>JGI24422J19971_10000890_pt1 | contig 17512 bp, 19 predicted proteins | sample DeeMarSWOR152_54_FD_19971 | JGI IMG/M metagenome (IMG submission 19971) | reverse complement strand
TGCCATCTAAACCATCTATTACGCCTACCACGAAGGCGAGAATCGCCCCAGTTAAGAGATGACCTGAGAAAAAGAGAGCAGTCACGATGTATGCCAATACATTCGTGAGTATAGTGACTTGATTCGGAGTTATTGGAGAGTCTGAAATAAGTTTGACAAGCTTGTTTTCTATCGGGCGGTTAAGGTAATGGGCAACAAAGTCGGAGGCGCCACGTTTTTTCTGGGAATCCGTAGCAAGCAGCTCCTTCGCACGGTCAATATCCTCTTTTGTGTCTATGTCAACCCAGGAGTTTCCAGTCACATTCAACACTCGGGCACTGCCATCCTTGGCAACAAGGCGAACACAGTCAGCAAGCTCCGATGCGCCTAGTTCTACAGCCTTTTCACCGTAGTCAAAGACTTCAGGTGAACACAGAAAGAATCCCGTATCGACACAATTCCAACAATCTATCTCTTTCCCAATATCGAGGATTCTACCGTCTACCTCTAAAACCCTTGTGTCGTCCAGTGCATAGCCAGTTTCGTCTACGGCTAGAACCAGAACATCCGCAAGTTCAACATTCATGAGAGATTCTGCGATTTGGGGGTCAAAGATATGATCCCCCATGCATAGGAGAAAATCACTGTGGAAGGCGCCTTCGCCGCCATTAAAGAGTATAGGTTCCCTTCCGCCCAGTTTCGTGCCGTTATATAGTCAATGTCGATTCCAAGATAGCTGTCGCCAATCTCTTCCTCTATACTGTCCCCTTCGTATCCTACAACTATGTGAACTTTCGCTATCCCTGCTTTTTTCAAGCGTCGAAGGATTCGACCCAGTAGTGGAATTTTCGCTAAGGGTTCGAGAACCTTCTGCTCTGTATATTTCTTGAGCCTACTTCCCTCGCCTGCAGCCAAAACCAAGGCTTCGAGGGAATCGTCTTCGTCATACATACGGAACACAACAAATAACGCAAGACAGTGTTGATGGAAGCTTCTTTTATATCTTATCTTTGCATGCATGGACACTCGTAAGCTTTATATGTTGCCGTTGAAGGCACGTGGGCGAATCGAGGTGAACGTTATGTCTACACAAAAAGTGACGATTGAATTGGACGCTGATTTGATGACGAAGCTGAAGACGAAGGCCGATGCCGCCAATAAAACACCGTCCGAAATGATCGCCGAGCTAACCCGGAAAGCATTGAAGGTCTAGCGTCTTCGTCTCTGAGCAAAATTCGATGCACGGCTGCGATTTTCCCCCTTTTTTGTTAGAGTTTGTTTCTTTACAATAGCGCGTCCGCTTTAGAGCCTATGAATCGTCTGCCAGCCTTGGCGCGAGTATGCTCGATGTGCACGCACGCATGAATGTGTGCGATGAGTTACTTCACGATCATGACGGGACAGGGCGCTTCATCGGCAACTCGGTCGCTGACGCTTCCCAAGAAGAATTCTTTGATGCCACCGAGTCCCCGACTGCCCATAACAATGATGTCAAACGCTCCTTCTTTTGCGGTTTCGATTATCGTGGGTGCTGGGCGTCCTTCCACGAGCTTCGTTGAAATTTTCACGCTCGGTTTGCTTTTCGTGGCTTTTTTGAGCGCTTTGGCCAGCATGTTTTCGTGGTGGGTCTTCAACTCTTTTAGGTACTTTTCCATGAAGACCGGCGCAAGGGGCTGCATGTCGGGCGCCGCATAGGCCGTGAGGGGCACGGGCACCGCATCTACAACCGTTAGCAATGTGACCGTGGCCGAATATTTCTCCGCGAGGTCCAGCGCGAACTCTAAGGCTTTGTCCGCCGCTTTCGACCCGTCGAGTGGGACCAGAATGTTTTCAATCAACGCTTACTCCTCAATACAAGTGTAGCACGTTGCGTTCTTATAAGATTCACCAACTACCGTGAAGAAATTTCGTCACAGGCGCTAGACGTACATCGCTTCTGGCGCTCCGCGTTTCTCTTCCGCTTTCCTCAGCTTTCGATGCTAATCGGCCAATTCCTTTAGTTAGTTTCTTATTTCTTCTGCCTTCTCTAACGGCTCTTTCGTGTCTGCTTCTAGGTCATAGACTCTGTTTATGGCTTCAATCAGCGCCACGGCTCGTTCAGGGTCTTGGACGGTTTGCGGGCATATTTGCGCCGACGGTTACGGCGTTATTGTGGGTAAGTGCTGGACTCTGGTTGCCTTTCATAGTCTTTGCTCTGGCTCATGGTGCGGCGCCTTGTTTGGTGCCGTCCTTGGGATAGAGACGAAGGATTCTGGAGGAAATAACAGAGGGGCGCATGTCGCGTGCACAACTCTTTTGGCGGATAGTGTGGTGATGTCACCCCGCAAACTCCCCTCTTTTTTCTAGATAGTAGCTAGCTACCAGCTGAGCATGCATGCGTTTCCTATGAGTTCTTCCAAGGAACAACATGGTTATATCGGCATACGAATCATACGGAGAGATTGAGGAACTTACTCAACCTTGGCGAAAAGTGTGATAAGCAATAGAAAACAAACTAAATAGAGTGTTTTACAACTTGAGAAAGGCGATCTAATGTTTCTGAGAACGAGTAGATATTGTGTTCTTTTCCAAGGCGAATTTGTTGAGAAGAAAGTTACGATAAACATGGACGTAGATGCTAGACCAAAGTTCAGCAAAGAACAGAAAGAAGAAATTGAAAGATACTGGGATGAAATGCAAAGAAAAGGCTGGAAGATGAGACCTGACCCTCTTTACAGACTGCTCGATTTTTCCGTTAGAAATGGCATATTAGACTTACATCTTGGACTTACTGACTACAAAGAATATATGGGAACCAATGTAAGGCACCCTGAATGGTTTTTAGAATACGGAGATGAAGTGATGTCAAATGCTGTTTCGGTGAGTGCAGTGACAGAGACAAGGGACGAGAAAATAATAATAGAACGTCGGAGTCAAAACGTTGGTGAATCTCGTGGTTATTACCATACCAAACCTTCTGGACATCCACATCCTCCTGAGGGAATTTTTGGGGGTGTATACTCTCAAGCTAAGCAAGAGTTGGGCATCGAAAAATCGGATATTACAAGGATTGCATGCGTAGGGCTAGTTCGTTCTGTTAGAAGTCGCAAACCAGAATTAATGTTCAAGATAAAATTGGGAATTTCATCTAGCGAAGTCGAAAGGAGACCCAAACGGGATGCTTATGAGTTTGAAGAACTTCTTTACTTACCTAGAGATCCAGAGTCTTTAGCCAGGTGGTTAATTGAAAATTTTGAGAAAACAGTATCCTTAGGTCATGGAACAATTTTAATATTCGGTTTTCAAAGCTTCGGGACTGAATGGCTGAGAGAAGTAAAAAAAGAGATGGATTCCCTCAACAAGATTTCTGCAGTCGAATAGCTAGCTAAGAGATTCGGCTTTTCCAAGTAGGTTATCAAATTTCCTTTTCAGCCAAGCGATATCATTCGGGTGATTTTCTGAATCTGTATAGAACGGTATCAATGCCAAAGAAAGCCCCCTTCTATGAAAATAGATAGCATAATAATCATCAATTAAAGTCATGTGATGGTTATGCTCTTCAGGTTCAACACAAAATATGCTACAAGGTATCTTCCGAAGAATTGAAACGTTTCTGTCCCAAGCTTTGCCTGCAGGGTCTTCCGGCCTCTCGACCAGAATCGCAATGATTTCTGCCCCTTCTTTTGCCTTCTGCTCAACTAGGGTCTTGTTGGGTTCTTTCGTAAGCCATGTTCCATATTCGGTGACCACATGAATCTTTCCTGGCTTCGACTTTGTTCCAGCCTTCCTCAAAATATCAGTAGTTATTTTTCTCAGCTCTTCCTGATCGGCAATATGCTTCAGACCTTTGATAGGCAATGATATATGAGAGCGTTTTCTACCTATTATTGCTTGGTCTATTTGACGTAAATCGATTCCATCAACAACCCACCCTCTATCTAGAAGAGTTCTTTCCATGTAGGATAGGTGTTTTCTGATTCTGTCTTCAACGTTATTTGTCAATCTTTGTGAGATATTTCTTAATCCCAGAATAGCTGCTTCAGTCGGAGCAAGTTGATATCCTCGTTCCCTCTTAACGATTACACCCTCGTTTTTCAGCATGACTAGCTCAGCTTTCATCCGTTGGATTTCCTCTTGCGTTAGTGCCACACTTGAGCGTCCAAACGGATGGATGTAGTCCAAATACATTTTGTGATCAAGAGTGTCCTTCAAGGTTTCCCAGGTGGCTGGCCCTTGCATCGAGGCAATCGCCACCACAATCCCTGCGGCGAATTTGTTGTGGCCAGCATCAAGGAGGGCATTTCTAAGACCGTCTTCATGGCTTCTCCATAATGCTCTCTCTATTTCACTGTATTCTTCTTCCTCCCTCCTTTTCTCCTCCTCTGGAGTCATGTTATTCGTCGTCCTTTATGGGCAGTTTTCTAGCTGGCTTCAGAGCAGTTAATGCACTTTCTATATGAGAAAGACTCCACTCCAATAGAGATCGCGACATTTTTCCATACAAGGGGTCTAAAATCTCTTCTTTCAGAAAGCTCTCAGGGTTCTCGTTAAGAACTATGCCCGCGAGTGATTTGAAAATATAGGCACGATCGGCTGGATCCGCCTTTTTCAGTGTTTTGATGAGGGAAAGGGCATTTCTCTCTTCTTCCGCCCTTTTTATAATGGGCTCAACTTCGGGCACTTCTTCTGACGTAGGCCATCGTTTGCTTAAGTCAAGAAAATGTTGTGCAGCTTCAATTGTCCCGTCTTTGAAATGAACTCTCGCTCTCACGGTGAATTGCCCCCAGCCGGAACTTCGTAGAGCAAATCGAGATTCTCTATTGGATACTATTCTGCGTGGGTTTGGGAAAGTTGGGTGCAATAGATATTCTACATAATCTATCTTTTCTAATGTCTCTTTGTCTTCGTCGACAAAGACTTTCCATTTGAACCGTTCAAGACCCTTCCTTTTTCGGGTTTTTTTGGCATAATTGTCAAGCTTTATCAAAGGCTACACTTCCAATGTGTGTTGTAATATGTAGTCTGTAACCGTTACCAGTTTTTTCCCCTTATCATCGTTCAGTTTCATTGTGGTAACGTTTTCATATTGCATTTTTGGCGAGATTGGGATAAAGCATCTCCACGATCCGCTAGTTATATCCCTAACAACACGAACTCGGCCCTGATCAACAGTGTTTCCTCGATTGTCATTGACTTCATACAAACACTCAAAGGGACTCGCTCTAGAAATGGTGTAAGACTTCAAGTCAAAAACTACCATCATCGCAGGAGCCGGAATTACTATCCATCTAAAGGCTAAAACCGTGGTCGAAACAATCCCCGCCAGCACAGCAACAATACCCCATCTTGCAAACTCAGATTGCATTACGTCCGGACCGAAGTAGTTTATGTTGGCCAGCAAAACCACGATAGATGTGAGAGCAGTTATAGCAACGAAGACTGCCAAGAAAATAGTTGATGTTTGGGTTTTCAAACACACTCCCCTTGAACAATACACACTTTTCAATTCGTTTTATACTAATAAACATTTATGACCCGTAAGTGCGTTAACATTGAGCTAGCTGCGGGAAGGGTAGAGAAAATGTAGTTGATGTATCTCGATATCGGTCGATCACATTGTTTGAAGATCCGCGTTCGTTGAGCTATGGATTCAAATTTTTGGCTGTGAGATCGTAATTTTTCCCTTCCATTCTGCAATTTCATCAGAACAAGTCATGACTAAACCTTTGCTTTCTGGGTTTCTAGTTGATAATCTAGCGCGCGGATATTGTAGGCTTACTTAATCCTAGGATGTTTGGGTAGTTTCAATCGACCATTCCCAGACTTGAATTCTGACTCCCTCAGGATCGTCTTGGTTTATAGAAATCTTTGATGACTCTAAATTGTGCACAAGCGAATCATCGGAGTAGAGACCTGACAGATCCAACGCATCAAGAACGGACTTGCATAGATTGTCAATGTCCACTTTGGATACTCTATATTTATGTATATAGAAACTTAGTTTGACAGACAAAGGAACATTTTTCTTGACTAGTTTAGACGCAATCGGTTCAATCTCCATGAATATCAGTCCTTGCCAGTAGCGATCCATTCGATATGTTTTCACATCTCCGATGACGTATTTATCAAGTACTTGTTTCTGACGCATATCTATCTCTACCTAACTCTTACAGGCACTATTTGTATCATAAGCATCTCGTTCTTCAAACCATTCCATCGTCAAAGGCTTCAGTTTCCGAGTTTTCAATATATAATCGAGTCAAGATTTTATAAACTTCTAATTCTTTCTTTGTTAGAAAGTTATAGATTTACGAAGTTACAGGCGGTGGCAAGTTGATTTGTATTAGATATTGCTTATAAAGCTGGTTTTCTTCGAATATTTGTGGTTAAGATGCCGCGAAAGTCTAAGAAAGAACATCCAGCAGCTTTTTTCAACAGAGTACGTCGTCATATATTCTCAGTTTATGAGAAAACTCATGATCTTGATAAGGCGGCGGAGGTCTTGGAGAGTTATCGAATTATAAGACCTTGGAAACATGGATTGAAAGCGGAACTCCTTTTCTATGACAAATTCTATACTGAACTAAACCTGGATCCGCTTCTCGACGCAGGAGTCAAAGCGGATTTTTCGGGAGTCCGAAACAGGAAAGCGGTGAATTTTGATGTGACCACGAATCTTCAATACAAAGATGTAAACAAATACGTGGATGTCATACAGAAGAAGAAAAAACGCTACGAGCTGGCTCTCGTGAATTTGAAGTCAGAAGAGGTAGAATTCTTTCCTCTCAGATTTCCGATATGCCCAGAATGCGGATTGTTCTCTCATTACCTTCTTTTCATGTCTAGACCTAGTAGTGAAATGACCATGTTCTTTTCCACAAGTCAAGCGCTGATTCGCCATTGCCCGAAATGTTTTGAGTTTGAGATTGTTAAAGAATACAGCTACCAGATCCCCTCGATCTTTGTCGAGCTGGAAGATGTATACGAGCTGTACGAGCAGACTAGAGATGCAAAGTTTGATCCAGATAGGTTTATCAAAACCGAAAGTATCTCCATTGTCCAGAGTTTTGAAAGTGAGAGCCAGAAAATGATATCGGCTTTTTCAGAAGGTGATTATATAATCACTGATCCTCGTACTGCAGATGGGTATTATGGTGGTAGAGTATTATGGGTGCATCCTTTGGCGGATCCCTTCCTTGGAGATATTATCGATTATGATTATTATGATGGTTTCTACACAATCTGACTGATAACCTCTCACAGAGACACGCATGCAGCAAACATCTACCAGCAAGCTTGAAATACGACCAAATCTATATTATTTTCTGAAATTGGTACGTCCTAATCAAGGAAGTGAATGTGTGAGCAAGAATGATAACCTATAGCCTATAAACTCTTCAAATTACCAAGCTTTTCAAGAAAGCAATGCAAAATGCGCAGTTTCTCATTCTGAGTTTGTGGTGCTGGGGGCTAGCTTCACATTCTCATTTTGAACCCTCAGGTTAATTTTTATGTACTTGTCAAAGCATGTTTTCTAAGAGAGACCGTGAGTGGAATTTGAACCCAAGGTATATCACGGACTCCGGAAGAAATCCTCTGCTCCTTTATTTTTCAAGATTAGACTTCAGTTGCCTAACAGACTTGGCTTCCCATTCTATGTATTCTTCTGGGTTCTTCCAAAAGATTTCCCAACATTGGTTAAGTAATTTTTTTATGCCATCAGAATCGTTCTCTATCATTTTCTTAGAAGAAACAAATTTGCTTTCCTTTATACCATTTAGAAGAAGTTGTGCCAGAGTATCTAACAATTCTATAGGATAAGCATCATGATATTCGATTACCGGCTCATTTTCCGCTACAAACGGCATACTATTCCATTTTGAAAGTATTTTTTTAGCCTCTGCTTTGAATCCGATTTTTTCTAATCCAATAATCATCAATCGCATTCTAGAATCATCAGAAGGATGAGTCATGGGTAAGATAGGAGAAAACTCGTATATGTTCTCATATTTCTTAATAGTCAAATGTAGATGCGCCCAAGCATACGCGGGCCCCAAGGTATAGATTGCAAAGAGATCACAAAAAAACTCCTTTAACCAGTAGGTTTTCCATTGGTAATGTATATTTTGGATCATAATCCGTCTAGTTCTTTTCGGTCCAGTTTCACGCTCCAACCTAATCAGGAAATCCCTATAATAATCAGTGACTCTTCTAAGAACTAAATCGTATTTTTGATTCACACATCTAAGGCTCAGTTCATTCTCCATGTTTGCCAATATTTCATGTCCTATCTCATGAAAAACATCCGCTAAATGTAATAGAAATCGGGTTTCTCCAACAGGCACAAAAATCACATTCGTAAAAGCATGGAAAGAATAATGTTTCGTTGAGATGCAGGTTACTGACGGAGGAATCAAAGGTAAGTTTATTTCCTTGTGAATTTTTCTGACAAGCTTATTTAAATATCCAACATCATCAGTTTCAACGTAAAGCGCTGAAATACCAAAATACTCCACCAAATCAACCTCTCTTATACATCCTTTCACACTCCTCAGTATGTCCCTTGTATCATCTTCATCTCTCTTTTCCAGTTCTTTTTGTAGATATCTCAAGTATTGGATATTAGAATCTATTATTCTAGAACAACGATCAGCTAGGCTTTCCAGTTCTGTGTATTTCAGTGGATGGTTGACTATATCTTTCAGGGATAATCCACGATTAATTTGCTCATATATGATTCCTCTCAAATAATCCTTCATTTTTTCTCACTTATTCTTCTAAACAAATGTGCACATTCAGAATCTAAGGCTTCAGCTATATCGTTCAAAAGTGTAAAATCCTTTTTTGTCAATGAAAATTTGTCTGAATTGAGCTTATCATGCAGCTTTTCTATTCTATCTTTATAGATAGGCCACTCCTTACTATGTCTATTCCTGATAATTTTGACTACACTACGTTCATTTATCGCGGCTGATTCTGCAATACTGACTCCCAAAGACTTCACGATTGGGTCGATGACGGTTAGCAATCTGTCAATAGCCATTTTGGATTCTAGGTTTCTTTGAACGCCTTTTCCATCCTTAAAATATCTAAGTGCTTCATCAAATTCTCTAAGTGATTTGCTGTTTATGCTAAATCTTGAAGCAAATATACTCAAGTCACCCATTTTCATTCCTCCTCTTCAAGAAATCGCAATTTATCGCGATCATAGTCTCCAGCAAATTCCTTCAACCTTATATCAGTCATTTTGATTGATATTGGATGACGGGAACAGTCGTCTATCCTTGTCCATGTTAAGTTTGATAAGTAAAAAATATCTTCTAAAATCTTTTCTAATGAAAGCTCTCCTGAAATCTTCATAACATGCAAAGGGTTAGACGTTCCTCTTCGCCAATATGGTGGCCCTGTTGTGCAAATGAACGCCTCCTCTTCTGAAACAAGACGGTATGTACCTATTGTCGGATTATTGACTACTTCCTTCTGTGTTCCTGGAGGTATTTCTATTTTGAATAATCTGAAAGGGGCTTTAGATGTAGACTTAATCTCCACAAAAGTAGGTTTGTAATCTTTAGGAATAACATCACTTTGAGCAAGTTTTTCTAAAGCCGAAGAGATTCCCCTTTTCTCAGATGTAAATAGTCTTCCTTGCCTATGAATGACTATATTCCTTATGTTTCTAGGCAAGTATTTCTGTTCATTTGTTATGATCTCCATGATTTTTTGGCACATATGACTTTCACTAAGCTTTTCCTTATCCCTCGATTCGCTCAAATCGAATTTTATTTTTGCACCATCTTTATGGATGATGGTAAACCCTGCGACGTCGTTTTTGATATCAATACCTATTATGAAATCGGCATTCAAAGGAGTGTCGAGAACAAATGGCCAGTAGGAATTCAAAATCAATATCTTGTTCAATACTACGTTTTTCAGATATCCGCGATATCTTCTTAATTGGTTTCTATCAGTACTCAATGACCATTGTCCATTCCCTAGATTTTCATAACTTTCTGATGGTATGTTTGTATGGATTATCGAAACGTAGATTTCTCTGTCACGAAATTCGCGCATTAACAAATTTCCTAATTCATCCTCGTTTTTAATATAAGTTGATTTTATCTTAGGTATCATTATAATGCCAAAACCCTCGCCTACTTTGTTCTCTTCAAAAGCATCTATGATTTTCTTTCCCATTATGTATACTGATTTTTGTACAGAATCGTCGTATGGAATAATTATCGGAGAGTAAAGAATTCCATCATCAGAATGAAACAATTCGTTAACTCCATTCTTGACATCTTCAACAAATTGTCCTCCAAACGATTCATAGACAGATTTTGGTACAATGAAATATTGTCTGTAAAAGCGCTTTTTAATGTATAAGCCCGCCCCTTCAGAGTAGACTAAATCCCTTTTCTTTCTTCGAAACTCCTCCAAGGATACATTTATGGTCTTAGGACTATTCCGAACGGATAAAATCTTGTTATTTCCAAATTTCAAATCCGGAGGAATGAATTTCTTTTCCTTTGCAGTATACGGTTTATTTGATAACTTGATTTTGGTAGATCCGAATTCGAGATTTTTGAAATGTCGATTTATAATAAAGTTGATTTCCGATCTTCTTATTTCGGGGTGTTTGATTGATTTATCATGGAATCTTCTTACGTGTGGGTGATTTGTGCCCAAGGTTAGCCTGCATAATCCTGAAGGGGCATTTCTCTGTTGTCTCCATGTATTATAATAGATTATTACTGAACTGTCTCTTGGAAGAGCAAGCAGATTAGGCGATTTTCTAGAGCCAGCAGCATAATGTACCTCTTCAAACAAGGTACGCCCGTTTGGAAGTTTTAGTTTGTCAGCATTTAAGGTATTTAGATCTCCTATTCTTATTTCATACCATCTGTTACTATATTCATAAACGCACTTTGAACCTCGATATTTTTGAAAATCGTTACGCTCAATCTTGGTTGGAAGTGGAAAACGAGAAACATATTTGTTTGTTACATCTGCACATATCCCTAATTGCCCTCTAGGTAATTGCATTACTCGAAAAGTGAAGCCTCTGTACATGTCCACACTTTTTGATAGGTGTCTTGCCTCTCGGTCTGGATGTTTGCTGTAAAATGGATAGCCAATTCTTGGCTGCCATAATGAAAAATTGTTGTAAAATTGTCTTTGTAAGCTACCTTCTAAAAATCGCTTTGCTAATCTGACAGTCAATGAATTTAATGAGTCAAATCTTAATTCTCTTAATTCAGGCAATTTTTCGATCTTGACAGGTACACGTACAAGGTCAAGTGAACTAGGCGGTTCTTTGTATCCCTCTGGTTGGGCTACAAATGTTTCATTCTTTTCTTTAAATGTAATGCACGGAGAATCAGTAATATTACTCAGCTTAGTGGCCAAAAATTGAACATTCTTATCATAATCTTCGGATTCAGGTGAAAGCCCTAATATTCGATAAACTCGATATTTACAGCTTAATTCCTTAAGGTTTTCAATCGGATATACATTTGCTTCGATAGACTTCATTTCCAAGCCACCTCAAACAAACTCTTTTGAACAGGCATTTTTTCCCAACATATCTTTTTGAAATTGCATTTTTCACAGATTTCAGGAGCACGAGCAGTCGGAATCCTGTTCAATTGAAACTTGTCGAATTTTCCTCCGTTGATTAATCTTTTCATTTCTGAACTCGTTTTACAAATGTAATCAAAAATGTGGGCAAGATTGTCTTCAGAAACAACGTGCTCTCTTTGAAGATTTTTTAACAACTGATATTCAATCAGTCTAACAGCTCTAAGATCTTGTACTTGATTCAAGAGGGCATCTGGGAAATCCTTATGAGGTTTCGATTTTGACAGCGCGAGGGCATAAATACCCAGTTGAAGCCAATAATCCTTATTTGCAAATTCATGAACTTTCCAGTCCACTATTACTGGAGGGGCTTTAGGCGAAAACACCAATAAATCCGGAGTGCAACTAACCATTATGTCTTCAAAAGGGAAGGTAATTCCCCTTTGGGATATAGCATATGAGTCGTTTTCGACAAATTTTTCCAAAAAGTTTGTACTAAATAGATTTTCCAACGACAAAACAATGTCGTTTCTTACTTTGTGCAATATCTTCTCGTCTATTTCTCCCTTGTATTCTATGTCATAAAACGCACAATACTTGTCACCAGTATTTGATTTTGATGTATCTTCGCTACGATATCTCTTCTCTTTTCCGAATTTGAATTGACTCTCCATTAACTCTAATGAGAAGGAAATTACGTCACTCTTTGAAGGGAGGATTCTGGAATTTATTCCAGGCACTATAGCCCTTTCTATCACCTTATCTACTAAGCTCCCCCTCCACGCATACATAGTTTGCAGCTGCTTTAATATGTAAACTTCCTTTCTAAATGCATCTCTAGAAGTAGGGCTAGCTATGTATTCTGAAAAATACCATCGTCTCGGGCATTTGATAAATATTCTTGATTTTGAATAAGACCATTTCATCCTTTACGCCTCCTTGACCTCAAAAACTCGATGTATTCTTGAACCTTCTTTTTCTCTTCCTCTGTGAGATCAATAAGACTGCTACTCATTCTAAAAGCAGGCTTCGCTTTTGTCTTGTCAGTTGGTATCACCGGTAACGGGTGTCCCGCAAGTTTCATCAGCTGCTCATAAGATACATGGTAACATTCTGCCAGTTTGTGCAAAACCGAAGGGGAAGGTTTGACTATTTTGCCGTTCTCCAATTGGCTCAAATAACCATTAGAAATCCCAGTCGCCTTCTCCACGTCTCGTAGAGTGAGCTTTCTCTCTCTCCTCACTCGTTTCAGGTGTCGCCCAAGTGTTTCATTCATACTATACTATTTAGGTGATTAAGTATTTAAATGCTAAGGTTAGCAAGCAAAAATCTAAACTTGCTTAGCAAATGTCCGATTGAATAGAAAAGACACAACTATTCAAACAATGATTTCATATCTCTTCCATCTCCCAGAACCGTCAACTTCGACTAGACCGAGGTCAACCATTTTCTTCATATAGTTTCTGTAAGCTCTAGTCACAACGGGCTTTGAAACAAGCTTGCAATATTCTTTGCACAACATGCCTGATGGCATCTTGATTTTCTTCTCAAGTATTTCGTATATAACTCGTTGGTGCTCGTTAAGTTTCGATAGAATATAGGACTTCTTAAGTCTCTTTGCTTCTAGACGCTTCTTTTATCTCCTTCATAGTGACATGCTTCAGTCCTTTGTCTTCTGCCTTCCTTCCAGTCCTTCTCAACGTTTCCAATGCAACCGTCGCGTCTCCCTTGGATATGATAGCTGTCATCCTGACTAACCCGTCTTTCAAAGTTCCTGGTCTGAAAGAGTATTGAACTCTGTCCTTTAAGATATCATACATCTCTTCTCGCCTGTAATCTGGAAAACGAATCTCAGTCAGTGCTACGCTGCTTCTTATTCTACCGTTAAGGCTCATCAAGGAATAGATGTGATTCGAGATAAGGATCAACCGCATGCATTCCTTGCCAGAACCCATAGAACGCTTGATTCCTTGAATTGGTCTACCTCATCCAAACATACGATAACTTTCTCTTTCTTGAAAATCTTCTCGAACTTCTTTATCAGATCAGAAGTCTTCTCACGACCGTGAACCACCATTCCGAAACCGAGCAGAATCTCTTTGAGAACATCATGCGTACTCCTGTATTTCCCGCAGTTAACGTAAATACTCCTGTCGCTGAAGTAACTTTCCAGAATCCATCTCGCCACAATCGTCTTTCCCGTTCCACTCGGACCAACCAAGAAAACGCTTTTTGGAATCTTATTGTGTAGAACTGGCTTCAGACATCTTTCTAATTCTTTCAATTGCCCTTCTCTGTGCAAAAGTTTCTCTGCAATGTGAGATTGCGACAATACTTCAGGATTGATAAGTATTCTTGACTTCATGAATCAAGATTAACCAGATATAAAAAAGATTGTGAGGGTGTAGGTTGCCGATTATTCCGATAAACTAGTAAACCCAGTCATCACAAACAGGCAAGTATATTTATGTTTTCTGGAATAACCAAATTTAGTATCGGATGAGGAAGATGAAAACTGATCGCAATAGAGTAGAAGAGATTAGCTCAATAATCTTACTCAGCGAAGTAAGGGGGCTTGGGCCCGTCAGATTTCGAGAAATCCATGAAAAGTTCGGGTCCTTTGGCAAATTCTTGAATTATGTTTCCGAATCAATTGAATCACTAGTTGATACGAGAGCTATAGAAAAGATGCTCGGCAAAAAAGTCTGGTCCAAGCTAATTCATCACCTAGGAGAGACAAAGAAGAAAGAATTCGAGAGAACGGCATGGGATCAGCTAAGAAAAGCGCGAGAATTGAATGGACGATTGATTACATACTTTGATGAATTGTATCCAGAAAGGCTCTATCACACAAATCAGTCTATTCCTATAATATACGCCATTGGTGATGTGAACGCACTAAGAAGCAAGAAACTCTGTGCAGTTGTTGGAACAAGAAATCCGTCCGACTGGACTGTATTCGAAACGCAAAAACTTGTGAAAAAGCTTGTTGAAGATGGGTATGCAGTTGTAAGTGGACTAGCCACAGGGATCGATGCCATCTCTCATAAGACGGCATTAGACAACAACGGACAGACAATAGCTGTCATGGGATGTGGGCCAGATGTTTATTATCCTCGTAAGAACAGAAATCTACAAGATAGAATAAGAAATTCTGGCCTCATTGTCTCTGAATATCCCTTTGGCTCAGAAATAACGGGTCTTGCATTAAAGAAGAGAAACAAGATAATAGTTGGTCTTTCGGATGTAGCTATCATCACTGAGACTTCTTTCAAAGGAGGAACTATGAATAGTTATCTTGCTGCAGTAGAACAAGGGAAACCCGTGAAGGTTTTCTTGCCAATTTCAAATGTTGGCGGTGACTTCACTGGAAATGTCAAGGTTTACAATGATCAAAGAATAATGGTGGACAGAATTGAGACTGGAAAAGAACCCACTCTAGATAGTTTGCAGGATTTGAGAGCTGTCATCTTTGACTTGGATGGTACTATTTGGGACTCAAGAAACGCAATGATACTTGCTCTAGAAACTATCTTAGAAGAGAAGAGAACGAAAATAGATGAAATGAAAGTTAAGAAGATGATAAGTTCTTTAGAGTCGCCATATACAGTTTTGAGATCGTGCGGAATTTCCAACACTGCTAGGTTCTGGAGACAATATAGAAATAACTACAGCAAAGTAGAATTGTTTTCGGAATCAACAAAAGATGTACTGTCTAGTATTGCAGAATCTGGGAAGAAACTAGGTGTTGTAACCACACTAAAAGGAAAGGTAGCCTCTGAACTGCTACAGAATTTTGGTCTGAAATCCATCTTTTCCGTAGTGATTTCTCCCTCACAGACACGTGCGAGGAAGCCTAGTCCCAAGCCTATCCTAAAGGCCATCGGTCAATTGAAAGCTCAAGAGAAGAATACAATCTACATTGGTGATAATGACGTTGATATTTTGGCTGCAAAAGCTGCCGGATGTTTGGCAGGTTTAGCGGCTTGGAACAGATCGATTTCCATTTCTGAAAAACCCGATTATATTTTCACAAGTTTCGAGGATCTCCTTCTTTTTTCAAAGTGATCAAGATGTACTACGTTTATCGCATAAGTTCTTCATATGATGGATTCACACCAAAGAAAATACGGAAAAGAATGAAAGATGAACGCTATCTTGAATATAGCTGGAATCAATATTTTGATCAGCTAGCGAAAGGAGACATAGTATTCACATTTTTCACCGGTAGAGGGGTATTACCCGGTGTTTATCTAATCTCCAAAATTGATGAAATAAAAGAGGGGAAGAAAGCAAAAGGAAAAGTTCTAGAATATAACATGAAACAGCCTGTAATACCTCTGGAAGAATTCAATCGGATCAAAAGACTGGTTTTTACAAGACCAAGAGGCAGTGTTTTCGTAATCCCCCCATCGGTATACCCCATTTTTGAGAAAACTCTGTCGAAGCAAGTTCTGTCAGATATAGAGATTTTCGAAAAAGTCGACTGCAGAAATTGCAGCTTCGAGGAAGATTTTCGTAGGTGTCCGATTTTCAGTCCTGAGTACTTAGTTAACTGGAACAAAGAGGTGGATTTGCGTATCCCCGGTTTGAATGGTATCGTTTCTCCCTTTTGGATTTTGCCAAAGCAGTCTTGGTGGATGAAACTTAGCTACGGCAGCCACAATATCTCGAAAATCTTCTATGCTTTCAAATCTGGTTATGATCTCTATGGTCGTCTATTTGCCGAAGGAATAATAATAGCTATCAAAAGGAATGAAGGCTTCAGGAGAATCAAGTTTGATTTGATGACAAATATCCCGCTGTCACCAGAAAAAGAAGCGGCTGGAGAATCGGATCGAGTTGACTTGATTTGCTCTGTTTTGAAATCGGTCATAGGTGTGCGCAACATCAAAAACATGTTGGTATTGTCTGAACCCATCTCAAGAAGAGGGTACAAGTTTATGGGGAAAACATCTTCAGATTTCGTCAAGGATTACTTCAGGTTTCTTGAATGGAATAAGAACCTTAATCTAAATGATAAAAAAGTGTTGATTGTTGATGATGTCGTTACCGACGGAAAAACGCTAATTACGTTCGCGAAAAAAATCCACAAGAGATATCCTAAAGCTCAACTATATGCTGCGACTGGCGGAATTATGGCCAAAAAAAGAAACATGACACATCTAGCTGTGAAGAGATATCAAAGATAGTTTGCATCTAAACCTTGACCCTATTTGTTCCCTTAATTCTCAGAATCAGATTGAGAATGAAGTTCTAAGAGCGAACGAAATCCTTAGAAAGCTCATGGTCTCGGTTTGTCATTTTGGAATCAGTCCTACATAGGGTTCTTCGGTCATTTCTACCGTCGCGTAGAGGGCTAAGGCGGTGGCCCACCAGACATCATCGTGCGTGCCCTGCGGATGATTGAAGGCGATAGACCCGTCTTTGCGTAATTCGAACCGCTCGATATTCAGTTCGGTCACCCACTCGCTGCGATAGGGCTTCTCCCAGGTGAAGTAGGGATACCAGAAGCGATTAGTGACCATGCGCTGCTTGAGCAACGTCGCCATCTCCTGCTTCCGTGGCAACGTGAAGTGCACCCCCTCCACATTCTCAACATCGCTATTCGTCATATCCTCCACCACATAATCCTGATTTGTACTGTCCACCCGAATCTTACAGAAGCCACCCCACCGATCCTGCAGCGTCTTCACATAGCCAATGACGCTGGCATAACTGGTCTCCAGCGGAAAAATCCTCAGATGCCGCAGGAAGAAGCGCCGTTTAACTTCTTCCACCACCACGAGAGCACTATAATCCTTGACGCGCCCCAGATCCAAACCCGCATACAGATTCAAATCGCGACAGCTCCGTTCAAACCGGAACAACTTGAGTTCCTCGCCCAGCGTCTTCGCCGTCGCAATACACTTAGTAATCAAGGCTTGACTCAGCCACGCCGTCTCATCCTCCGCCCACTCCGCCTCCATCTCCCGCT
>JGI24422J19971_10000888_pt1 | contig 17517 bp, 16 predicted proteins | sample DeeMarSWOR152_54_FD_19971 | JGI IMG/M metagenome (IMG submission 19971) | reverse complement strand
AGCGGGGCTACCTGCGGGTGAAACTGAAGAAAAGAAATCACTTGAAGCCCTGAGAAAAGGGCGCGAAGAATACAGCAGACAGATTAAAGGCGATAAGGTAATCATCTGGGATCTGGATGAAACACTTTTTGAAGAGGATAACCAAGGAGGTAAATTCCGGGAGATGTCTCCGGGGATTAAGACAGCCATGAAACAGCTGCGGAAGGACTACAAAGTTGTCTTGAGTACGTACGGGGACAAGGAGAGAATAGATGACATGTTAACGCAACTTGGACTTTCTGATTGCTTTGATGAGATTATCACCTACGACGATGCTCGTGAGTATAATTCCCAGATAGGCAAAAAAGACCGTTCCTTTGAGAACAGGCGTGATGTAAAACATACATCACTCGAAATGATTAAAAAGAAATTCACGGCAAATTCAGAGAATATTGTAAGTATTGGCGATTCATGCATTGAAACCTTCGACCTGCTGAAGAAAAAAGCAATTGGTGGCGCAATATTGATTGACATGAGAACCGATTTCGAAAACAATATTCGTGTTTCAATCGCTCATATAGGGGAGATTGCAAGGGCATTTTTCGGTGACATGCCTCTTCCAAACAATGAGAGAACAAGAGCTCTAGGATACATACCAAAAGATAGACTGGGTGATGAGAATGTCATAAAAGCAGTCAAAGAAAGAGAGAGTCAGAGGGATAAGATATATGCTACAAGAAAACTTGAGAATCTGTCCACGGTTAGATTAGAACCAGAAACCACTATTGGGGAATTGGTCAATAGCCACGGCGCAATCGGTAAGTCGGAGAGAGGGAGATCAATAGCTGAGGTGCCTATTGACATGCTGACCCATTCCCTACTAATCTATAGTAGAGAGAGTGCCATTAAGACAAAAAAACCGAAGAAACTGAAGGAGGTGGAATACAAAAGAAGAGAAACAGTAGGGCTGCCTAAAACACCTGAATCCAGTCTCAGTGATAAAGAAATCGATGCTATAAGAGCCATGGGCGACGCAGCCCATGAAAGACGATTCGTTGATCCCGAGAGTTTACCCGAAGATGTTATTAAAACGCTTCTTGAGAGGGGATTGATAGAGCCTGTTGGGAAGAAGTATGGTCTCACAGGAAAGGGGGTGATTGCCTATAATACTCAGATGGAAATGATGGAGAGAAAGGAAGATAGAAAGAGATGGATCAAGCATTTGGAAAGATTACAGAGTGCGGTGAGGTCAGAACCACCAGAAAGGACAGAAAAGGAAAAACCAGAAGCAATCAGGAGGGACAGACTTACCTGGGTCAATATTCGCAAGGACATTGGTGGAGGTCCCTTTGAGATCATAAATGCCCTTCGTGCATTAGAACGAAAAGGATTAATAAAGAGTAAGGGAACGGAGAGAAACAGGGAGTATGTGCCAAAGAAAGATATAGAGAAGCTCCGGGAAAACGTAGAATTAGATGAATTTGAGGAAAGGGTCCTTGATTCCATAATTCGTTGGCGGATGCAGGAAAGGAAACCAACCGCGTACTTTGATGGCGGGATGGCAGAGCTCAAGGAGATTGTCACCGGAGAGATACAGGATCCATACAGGAAGGTGTTGAAGGAGATAGAGAAGAATGTGAACGGTAAAAAGAAAAAGACAGGGTTTAGTTGAATGTTGGTTTCAAATTTATTTACTAAAAGCACAATAATTAGTGATGGCATTAATACCTGTTGAGGAAGCTCCGGGTAATAGAAGAGAACTTTTAGGTGAACCCGAAACAACTGTTGGCTTCAGGTGGTTGGACGTAATCTTCGCGCTAGTTTTGGGCTTATTGTTTGTCATGTTGATATTCCCTCCAGCGGAGACTGTTATCATAGAGGGTGTTCCTGTTAGTGTAAGATTGTTGATTTTGGTGTTGATAATAATTATGTACATCCAGAGGGCTATTGTAAAATTTGACGAATATGAGAGGGGTGTCGTTTTAAGGCTCGGGAAGTTTAAGAAGGTTGCCGGGCCGGGATGGGTTATTATCTTTCCTGTAGCAGAAAAATTTATAAAGGTAGACCTGAGATTGCAGGTATATACTATAGAACCCCAAGAGGTTGTCACAAGGGACAAGGTGAGGTTTCTGGTTTCTCCCGAGGTCTTTATGTATGTTTCAAATCCAAAGGATGCAATCATAAATGTACAGAACTATAAGAAAGCGGTTCTCCAATATATAAATTCGGCATTAAGACACACGTGTGGAAACTCTACCTCGGATTATATCGTATCACATATGGATGAGATAGTCCAAAAACTGGAGGATTCGATACATCACATATCAACCCTGCCGGAAAAGAGATGGGGCGTTACCATACCGAAGATCAAATTAACCCTGGTTAGATTCCCAGATAAGGTACAGGATGCCATGCATGAGAAGGTTGCTTCTGAACAATTAAAGTTAGCAGCTCATGAGAAGGCGGAGGCAACAAAGATAGAGATAGATGCGATAAGGGAGGCCGGAGCCAAGCTTACAGACCCGGCAATTACCTATATGTATTTGGAGGCATTAGATAAGGTTGCAAGAGGCAGAGCAACTACGATAGTATTACCATTAGAGATTTCCAAGATCGCGGAAACGATAACGAGAAGGACTGGAGCCCCCATTGGTGAGATACCTCAGATTCAGATACCCCCCGAATTGATTGAACAATATAAAGGGGCTATTGATAACTATGAACAGAGAATTAAGAGCATAGAAAGCAGGTTGAATGTCGAGGAGAAGAAAAAGCTCACAGAGAAGATAAAGGACTATGAGAAAGAGGCTGAGACATTACCCAAAAAGGAAATCACCGAAGGAGAGGAAGAGAAGGAGAAATACAAAAAAAGAATTAAAGAGATTAAAGAGAGATTAGGTATAGAGAAATAAAGATCAAAATGGTCAAAGATAGGATAGATACTGACAACATCTATGTGGACGAGGAAGGTTGTTTTGTTTCCATCCGCGTAAATCCCAGGTTGTACAAGAAGCACGTTATCATGAGAGCCGCCGACGATCTTCTACATAAGGAAAAGGACAAGATAGATGCCATTATCACTGGCGACCCCGAGACGGAGATAATAGCTAAATTCATACCCAAAACGGGTAAAGAAAGCAAAGAAGAGCTGCTCAGGATAGCATACAGCTTTAATAGCTTGCTCATAACAGCCTCAGGAAAAGGCTGACCCAGGTTTCTTCTAAATCTTTTAATGTGAGCTCTATTGAATTTAATAATGGATAAATTCCCCAAACTCCCCAGTTTTTTTAAAGAGGAAGAGGAATGGAAAGGCTTGGAGATAGAACCGAAGAAATTTGAAGCCATAGTCTCAAGACTTCTGTCTGAGTTCAATCTGGATCTTAAGGAATTAAAAAGGACTGAGAATGAGGATATTATAGCCATTGTTACTAACAAACTGGGAGAGGAAACAAAATCGCTAATTAGAGCGAGGTCCTATACAATCGGTCTTGAAGAGGTTGATGTTGAGGATCTCTATGAGGACATGTTAAGGAATAAAGCAAATAGTGCTATTTTCATAACGAGCTCACATTTTACAAAGGAGGCAAAGAAGTTTGCAAAGCACGTTCCCGTAAGGCTGGTAGATGGAGTCGAACTGGGAAAACTTTTGTCAGAATATGAAAAGCCAGAGGCAGAGTTAGCATTTCTCTCGGCGTTTACTGACAGGGAGGCAGTGAGATACTTCAAAAGGCAACGAGCAAAGAAGTTTCTCGGCATGTTTGGTTTCAGAGAGACGATAGGGGAGATAGACAGGAGGTACATACCTGTCGGTCACTTCTCCATGAAGAAGGTAACAAGGGATCTGGAACTAACCAAGGACCTATATGTGGACCTGACAGGTGGAAATGTCTTTCATATGGAAGAGGACAGGATAGAGGAAGACAGCTTTGTTAAGAAGATACTCGATCTCCCGGAGGAATCAAGGACACATTTATTGGATCTGATAGAGCATGGAGAGCTGTATCATGGGCACCTTGAAGGCAAACCCTTGGATATACTGGAGAAGGAGAGATTGGTCAGTATTCAGGAGAGGGGTAGAGGCGGGGGCATTTTGGATATATTGATGGACGAGGTAACAAGTACTGTAAATATTGCAACAAGCGAGATAACCTCTCTCACCCATAAAGCACCAACTCCAGGAGAAAGAGCGATAGTAACAAGTAAGTATGTTAGAGCCAGCGTAAGTAAACCAGGTATAGATTCATCATTTGACATAGGGCATTTCATAGAATCCAGCACGGAGATCGACCCAGAATTTGATCCAGACCCCATAAACTACCCACCCGAGAATGTAGCTAATGTGTTAAAAAAGATATATAAAGGAAATGAGGTGTCCCTTGTGGAGATGGCGTACCTCCCATACTACAGATGCAAATATGTAACCGAAGCTGGGAGAGTAAGATTCAAAAAACTCTTCACCCCAAAATTCAAACCATTTGTTCCCAGACCAACACCATACACCTGGATCTATAGAATTGTGGATAGATTTCCTGCAATTCCCTACCTAATAATTGGCTTGGGGTATCTGTTTTTAAATCTGGATAAATTGGAGACAGTAATCCATGTATTCTCCTCTGCATTCATATTCCTCTTTATGGCCGTAGTTATAGGAATTCTACTGAAGGTAATCTTTAAGACAGAGAGAAAGATTCCCAGATACGGTGGAACGATCGCAAAATACGGCTTTCCCTCGATACACGCTCTGGCATCAATTGGGGGTATTGCATTTATCTATTTCGTGGACCCCATGTTTGCATTAGCACTGGCTCCTTTAGGGTTGCTTTATATGTACTCGAGGACAAAGATTGGGGTACATAGTGAAACAGACATTATAGGTGGGGCTGTCATTGGGGTAACAATAGGCATACTCTGCGGTGTATACGTCCTTGGCATTTATCTGGATCCCACCATAGAGACCATATTCGGAGCTATGTTCTTTATCGCTCCTCTGATATTAACCATAGCGGAGCTGAGAATGCGATAACCTCAGAGTTTTCTCGGAATAAAGCCGGAGATTAGTGAATGGTCAGCCAATACCAGAGAGATCATTGCCTCGACCACTGGAACGGCCCTTGGAACGATACATGGGTCATGCCTTCCTTTGATCTCTATAGTTGTTTCCTCCATACTCCTCAGATCGACAGTGTGCTGTTCTTTTCCTATGGAAGATGTTGGTTTTATTACAACTCTGAGAATGATGGGCATCCCATTGGAGATACCACCGAGAATCCCGCCACAATTGTTTGTTTTCGTTTGGATTTTTCCATTCTTTATAACAAGGGGGTCATTGGCTTCAGAACCCTTCATCCTAGCCAGTTCAAACCCCTTACCAATTTCGATTCCTTTTACTGCGGGAATTGACATCAGGGCCTTTGCCAGATCCGCATCCAGTTTGTCAAAGATCGGCTCCCCTAAACCGGTAGGAACACCAACCGCTATGGCTTCAATTACACCGCCAACAGAATCTTTCTCATTTTTCGCAGATAGAACAGCATTTTCCATCTCCCTCCCTTTCCTTGGGTCTATGGTCCTTACAGGACTTGCATTAATGATCCTTTGGGATTTCCCTACATCTTTAATCTCAATTTCACCTATGTTTATTCCAGCTATCTCCTTCGAATATGCGATTACTTCAATTCCGAATTTCTTGAGCAATTTCTTTGCAACAGCTCCAGCTGCAACTCTAGCTACAGTTTCCCTTCCCGATGCCCTTCCGCCGCCTCTCCAGTCGATCCAGCCGAATTTTTCCCTCCATGTAAGGTCTGCATGACCAGGTCTCGGAGTATCTCTTAGTTTTTCGTATTTGCTTGAATCCACATCAACATTCCGTATCAACATAGAAATCGGGGTTCCCAATGTCTTCCCTTCAAAGATTCCGGAAAGAATCTCTACCTGATCCGGCTCTTTCCTCTCCGTTTCTACACAGGTTTTTCCGGGTTTCCTTCTGTCCAATTCAATCTGAATTTCTTCTCCGGTCAATTCTAAACCGAATGGGCAACCATCCACGATACTGCCAATTCCAGAGCCATGGGACTCTCCATATGTCGTTACCCTAAAGATTCTGCCGAATGTGTTCATTCTTTGTTAAATATTCGATTCAAATATATTAATGATATGATCTCTGAAAAGATTATTACTGAAGCAACAGTTGAACTTCTCAGAAGGGCCGAGACATACCTGCCGAAAGATGTGGAGGATGCGCTCAAAAAGGCATACAGGAAAGAAGAAAGCGAGCTTGGAAAGATACAACTAAGAGAAATCTTGGAGAACGTGAAATTCGCGAGAAAAAAGTCTATACCTATATGCCAGGATACCGGAATCATAAATTTTTACGTTGGACTCGGTAGCGGGGTTAAAATTGACCATAACATTGAAGATACATTGGTAAATGCCACAAAACTCGCAACCGAAGAGATTCCATTGAGGCCCAATGCAGTAAATCCGTTAACGAGAGAAAATTCCGACAATAACACCGGGATCAGAATTCCCGAGATGGAACTAGAGATTTTAAAGGGAAAGAAGTATATAGAAATCACGGCCCTTCCAAAGGGTGCTGGCTCCGAGAATATGTGTAAATTGAAGATGTTAAAACCATCGGAGGGGGTAGAAGGAATAAGAAGATTTGTCCTAGAATCCGTTGCAGAGGCAAAGGGCAATCCGTGTCCTCCTGGAGTTATTGGCGTAGGGATAGGTGGATCTTCAGACTTAGCGACAAAACTGGCAAAAAGTGCCCTGCTGAGAAAAATTGGAAAAGGGAATAAGGACAAAGAGATCGCAAAACTGGAAGGGGAACTGGAGAAAGATATCAATAAACTAGGGATCGGTCCCATGGGCTTGGGGGGGGGGATAAGCTGTCTGGGTGTTAATATAGAGATTGCATATTGCCATACCGGAAGTCTACCCGTAGCCGTAAATATCGGATGCTGGGCCAATAGGAGGGCAACCGTGAGGATTCGTGATAATGGAGTTGGATTTCTTTAATTGTGAATTCACAGCGGACGGTATTCTAACAACAGGATTTCTGTGGAGAAGAAGGATATCAGGGCAAAAAAGACGCTGAATAGTATTACAAAGAGGAAGAAACGGTGATGCTGTGTCAGTTCCTTTCTAACCATAATGAAATACCACAAGGATGTGGTAGATACAAGATAGATCAGGGCCAGCACTAAAATCGGGATCAATACCCAATAATTTATTCCCCGATAATCTGTTAATTCCACATAATCTGTTACAAATTTTGCCAGAGCAAGCAGTATGATTAATATGTTAACCAAAACTCCAGAGTAAAAAATCCGACGATTTAATGCCGATATTTCTCTTCTCAGAGTGGAATACTGTAGATGAATCGCATAGGGTATAGATATGAAAAACGTAAGGAGAGAAGAAAATGCTAGTAACATCAGGAGATAAAAAAGTCCAAGTATCAATAACTCGAGTATTGTTCTGAGTATACTTCCCGAGGGCATATTATCTATAAGGTGTAAGAGGATCGGGGTTAAGGCTAAGATCGAGACGGAGACTACTATTAATTTAAAGCCACGGATTTGCTTCAATCGTTCTCTAAGGGGGCGGATGAAAAGGGATAATAGCGGGATTAACAGAACAACTATAATGATCCATCCAGGGAGTAAGGTATACCCCGCAATAGCCCATGGAACGACAAAGGAGAAAATGAATAGTAACATAATTATAGGGACTAATATCAAGTAAAAAGCATTTTTTAGGTTTGATGATTCTGTAACAAAGCTGAATGAAATCAAGGGTATGGTGGATAAGAAATAGACTAGTATTAACAGGGAAAATAGGAAGATAATTCCAAAAAGCAGGAGACCCCCTCCTGTATCTACAATCCTCAGGAGAATCAGAAAAATTAAAAACAGAAACAAGGGTATAAAGAACAATATAATCCTTTTGGGAAATTTCTCTCCCGTCTCTTCTTTAAGCAGCAATTTGTAGGATGCCAGAGAAACCCCCAACAGTGAGGCGAAATTAGAGAGTCCCAAAAGCAGGGAATGTAACGGTTTAACCTCTCTACCGTAAACCACCCTCGCAGCTAGAAAGCTTGCTAGACAAGAAAATAATGCAAACAATAACAGCCCAAATAAAGGTGAAGGTAAAGTCAACCCAAAATCGGCAAAAATAACGGAAAGGGGAGGAAAGGTGGAGACCCACAGGTCATGCTTTAGGTTGTGAGATTGGGTGTTAATATTCAGACGAGTATACTTTAGATTGCCTTTTCCACTGCCGTCAAAGAAAGAATCCAGTTCGGGAGGGATGGTATAATTCTCCGATATAAAATAGTCCGTCTCCGAGCCATATTTAATGAAATCATATATCTTAGGGCTTACGTGACCCCTAAAATAGATCGTTATAGGAATGATCTGAGATCCGTAAACGGAGGTCAGCTTTAAAGGATAATATAGCTTATTAGTGGGAAATTTCACCCGCAACGCGAGGTCTTTTTTCTGGCTACCGAATTCTTTCGGGTTAGAAACCCAGGAGACTACAAGGGCATATTCTTTTCCAATATACCAATCGATTTCATCCACCACAAGCTGAGGTAATGTCAGATTCTTTTCCGCAAGGTATTTCTTTAAACCCTCCCCGTATCTGGCGGTGAGTAGCTCGCTGGTGAGTCCCAGTTTGTTTATTCTGTGGTAAACCTTGACACCGTAATCCGGTTCCTCAAGGTATAATCCAGACACTCCTCCCGCTTCCATAACGTCACCTTTCCTCCAACTCGCAAAACTTTTTTGCGCATGGAAGAACTCCCTCTTGATTAGATCGGGATTGGTAATGAAGGCGGGAAAGACGGACCATAGCTGACTTATGAGCGACCAACCCTCGACCTCCTTTATCTTGCCTCCCAGCTTGTTTTTTACATTATATCCTTCTATCTCCGGGAATTCGGATGTTATATCTATATCTATCTCACTCTTTTCAGGGTCAGCGGGTACCGGAAATATCCAGAGCATACCCTCACCCTCAGGGGTTACCTTGACAGAAATGAGCATATCCTCTACTCCATTTCTGTAATCAATCACAGAAACCTGAGAATCCTCCCCAGAGAGCAGGGTATCCTTTTCCACGCCGTACTCATCATAAGTTAGAGTCATTACGCATCCATCGCCGCAGACAAGGGAGGACAGAGATATTAGAATCAAAAACAGTAGTGCCTTTTTGTTCATAATCTAATTTTCCTTTTTCTGGTATAAAAAGTTACCTTTCCTATCAACATTTTTGGTAGCCATTATATCCGCCCCAGTACCGAGAATATCCTTGACTATTATATCGCCAATTTTTACCGGGGCTTTTACCTCTATGTCTGCGATCTCATCCATTAACGCAAAGATTTTCTCTTTGGGTATTGGTTTAGATGCCTTTACACTAACCAAAGGAAGTAAACCATTCTTCAAATTTACCGAGGATGTTAAACCCCTCTCCGGGGAGAATAACTCCTTTTTGACATAATCCAGACCCTTTTCGCAGAGATTTCCAGAGATTTTTTCAATTTCTCCCTCCGAATACTTAACCTCGATTTCGCAGCCATTGGGGCATATGATGCATATGAATTTCTTTTTCATTCTATCTCGATTGTTAACTCCTTTACATCTTCCAAATATTCCTTTTTTATATTAAACTGAATCATCTCCGACGGATTTACCCTCATCTTTGGTATCTTTTTAAGAATCTTCTTTCCATCCCTTACCACTATTTTCCTATTCCTGTCCGGGCACATGACCCTTAGAGAAAATTTCGCATCATTCTTTCCACTTATTAGATGGGGCAGGACGTACCTTACACCGTTTCCAGCAGTTACTTTTATGTTACTTTCATTCCGTAGTTCCCCTCTTACAAAATCGGCGGCAGAGTTTCCAGCTAACTCTGCCTCCAGGGTTACGTAGTCGACTAGATCGTGAACATGTAAAACGTTGCCACATGCAAAAATACCTTTTACGTTTGTCTCGAGGTTTTCATTTACTCTGGAGCCATAGGTTACAGAATCCAATGAAATCCCGGCCATTTTCGACAATTCATTCTCTGGGATAAGACCCACGGACAATAGGAGGGTATCGCACTCAATCCTTTTCTCAGTACCCTTTATGGGTCTCCATTTCTCATCCACCTTTGCTATTACAACCTCTTCCACCCTTTTTCTTCCACGAATATTAACTACCGTGTGTCCCAGATATAAGGGAATGTCGTAGTCCTCAAGGCATTGCACAACATTTCTGGGAAGACCACTGCTATAGGGCAAAATCTCAACTACTGCTAAAACCTCTGCCCCCTCTAATTTCAATCTTCTTGCCATTATCAAGCCAATGTCTCCCGAACCCAGAATAACAACCCTTTTTCCAACCATGTAATTCTTTAAATTGATGAGATTTTGAGCGCAACCGGCGGTATAAACCCCAGAGGGTCTCGTTCCAGGGATGCATATATTCCCCCGAGTTCTCTCTCTACACCCCATGGCAAGAACTATTGCCTTTGCATTTACCTTTATCAGACCTTCCGGACTGCAGACTATGATATCTTTTTTCTTGTTAATGTCGAGAACCATGCTATTCAGCATACATGGAATCTTTAACTGTTCAACCTTGTCAATAAAGCGTTGCATATACTCCGGACCAGTTAAGGCCTCTTTAAATATCTCGATCCCGAAGCCCTCGTGAATGCACTGATTTAGAATTCCTCCAAGAGATTCGCTCCTCTCAATTAATAGGATATTATCAATGCCTGATTTTTTAGCTGCTATTGCCGCAGATAAGCCCGCAGGACCCCCTCCGATTATTGCTATGTCTATTTCCCTCTCAATCATTTTTTCTTAAGTCCTTTGTCCTTCCGATGAAGAGCCTTGAATTATTTCCTTTTAAAGTTAGATCGTCAATAGAAGGGTGATAGAGCTCTTCCATTATCTCCACTATTTTGGGTGTACAGAATCCTCCCTGGCATCTTCCCGTACCTGTTCTACATCTTCTTTTTATTCCATCAATGCTTTTTACATTTAATGGATTATTTAAGGCATCTATTATCTCCTGTCTGGTTACGGTTTCGCATCTGCAAACTATGTGGCCATAATCGGGGTTTTTCTTTATCAACTCCGATTTCTCTTGATCCGATAATTTACTAAAACAAACCGGGGCTTTTCTCTTTGGGTTGAATTTCCGGTTCTTTTTGAATTTCTTTTTCTTTTTTATTATCTCTACTACCTTTTCCGCAATTGCGGGAGCAGAAGTCAGTCCCGGAGATTCTATGCCTACGAGATTGATAAAATTATTAACCTCTGGATCTTCTTCAATAACGAAATCCGCGGGACTTTTAGAGCCCTGGGGGATCAACTTGGGTCTAATCCCGGCAAAGCTCCTGATGAAATCCCTCCGACTTATTTCCGGGAGCATTTCTTTCGCCTCCTTGAGCAGGGTATCCATCACATCGAGGGTATTGGAAACGTCCATCTCCTGGATATATTCTGCAGAGGGGCCTATCATGATATTTCCATCGACCGTTGGGGTTAGATGAACTCCTAAGCCCCCGAGATCCTTCGGTGGAACTGGATATATGAGATGGTTTATCAAAGCACTTTTATTTTTATCGAGTATGTGGTATTCACCCCTGCAGGGATATATCTTATATCTGTCGATGCCAACCATCTCTGAAATCTCATCTGAATAAAGACCCGCGCTGTTTATTACAATTTTTGATTCAAACCCTTTTTTGTTTGTTTTTACCAAAAATCTACCATTTTTCTGTGAGATTCCCATAACCTCTGTATTCAGGGAAAATTTCACCCCATTTTTCAGTGCATTCTCGGCCAATGCAATTGTAAGCTCGAAGGGATCGAGGATTCCCGATGTGGGAGAATACAATGCTGCAACTGCCTCTATGTTGGGCTCCAATTCCTTTACCTTTTCCCTGTAAATTATTTCAAGGTCTCTGGTGCCATTTTTATCCCCGTTTTCCTTCAGTTTTTTTAGATGATCGATTTCATCTTCGGTCTTTGCAACAACAAGCTTACCTATCTCTTCATATGGAACGCTCAGTTCTTTACAGAGCCCGGGCAGCATTCTGTGCCCCTTGATGTTTGTCTCAGCCTTCAGGGTTCCGGGCTGGACATAGAAGCCGGCATGAGCAACCCCTGAGTTACTACCACTTGTGCCCATGGCGACATCGCACTCCTTTTCAACCAATAATGCATTGATTTTACACCTAGATAATTCCCTCGCTATTGAACATCCAACCACGCCACCGCCAATTATCAAAGCATCATATACTACCATTTTTGTTGTCAATCGGAATAATATAATTAGGCTTTAATCGATATATTTCCAAAGATGGTCGAGTTAAGAACTCCCTTAGCTGAGGAAGATGTTAAAAGGCTGAGGCTGGGGGACATAGTTTACGTCTCGGGTGTGATCTACACAGCGAGAGATAGAGCACACGAAAAGGCATTAAAGGAGGGGAAATTCCCGGAAAATCTGAAGGGGGGTATCATATTTCACTCTGGTCCCATCGTGAAAAAAGAGAAAAAGAAGTGGGAGATTATAGCGATAGGCCCCACCACGAGCTCAAGAATGAATTCCCTCGAGCCAGAATTTATAGAGAGATTCAAGATCAGGGGAATAATCGGGAAAGGGGGGATGAATGAGGATGTTATGAAATCTATGAGAAAGAATAAAGCAGTTTATCTGTCAATGACTGGTGGTTGCGCCGCCTCTATAGCTGAGATGATCAAAGAGATCAAAAAGGTTTACTGGCTCGATCTGGGAATTCCAGAAGCTGTTTGGGTTCTCGAGGTTGAGAAATTCGGTCCGTTAATTGTTGCTATAGATGCAAAGGGAAATAGCTTGTATGAAGAGGTAAATAAAAGGGTCGAGGAGAACCTGAAGAGGATTAATCCTTGAATCGGATCATTGATCCTTGCAGTACCTCTCCCAGCGTTTTCTTTTCTGCTCTGTGACGAATGCATTTATGAAATCATTAATCTCCTGTAACCATTCGAGTTTTTCTTCCGGTGTAAGATTTATGAACCTCTCCATCTGCTTCTTTCCCGGACGGAAGGCGAATTCAGTCATTTGATTTTAATTCCTCCAGATCTTTGAGGGCACCTATATCCGCCAGATCCTGCGCCCTGCCTGACATTTTTTTGAGTTTTTTCAGGTGATTTATAGATATTGTCGGTATCGATATATTCCTTGCTGTGATAATTGTCTTTTCTTTATCTATCTCACTGAATGGTATGGGATTTTCGATGAATATGTCGATGATCTGAAATGGCTTCTGAGGATCAAAAAAGGAGAATACCACCATATTTTTTTCATCCCTCCACTTACGTCTCTTTACGGGGTCTTTGAGTTCTTCAAGGGAAACGGGTGCCTTTGGTTTGTAACCGAGGTCCTGCATTGCAGAGAGGAACCTCTGAATATTTCCCCGTTCCAGGTCTAACATAATGTCGAGATCTACCGTCATCCTAACAACCCCGTGAAGGACGAGAGCAATGCCGCCGGTCACCACGTATCGGACTCCTTTATTGTTTAATGTGGCAAATACCTCTTGATAATACATTTTACAATGGAATATCCAAGAAGTTTCTATATTAGATTTAGGTATTTAGGGATATATTTATGATCTTCTACGCAGACCTCTGCATACTTATATCTCCTCTTGTATCAGATATCAAATAATTCCCGTGCTGGAAATCAACCATAGAAGGAAGCCAGAATACAGTAAGAGAAAGATTATTCCCTCAAATCTGCTAATGTTCCAGCCTCTGCGGATGAATATAACCCCAATGAATGAAACAAAAATCATGAACGGGATTATGTAGGATATATTAAAATCCTGTAATTCAGGCGTTATTCCCAGACTTATAGGAGCTATAAGAGAGCAAACTCCAACAATCAGAGTAATATTTGCAATATTACTCCCTATCAGATTGCCAATAACCATGTTCCCGAACCCTTTTCTTGCAGATTGCAATGAAACAGCCAGCTCTGGTATGGATGTCCCTATACTGACTATTGTCAAACCAACGATACTGGGTCCAATTCCAAGTATGCTCGCGATATCAACTGCCCCACCAACGAAGAACTCTGCACCGAGATAGATGGCAGAACCACTGATTAAGAGGATTCCAAGTTCATAAAATATACTCCTCCGCAGTTTCTCTCTATAGTCATTTATTCTATTTTTATACTCCACCCTTTTCCCATCATCCGTAATTCGAATCGGGAATGTCCCTATGCTTCTACCAGCTCTAAATAATTTCCTTATATGTCTTAAATGCATTCGCATAAGCATAAAAGGGGTAGTTAGGTTAATTCCCTTTCTAACAAAGCGGGCGTGGGCCTTCAGATCAACAATCTTATCCAATTCATACAGAAAGTCGACATACTCCGTAATCCTGTAGACTCTCGAGATTTCTGGCTTGAATTTCAGAAGAACGGCTGTATAGAAGAAAAACAGGAATATTAGAATGATTCCCTCTATATCAGTGATAATTCCATCGTGGGCAAAGTAGTAGAAAATAGATGATATTCCAAGGAGGATATAACCATCCCTATTGAACATCTCCCTCTCTGTCAGAAGTGGAGCAATTACGGCAGAAAACCCCAGAATCAGGGCGATATTTGCTATATTGCTTCCCACTACATTACCCAGAACAATTTCGGTCTGTCCGGAATAAGAGGCAACTATACCCGCACCCAGCTCGGGCAGAGAGGTGCCAATTGCTATTAATGTTAAACCTATGATAAACTCGGAGAGCCCTAGAATCTTCGCAATTCTCACTGCAGCTTCAACGAAGAAATCCGAGCCCTTTCCCAATAAAATTAATCCCAGAATAAATATTAGAGATGCAATAAGGAGATCTGACATGTTAGATTATTTACGGAGAATAAATTAAAGTCTGAATTCCGGAACATCTTGTATTCATTTAAATTATTAAAAACGCATAATAAGGTAGTATATACATGCAATTGATATATTTTAGTATATATATCAGAGGGATAAAAATCGAAAAGTTAGACTGGAAAGAATTAACGGAAATACTAAGTGGTGAGGTAAAGAAGATTAAGGATAAGAAATTCATACCAGACGTGATAATAGGTATAGAGCGTAGTGGTGCTATTTTAGGTCAGATAATGGTCGAAGCAGAATTTTTTAATTGCGATTTCAAAACAGATCCCAGAGAGGGGAGATTAAGAAAGCAACGACAAAAATTAAACCTAGACCCAAAACAAACCAAATATCTCATAGTTGATGACGGTACGGATACAGGACAAACTTTGATTGAATGCTTCATGGATATACTTCGTGAACTGAAAACTGACATAGATACCAAAGAGTTAAAGAAAATTGTAAATAACCTAATCACTAAAGAACATATTGATACTTATGATCCGAGATATAAAGTTTGTATAAATATAACAAATCGGATAGATAAAGCTACAAAAGTAGATATAGAAGATGTATTGTATCTTCTACAATTGGATGCAATCAATAGATTGGATTTGCCAAAGATTTTTCCAAAATACGATATAAAAACATTTGTATTATTTCACGACAAGAACAGTAAAGTAGGTGTAGATTATTTTCATGAAGATTACGAAAAACATCGATATCTACCTTGGGATGATATAGACATCTCCGAAGATGTAGATTCTACATTAGCTGAACTTGATGAAGAAAAATTTAATTGGAAGGAAAAGGTAAAGGATTTAATAAAAAAGTATTCAAACTCAAGATACACTAAATCTATATTTCCTGAATTCAAATTAAAGCCCCCTATTGAGGATAAATTAGAGCAGGTAAAGGATGGGGAAGAAATTAAATATGTAGGTTATGAAATCACAAGATGAAAACTTATCTGAAGAAACCTTTCTCGAGAATTGTGTGGATAGAGGATTTAATTGTTATCCTAGGATAAAGCATATTTTTACTGATATACATGGTAAGAGGGCATCTGTAGATTATAGAATTAATGAAAAAGAAGGCTCTACTGAAATAGTAATGATTTTCATTAATGACGCGCTAATGTTGAGGACATACTATCAAATGTGTAAAATATGCAAATACTTCGATAAAAGCAAAAAACAACTTGAAAAATCCAAAAGAAATAGATGCAGGATCTGTAATCAATATGCGAGATCTCTCGAGATGGTTAGTGGAATAATCAAGAAATACAACCTAAAGGAAATATCTTGTGAAATCTATTTAGATAGCGAAAAAAAATTAAAATTAAAGGTGATTAGGGAGTTTTCGTACCAGTTATCTATGGAAACTGGCATATGTAACTGGTGTGAATGGCTAAAAAGTTTACCGTAAAGTTTTTGGAGGGTAGGAAGTGTATTTTCTGCGGTAGCTATGGTCTTTATCGACTCGCTGATAAGCGAGTCAAATGTAGAAAATGCAGGAGCATGTATAGCCTCAACAAATTAAAGCGGGATCTGAACATTCTCCACTATTTTACCTTGGAGTTGTCCGCCAACCGAACTGCAAGTGAGTTAGGGGTTAGCTACAAGACAGTCCGAAAGAGATACATGTTTTTTCGCGAGAGGATTGCAGAGTACTTGGACACTAACTTTCGCAAACTAAGCGGTGAGCTGGAGATTGACGAAACCTATTTCGGCGGTAAGAGGAAGGGCAAACGAGGGCGTGGAGCGCTCAATAAGATCGTGGTTTTTGGCATATTGGAGCGTAATGGTAAAGTCTACACGACTGTCGTCCCGGATGTTTCGGCTGAGACGTTAATGGCCGAGATCAAGGCCAAAACCGAGAAGGGATCAGTGTTCTACACTGACGACTTCAAGAGCTACAAGAGCCTAAAACACTACGGGAAACACAGCAAGATAAAGAAAACGAAAGCATATGCAAGAGGTCGAACTCACATCAACGGCATAGAAGGCTTCTGGAGCTTTGCAAAAGAGCGATTCTATAAGTATCACGGCATACACAAAGACAACTACTACCTCTATTTGAAAGAAATGGAGTTTCGGTTCAACAACCGAAACACCGACATATTTAAGAAAATGTTCAAAATAATCTACAGATAATTTGGTACGTTTTTTACCCAATCACCAAATTAATTCAGAAAAATAAAGTTAAATCGTAGTTAATGTGTTGTTATAAGAATTTCCAGGCAAAATCGCCTGCGTCATACGTAAATCCTTTCAGAATTTGGTTTTGATTTCGTCAAAACTCGCCTAACATGGGCTTTAAGATTCGCTCACGCTCATCCAAATTTTCTGCTTCGCAGAAAACTTCAGATATATCAGGCACGTTATCTGGAATTCCGAACCCCGCTTTTAGAGGAAATTTTTATATAAATTCAGGTTTAATTTAAGTAAAGAAGGGAGGTAAACAAAATGAATACAAAAAGAATTATAATCGCAACAGCGATAGGGTTGTTATGTGGGCTTTTCTGTGCCTATGGAACCATGATGATGGTTGACAAGGGTGAACTGGATCCCCAACTGGCAACTACGGGCTCTTTGGTCTTTA
>JGI24422J19971_10000887_pt1 | contig 17519 bp, 15 predicted proteins | sample DeeMarSWOR152_54_FD_19971 | JGI IMG/M metagenome (IMG submission 19971) | reverse complement strand
CCCACCTTTTTTACAAAAAAGTAATTAATGATTCACACGAGCCATCTCACAAATGTTCGGATATTCACATCGTTCTACACCCTTGACATCAAGGCGAAATTAGGCGCATCACATGCAAAGCAACCATTCCCCTTGTCTAAGTACGCTAACAAATGCCCTGTGTTTCTTTTTCAAGGAAGGCTTTTCCTTTTCGGACCAAAAGCCCCGCTGATTAACAAAAGTCGGCAAAAAACCATTAAGCCCCGAAAAGTTAACAGAAACCATGTGTGGGCACAGGCGTTGAAGCTAGTTCACCTTCTCAAGAGTTCCCCATTTCAAGGGGGATGACTGACTAGTTAGACTGATCATAGCAAGAGATCAGCTAAAACCTTTTGCAATTCTTCCTTATCCTTTACATTCCGAAAAATAGCCTTACCAGTCCCGTAAAGACGGAAAGAGACGTTTCCAAAGGTTAACTCAAAGATTATTTGAGAAATCGATTTTTCCACTTTTGCTTTTTTCAGGATTTTTTGGACGGTTTCATTTCCCCTTTCGTATTTAAACGTTACAACGTAGTCTTTTTCTTCGCCACACGTTTCTTCAATTCTAGCCACATAATCTTCAACAGCGCTCATTATCTATCATTCAATCTCCTTTAACACTTCAACTAATCGGTCAATTTCTTCACGCATGTTGTAGATGTAAAAGCTTGCTCTCGCCGACGATTTCAACTTAAACTTTTCGTGTAGTGGTTGGGCGCAATGGAAACCACTTCTAACCATGATTCCATAACTTTCAAGGAACAACGCGACATCATGTGAGCTTAGGCCCTCAACATTAAAGGGCACTATTCCACATTTTAGGGAAGCATCTTCTGGGCCATAGATCTTGACTTTCTCGCATTCTTGCATACGACGTATGGTGTACGCCGTTAAAATTTCTTCGTGTTCTTTGACGTTTTCCATGCCTATATTATTTAGATATCTAACAGCCGCCATTAAGCCTACACCGCCACAGATATTGGGGGTTCCGGCTTCGAATTTCCAAGGCAAATCATTCAAAGAAATTGAACAACGTCTCGTTACCGTATTAAAGGTGACTTCTTTTATCATTGAGCCTCCCCCGTGGAATGGTTCCATTTCTTCAAGAATCCCGCGTTTACCATATAAGGTTCCTATGCCTGTGGGACCTAACATTTTGTGTCCTGAAAATGCGAGGAAGTCTATATCTAAATCTTTAACGTCTACTGGCAGGTGAGGAACGGATTGCGCTGCGTCCACAAGTGCTAAGGCGCCGTATTCATGAGCTATCTTCGCAATTCTTTTCACGTCGGTTATAACCCCGGTGACATTGGAGACATGGGACAAACAGACAATTTTTGTTTTATGCGAGATTGCGTTTTCAAAGGATTCATAGTTCAAGGTTCCGTCGTCGTTTACTTCCGCATATTTAACTTGGAATCCGTTTATTTTTGAGAGCATTTCCCAAGGAACTATGTTGCTGTGATGCTCCATCAACGTGACTAAAACTTCATCTTCGCTTTTTAGATTGTGAAGACCCCAAGCGTATGCAACAAGGTTTATTGCCTCAGTGGTGCCTCTCACAAAAACTATTTCTTCCATGTCGTCTGCGTTGATGAATTTGGCAACCTCTTTGTGTGCGTTTTCATGAAGTTCAGATGACTCTTGGGAAAGCATGTGGATGGCCCTGTGAACATTTGCATTATGGTTCTCGTAGAATTCCTTAATGGCTTCAATCACTTGTTTTGGTTTTTGGGTTGTGGCTGCATTGTCTAAGTAGATTAGTGGGTGGTTGTTTATTTTCCGTTTTAAGATTGGAAAGTATTGTCTGATTTTGTAAGGATCCAACATTATTTTTCTTCCTCAGCTTTCATTCTTTTTGAAAGTATTTTCGCTAATTCTTCCTCTTCTACGGCTTGCCTTTCTTCGAAGGTCGGTTCCTTCATCAGCCAATCTGGAGAAACTCCTTGGTTTTTGTAGTATGTTCTTATTGCTCTCTTCAATGCTCCAACGGCTAGAATGCCGCAATGAAATTTCACACTTGGAAGGCCGCCGACAGCTTCCACAACGCTCTTCCATGATATTTTCCATGCATCCTCGAGCTTCATTCCTTTAATCATTTCGGTGACTATGCTTGAAGTTGCTATGTTTGCAGCACAGCCATAGCTTTCGAAGGATGCATTTTTAATGACGTCCTTGCTGTTTATTTTTAAGTAGAAAACTATCATGTCTCCGCATAAGGGGTTTCCTGCAACAGCCGTTACGGTGGCATCTTCCATCTTTCCAAGATTTTTCGGATTCCGGAAAAGCTCAAGTATTTTCGGGTTGTACGGAAGCGGCGTCCTAGACATGGTTACTCGACCTCCATGGAGCCAACAATTCCTCTTATTCTTTTAACAGCCTTTGGGATAACCTCTAGAACGTAGTCTATATCTTCTTCGGTATCGTATCTTGTAACCTTCATCAGGATGCTGCCGTGGGCTTCCACGAATTTTCTGCCTATGGCAACAAGAACATGGCTAGGCTGAAGAAGCCGTCTAGTGCAGGCGCTTCCGCTTGAAACGTAGACTCCGTTCAGGCTTAGTTCGATTGTTAATGCTTCACCCTCGCATCTTAGAAAGCTTATGTTCGCGTTATCTGGAGCCCTTTTGTTGCCTTCAGGTCCGTTAAGTCTAGTGTCTGACGTTTTCCCGATTATTCCATCAATTAGTTTGTCTCTAAGCCTTCGCGTGTTATTCGCGTTTTTTTCGAAATTATGGAACTCCAGTTCAGAGGCTTTTGCAAAACCAACAATCAAGGGTGTATTTTCAACCCCTGGCCAAAGCTTCTGTGTCCCTATTTGACCTTCCAAAATTCTTTCTATGTTAACGCCTTCCTTAACGTATAATGCACCTATTCCTCTTGGCCCTAAAATTTTGTAGCTGCTTACAGTCGCCAAATCCACATCTAAGTTCCGTGCATCAAACGGAATCTTTCCATAAGCATCAGACGCATCAGTATGAAATACTGCTTTAGAGTTTTTATCCTTCACTATTTCTAATGCTTCTTTGACTGGTTCTATGGTGCCAATCTCGTGGTTTACAGTTGATAGGCTTACGAGGATTGTTTCTTTATCTACAGTCTCTCTCAGTTTTTCGAGGTTGATGAAGCCTTCACTGTCAACCGAAACTTTCACTACCGTGAAACCTTGTTTTTGGAGCAAATCAACGACGTGTAAGATGCTTAAAGGCTCGATTTCGGAGATCACGATTTTCTTACCTTTATCCTTCATCGACAAGGCTGTTCCTATGAGAGCCAGGTTGTTGGCTTCTGTTTCTCCTGGAGTGAAATTGACTTCTTCAAGTGTTTTACAGCCCAAAAATGTAGCTATTTTTTGCGAGGATCTCATTATTGTTTCGAAAGCTTCCCAGCCTGGTTTGTGTGTTAGTGTTGGATTACCATATGCACGTTGATTGAAGTATGGCAGCATTGCGTCAACAACTTCTTCTGGAACCATGCTGGAATTCTCGATGTCCAAGTAGACCTGTCGCTTTAGACCTTCGTGTGCTTTAAGCAGCTCCCTTATATCCTCAGCCATTTTGGTTCAAGTCCTTCCATTAGAGCTTCTAGTATAGCATCTTATAAAAAGCATAACCCAAAGGATTTTCATTTGCACGTAACACTTTAAATTGGCAGCGTAGTAATTGTTGTTGTAAGAGAAAGATGGGCGCATTTCAGTGAAAATAACTGACTTATCAATACCAGAATCCGTTAAAGAAATAATAGTCAAATCTGGACTCGTTGAACTTTACCCTCCACAAGAGGAAGCAATAAAAGCCGAGGCTCTAAAAGGAAGAAACCTTGTTTTGGCAAGTCCAACAGCATCTGGAAAAACTCTAGTGGCTGAATTCTGCGCCCTTAAACATATACTAGAAAAAAACGGAAAAACCATCTATTTAACGCCTTTAAGGGCTTTAGCCAGCGAAAAATATCAAGAATTCAAGAAATACACTTCAATACGAAAGCCCAATGGAAGACGCATAAGAATAGGCATAAGCACAGGCGACTACGACAGCACTGACGCGTGGCTGGAAAGATACGACGTAATTGTGACTACTAATGAGAAGGCAGATTCACTGCTAAGGCATAGAGCCAAGTGGATGGATGAGATTTCACTTGTAGTTGCTGACGAAGTGCACTTGTTAAACGATGGTGAACGAGGACCAACACTAGAAGTTGTTTTAGCGAGGCTAATGCAGGTTAATCCAGACATGCAGGTTTTGGCTCTAAGCGCTACAATAAACAATGTTGAAGAAATCGCAGAATGGCTCAAAGCAGGCTACGTTACAACAGAGTGGCGACCAATCCAATTGAATGAAGGCGTAGTTCTACACGAGGAAATCCAGTTTAAAGATGGNGANGCNAGNAAAATNGAGAAANAATCAAGNAANTCAGCCATAAACTTGGCTGTAAACACCATAAAATCTGGCGGACAAGCACTAATTTTTGCAAATACAAGGAGAAAAGCTGTCACGCTCGCAAAAAAGGCTACCAGCGAAGTTGAAGGACTCTTGTCCAAGCCTGTGAAGCGTGCTCTGGTGCGTGATGCTGAGAAAATCTTGGCAGCTGGAGAGAGAACAAGGATAAGTGAGTTGCTGGCTGAGTTAGTTCAGCATGGAACAGCTTTTCATCATGCCGGTTTGGGTGGGGGACACCGCAGAGTAATAGAAGATTCTTTCCGACACGGGAAAATTAAGATTTTAGCAGCTACACCTACGTTGGCTTTCGGCGTAAACTTGCCAGCCAGAACCGTTGTAATTCAAGATTATAGGCGATACGAATCAGGATATGGTTATTATCCAATCAGCGTTCTTGAGTACAAACAGATGGCAGGTAGAGCTGGAAGACCCAAATACGACAAGGTTGGAGAAGCAATACTTACAGCCAAAACCAGTGACGAAGCAGACTACTTGATGGAAAGCTACATTCTTGCAAAACCAGAGAGAATATGGTCAAAGCTCGCGGTTGAAAGAATCTTAAGGTCTCACGTGCTGGCAACAATAGCAGCAGATTTCGCTCACACAGAAAGGGGAATCTACGAGTTCTTCGGAAGAACCTTTTACGCATACCAATACGATGTCAAAGCAATCAAGAGCGTAATAGCCAAGATTCTGAAGTACCTGTACGACGAGGAAATGATCGACGTTGCTGGCGATGACATTTTCGCCACGAAATTTGGAAAACGAGTAAGCGAACTATACATAGACCCAGTCTCAGCCGTCATAATCCGCAACGCGTTAAGACTCAAACCAGCATACCTAACGGACTTAAGTCTCCTCCTCATGATTGCCCATACCCCAGACATGGCTCCAAAACTGAGACCCTACACACAAGAAATAGACCAAGTAGCAGTTTTCATGGAAGAACACAAAGAAGAGTTTCTAATGGATATACCAGACGAGTGGGAAGACAGAATAGCCTACGAAGAACTTCTAGGAGAAGTAAAAACCGCCATGGTTCTGAAAGACTGGATCGAAGAAATGAGCGAAGATCAAGCAATTGAAAAGTTCCGAGTGCAACCAGGAGACCTTTACAGAACAATTCAGAATGCAAAATGGCTTCTTCATGCCACTCATGAACTGGCTAGACTCTTCGGCAACAAACGAGTGCGGCCACAAACTCTTAGGCTCATGGAAAGAATAGAGAAAGGAGTAAAGAAAGAATTACTGCCGATTGTTAAACTTGAAGGAGTGGGCAGAGTCCGCGGACGCATACTCTACAACGCTGGATACAAAACAATAGAAGACATAAAACACGCAGCCATCAAGGACTTGGTAAGTCTGCCGCTCATAGGACCGAGACTGGCAAAGAAAATAAAAGAACAAGTAGGCGGCTTTGTTAGAAAAGAAGAGTGGAAGAAACTTGAAAAAGGAGAAGAATGGGAACAAAAAGCTCTAACAGAATACTAAGCTAATCCTCTAAGCTCGCGTTCTTCCCTTGTTTTCTTAACCATGAGCTCAACTTGTTCCAAAGCCGTGCCTAAATAATTCCTCGGATTCAAAGCATCATTAACCTCCTTTTCGCTTAGTTTCTCGCTCACAACCTTATCTTCTAAGAGGATTTCCCTGAAATGTCGCTTCTCCATTTCACTTTTTATTGCTAGTTTTCTGAGATGCTCATGAGCTTCTTGGCGACTCACACCTCTCCGTGCTAACGCAATCATGACAGCTTCTGACATGGCACATCCTTGGGTTAATTCAGTGTTTTTCAGCATGCGTTGTTCATCCACGTACAGGTTAGCCACTACGTTGCTCATTAACAAAAGCATGTGGTCAATCAGGATGCATGTTTCTGGAATTATGAATCGCTCTGCTGAAGACTGGGTCAAGTCACGTTCGTGCCAAGTTACAACATTCTCCAGAGTAGGGATAACGAGACTTCTGACAATTCTAGCCAAGCCGCAGACCGTTTCGCATGTTTCTGGATCTCGTTTGTGAGGCATTGTAGAACTACCAACTCGTTTCTCCAAATCGAAGGACTCAAACAGCTCTCCAATCTCAGGTCTCTGCAACTGCCGGACCTCAGTGGCAAAATTGTCAAGCGCGGAAGCAATCATAGCCAACAAACACACAAGCTCAGCATGGCGATCCCTCTGCACAATCTGGGTAGAGATTTCAGCATGCTGAATCCCTAATCGTTGCATGACTAGCTCCTGAATTTTCATGGCGTGCGGTCCTAAGCCAGCTTGGACTCCCACCGCTCCAGTCATTTTTCCAACTAAAACGCGTTCCTTGCATTGCCTAAGCCTTTGAATATGCCTTGACATTTCACGCATCCAAACCGCAAACTTAAAGCCTAACGTTATTGGTAACGCATGCTGACCATGAGTTCTACCCATCATCAGTGTGTTCTTGTATTGTAGGGCTTTTTCCATAAGGATTTTCTCAAAATCATCCAGCCGTTTTTCAATTAACCCTAAAGCTTCTTTTAGCTGAAGTGCTCTTGCAGTATCCACAATGTCATAGCTTGTAGCTCCAAGATGAACATATGCCCCGCTTGGTCCGCAAGCTTCAGCTAAAGCTCTAACCAAAGAAGCAATATCATGCTTTATCTCACGTTCAATCTCTTTTATCCGACTTAATTTAACATGCTTCGTAGAAGCCATGGCCGCTATCTTTTCAGCATCTTTCCTCGGTATGTCGCCAACCTCAGCATGCGCACAAGCCAACGCAGCTTCAACATCCAACATTTTTTGAACTCTTGTTTCTTCCTCGAAAATTCTCTTCATTTCAGGAGTTCCGTAACGGCCCGAGTCTATAGGAAGAATAGGCAATTTCGCTCCCCGCAAAACTAGATAAGTCGATTAAAGATTAATGCTTTGCCGTAACAAGGGGCTTCTTCCACATGGGAGCAATAACCGCCGTTGTAAGCAAAAACGACGAAAATGTCGCAAAAACAGCAGTTACCATGCTTAAAATGTTAAAGCATAAAAGCGTCGAAACCTTCGGACTGGCATCACCAACAACTGTAATGATAGGAAACTCCATCAGATATTTACAAGACAAAGAACCAAGCTCACCTGTACTTATTGGTCATGTCTTCTCAAAAATTCTCATGTCAGACGTGTCACAACCGATAGAGTTGGATAATGGAACGCTTGTTTTTGCGGGAAGAATCCATTCGCTTAACATGGAATTTCCCAGGGTGGAATTTGTCGCTGAGAAACTGAATCAGAGTTTAGGAAATGCAGAAACTCTTATCAAGGATTTCGAGGGCGGCTTCGCTTTTGCTGTGGCTGAATCTGGAAGACTTATCGTTGGGAGAGACTGTTCAGGAGTCTATCCGCTTTACTATGGTGAAAACGCGGATTTAGCGGCTTTGGCATCTGAGCGTAAGGCATTATGGAAAATCGGAATAAAAGAGGTGCATTCCTTCCCGCCGGGGCACACAGCTGCTGTTGATGAACATGGTTTCAAGTTTAAGTTTGTAAAAGCACTCGTTCATGCAAAGACTAGGCAAATAACCATTCAGGCTGCAGTAAAAAAATTGAGAAGACTTTTGCAGCAATCAGTCAAAGACAGAGTTTTAGGACTTAAGGAAGTTGCTGTCGCCTTTTCTGGTGGTTTAGACAGTAGTTTAATCGCGTTTTTAGCCAAAAGCTTTGGAGTAGGAGTACACTTGATCTCTGTAAGCCTAAAGAACCAGCCTGAAATTGAATACGCAAAAAAGGCGGCGGAAGCGCTGAGCCTGCCGCTTCACATTCATCTTTACAGTGAAAAGGCAGTAGAGGAAGTTCTGCCAAGAGCTCTGTGGCTGATTGAGGAGTCGAATCCCGTCACAACAAGCATAGGCATTCCAGTCTTTTGGACAGCGGAAAAGACTTCGAAGATGGGATTCAAGATTATGTTCGCTGGGCAAGGCGCAGACGAACTTTTCGGAGGCTACAGGCGATACTCGAATGACTATGTGCGTTACGGTGAAGAATTTGTGCAGAAAACCATTTTCAACGACATAGTAAAAATGCATGAAAACAACTTCGAAAGAGACAGCAAAATCTGCAACTTCCATAATACAGAACTCCGCTTACCCTTTGCAACATATCAAATGGCAAAATTCGCTGCAACCCTTCCACTGCCACTAAAAATCGAGCCACCGAATGACCTGCTAAGAAAAACCGTCTTAAGAAAGGTGGCTGAGGACATAGGGCTTCCACGGTTCATCGTGAACAAGCCGAAAAGGGCAATACAATACGCAACAGGCGTCAACAAAGTCATCAAAAAACTAGCCAAAAAGAAAGGATATTCCACGAAAGAATACTTACAGGAAATGTTTCAGACAATTTTTAAAGGGATAATAACATGAGCACGACCGGCGTGATTTTCTCACCCATATATTACCGGCATAATCCTGGCAGGGGTCATCCTGAATCAGCAAGGCGACTCCGTGCAATTGTTAGAGAGTTGAAGAAAAGCAGATTTCAAGGCATCGGGAATTGGCAGTTTGTTGAACCGGAAAAGGCTCAATTAAAAGACGTTAAGCTCGTCCACGGCATAGAATACATCGAGTTTGTACAGGATGTATGCAGATCAGGAGGAGACCTTCTAGATGAAGAAGGAGATACTGTGGCTTCGCCGGAAAGTTTTGATGTTGCCCTTTATGCTGTCGGTGGAACCTTAAAGGTTGTTAACCTTGTGATGCAGAAAAAAATTCGGAACGCCTTCGCTTTGGTTCGACCCCCAGGACATCATGCCGGAAAATACTATGCACGCGGTTTCTGCATCTTCAACAATATCGCCATAGCCACCAAACATTTGCTCAAGAAATTCAAGTTGAAGAGGGTTCTAATACTGGACATAGATAGCCATCATGGAAACGGTACGCAAGAAATCTTCTACGAAACCAGTAAAGTCTTATACATAAGCTTACACGAGGACCCGCGAGAATTTCCCAGAAAAGGTTTCATAGATGAGATTGGAGAAGGAGAAGGTTTAGGTTATAATGTGAATGTTCCTCTACCATTCAGAACGGGCGACCAGATTTATTTGAAGGCAATGGATGAAATTGTAACGCCCATAATGAAACAGTACAAGCCACAGTTTATACTGGTATCGGCTGGCTTAGATGGGCATTACACAGATCCTGTGGGAAGTCTTTCGCTATCCGCGCTGTGCTACCAACAAGTCTATGAAACAATTTCTAATGCGACTTCAGAAATGTGTGAGGGAAAACTTGTATCAGTGCTTGAAGGAGGTTACAGTCTAAAATTCGTTGGGAAACTTGCTATGACAGCCATTGCAAGGATGAGCGGCGCAATCTACAGTGTAGAAGATAAGGCTCCCATCACTAGAAAACGCATTATTGAGCAAGGTGAAAAGGTCATAAAGGAAGTGAAACAGGTTCAGAAGGCTTTCTGGAGCGTATAGATGACTGCTTTAGAAATAAAAGAGCGAAGTGTAAAGGTTACTCGATTACTTGGATTGCACTTTCTGGGCATTGAGCTTCACATGCTCTACAAACCAAGCATTCTTCAACGTTTACAGGAACAGACTTTTCGTCCTTAATCTCAAGAACCTCCACAGGACAAGTCTCTACACACGTGCCGCATCCAGTGCATTTATCATTATCAACTACAATCTTCACCATTTTTCTTCCCTCTTCAACCGGAGTCTCATGAATTTTAAACAACAAAATAAAAACTTTTGGGTTTGCTAGGGGATTTCTTCACGTAGTCTTATGAGAATTTCGTCGATTGTTGTTTCAGCTTTATCTTTTCTCCGCTCGTAATCCGTGAGTAGTTTGCGATAGGCCCCTAGTGAAAGTTCTCCTCGGCGGTGACGCGCTTCGATGCTCTCAATGTTCGCTTCAACTCCGCTGATTTCAGTTTCCGCAACCTCAAGTCGCCGCATCAAATCTCTATATCGTCCTCCAGCCGCTTGCAGTTTCTCCTTCAGATCAGTTAAGCTCCTAGACAGAGTATTAAGGCGTGTTTCGAGTGTTCTTCTCCGCACCTTGTACCGACGTCTCGGAATCTTTCCTCTGCGCACGCGTATCGTAAGAGATTCAGTTTCTAAAACTATTCTCCTTTTCTTCTCATATGTATCAACGAACGATTTAATATCTCTTGAATGAACTCTTACCGCTACTTCGGGGACAGCGACTGAAATTGGAACCTTAGGCCTCTTCCAAACAACAGCTATTGCACATCCAACAGTTGTTAAAGCCCACATCCATAATGTAGGACGGAAAGCCAACCACAAAAAGTCATATTCATATGTTATCCCGACGCTAAAGCTATCCAACCAAAACACGCCTTCCCTATTTACGGTTAACATTTCTTGGAAAACACCTCTGGTTATGCTGTAAGAACCGGCAACTGAAGCATTTTCGAAGCTTAACATTTTGGCACCTTCTGGTAAAACAAACGTTACGGATGACTGATCGATGTAGTATTCTAAATCCTGAAACAATGGAAATGCAAGGTCGAAATTTTTGGGGTCTTTTTGCTCGATGAAGACTTCACCAGGCAAATAATATCTCACGGTGAAAACGGCTGATTCTTCAGTTTTTAATGGTGACGCGAAGGAAACTTCATATCTGTTTGCTTTTCCAGTCGCATCTACTTTCAATCCTCTTCCAAGCTGGTCATGTGCGCTTGGGTTAGAGGCGTTTTGAGGTAAAATTATCTCGATGAAACTGATTTCTTGTAAGGGAGCCTTATTTGTTATACGGTAGGAATCTGAGCCTTCTATCTCACATGTACCGCTTATTTTCATCTCACGTTTCAGCTCCTCTATGTCAACTATCTGCATTGCACCTTGAGCTATGGAAAATGTTACACTTGCAGGCGAATTAGTGAAACTTGGCAAATTCTCCTGTGAATATTCAAAAGCGTCGACAGTCCCGCCCATGTACGTCGACCCCTCTGGTAAAACAATTGAAACGTCACACTTGACCGCGTTTTTTGTTAAGCTCGGGTATTTTGGGAAGTCTAATTGGCTTACATTATCAGCTTCTTGCATAATGAGGTTGTTTGAGAGCACAAATCCAACAGTAAAGACTTGTGGTGTCCCTTGTGGAAAGTGTATTTCTGCGCCATAGAAACCACTACGATTTTCTAAGGGGACATTCAGGCTCACTGGGAGAACGTCAGTTGCATCATAAGCTACACAGCGAAGAACATGTGTGCCATACTTATATGGGAATCCGATGAGAAAACCATCGGATGCTGTGCCGTTTATTTGCACAGTGTCGTTTATGAAGATGTAGCCGTTATACATGACTTCTATTGTATGGTTCACTTTTTCTATGCTATAATCAGTGTCTGCAGCTTTCGCACTTTTAGTGATAAAGATGTTAAAGGAGACAAGAATCAATGTAACGATAGTTAAGGTGAACGTTAAGGCTTTTCTCTTCACGTGTTTCCCTCCATTCAATTTCTGAAACTTTGGGCTTTCTATCTATTGACAAGCCCATTTATTTACTTTTAGAATTATATCATTGACTTATAAGTATCCTCACTTCTCCGGAGGGCCCCACCGGAACAAATTTAGGTTTGCTATTGTTCGCCGTGTTTAAAATAGTAGTTTTCTTCTTTTTTGGGTCCGAAGCTCCGCACACCTTTCTCTTTAAGCTGTTTCCTAAGTTTTTTAGCATATTGCTTTTTTATTTCTCCTCTTTTCTCCATGTAACTGACTATTTCTTCAGCTTGTTCCTCTGTGTCGCACCGCCGAATGAAATCGATCACGTCAGGCGTATAGTGGACGAATCTTTTAGAAACTGCTTTTTCTCCAGCTTTGATGTCTGTTCTCACAGAGTTTATTGCAACTTTATGCTCGCTGGATTCTAATTCCTTAACAAGGTTTGGAAAGAGTTTTTTCAACGTTTTTTGGTCGAGTTCCACATTGACACCTTCGGTTCTGGCAATACGTCCTCACTTTGATGTATTGAGAATCACGTATTTAAGTATCTTTGAACTCCCGATTAACATTAGTAGGGGACAAACCTTTGGGCTGGATTCTCATGGAGTATCTTTTCTAATTTTTGCACGTCAAGACCAGTGATTGTGTCTCCATATATTTCACATCTTTCTTTATAATCGGCTTCTTCAGGGCTTCGCACAATTACTTCGGCTTTTTCTTTTGTTGGCAATTCTACGTAAATATGAAAGGATGTTTTCTTTAGTCCTTCTTTTGTTACCGTCATCCATTCAGTTCGCATAACCCTGAGGGTGTTTTGTTTTATTACTTCTAGGATCTCGTTTGGTTTATCAGTATACACGGTTATATCGATGTCGCTTTCACGGTGTATTGTTCCACGCCACACACTTCCGATTAGAACTGGATTATAGGGCTTTAGAATTCCCATCAGCTTCAGAGCTTGTTTGCGCATCTGAATTAAACGCTTTTTCCTTGTTACACCTTCGGTTTCCTCTGCTATTCTGTCAAATTCAATTACAACTTCAAGATTTGTTGGAAGAAAGTGAACCCCAAAAGTTTTCGCAGCCTTCAATTTAGCCTGCTTATATTCTTTTTCAACTCCAAAATAGAGAAGGTGAGCGGCTTCCCGTGCAACCTTCTTTCTCAAGCTTAGAGGGTTGTTGGAACCCAAAAGCTCACCCGTAAAGTTTAGGCTTCAGCAATATTTTAACGCTTAATTATCTTTTCATATAACGCGATTGTATTTCCAGCTATCTTGTCCCATGTGAAATCGTTCAGAACCCTTCGTCTACCGTTTTTTCCAAGCCATTTTATCCTCTCAGGACTTTCTAAAGCACTGCCTATGCCCCATGCGATGTCTGTTGGATTGCTGGGGTTGACGTGATAGCCGCATTGTTCGTCGCCGCATGGGATAACTATCTCCCGCATTCCGCTAACGCCTGCTCCTCCGACGACGACTGGGCGTTCCATGCTCATGGCTTCGAGAACGACTATGCCGAATGGTTCATAGAGGCTGGGGAAAACTGCTACGTCGCAAGCGGCGTAGTGGAGGATGCGTTCTTCTTCAGGAATGAAATCGAAGCGGAATTTCACAGAATCCTCCAGTCTCATGGTTTTGACTAAATTAGCTAGGTAATCTTGCAGGTCGCCTAACCCTACTACGACAAGTTTCGCATTAGGTCTTTTCTGCAAAACATGAGGCATAGCCATTATGAGCCTGTCAACTCCTTTAACACCTACGAGTCTCCCAATGAAAAGAATCATCGAGTCTTCATCCTTGATCCCATAAGACTCTCTAAGCTTTCTAGATTGATCGGTGTTCCCTATCTCTGGATTATATTTTTGCTCATCAACACCGTTGTAGCACACTTGGATTTTGTCTTTCGGAAAGCCAAGTTTGGTGAGTTCGTCTTTCATAGCGTATGAAACTGTTACAATTAGATCTGCTGCCTTTGCACCGTGGAGCTCAATGTTGCTTACGACTTCTGAGCCGTTCCCAAGGGTTCTTCCCTTCTCAGTGGAGTGAACATGAAAAGCGAAAGGTAGCCCAAGTTCTTTTTTGATGGTTATTCCAGAGATGGCAGAGAGCCAGTCATGCGCAATTATAAAGTCGTATTTGAAGGCTTCTTTTCTGATGAGTTCGTTGACGAGTTTTGAGGCGCTCAGATAGTTGTAGATGAGGATTTTAGAGAACAAATTGATGCCTCGACCCCATTTCTTGATGTCCGCAGCAAGTACATCTGGCAGCGAATCAGAAATGTCAATGTGTAATGGACGGTGAATCTCTATACCACGCCAAATCTCTCGTGTCGGAAGACTGCGAGTGTCATCGTTCATTGTAAAAACAGTGACATCGTGGTCCATTAATACAAATTTTCGTGTAATTTCAGCAGCGTAGGTTCCTAAGCCGCCAACAATTTTTGGTGGATACTCGTATACTAGTACAGCCATTTTCATTGGATTTTCCCGTCTCACTATGTTTTTGGAGCTTTATTATTAAGGAGTCCGGTGTTATTTACGTTTTCGGAAGAACAGAAGGCATTTTCTGTAGACGAATTTCTCTCTTTTTGGATAAAGTAATAGAAAGTCTGAAAAATAGATTGTGCATATAATAGTTATAGGATGTAGTGAGAATGAAACTGTCACCTGTTAAGAGACTGGTTCTTGAGATCATGTGGGTGCTTGATAAGCCTGCTAAGGCTGTTGAAATAGCTGAAGAGGTTGGATTAGGTTTCCCTCCTGTTATGATGCACATAATAGGACTCACAAAAATGGGATACGTAACATCGCCCGAAAGAGGACGATACGTCATAACAGAAAAAGGAAAAGGAGCATTTGGNTTTCCGGAAATCAATGGAGAAAAGGCTCAACAAATCTTGGAATATTTACCAGCAGAAAAATCATTTCACTTTTACGCTGACATTGGAAAACCCTTAAATGTTTTTGCAGCGAACCTCCAAGACTTCTGCGATAAAATCTCAGGAGTTGATGTGAGCTCCATAGAATTCCACACCGACCGGGGAGATTTTGAAGCATGGTTCACAGCGCTAGGCGACATAGAACTGGCAAGAAAAACCATGCTGATTAAAGAGAGGAAAAGATCTGGAGAGGAATTGCGCGACAGACTCTGTGAAATTGTCAAACATCGATGCGATGANCTCTTGAAAATAAGGCAGCACGCAATCGTATCCGAATAATCAAGTGTGGATTCAGAATGGCTTAAAACGTTCTTTAAGTCTCTTCAGAATCTGTGGCAGAGTTGTATATTCCATCTCTTCAACGCCTAAACGCGCTGGCTCGAACTCACCCATACGTCTAAGCATGGAAGCATATTCTGAAGCTTCACGTCTGGCTAAGTCAAAAGCCGGATCGTCAAACAAATCAGCCACCATAGGTTTTGTGTCGTCGTCACTTGCAATCTTGCCGTTTGAAACTTGAAAGCCTAAGGCAACAATCCTTGGAGGGCCGTCAAAAACCGTGCATTTTGCGTCTTTTACACTGACAGGCATTAATGGACCCCAATGGCTTCCACGCATCCATCCCGCAACCAGATAACTGTGCATGAAAGGTACAAGAATTTCACCNAAAGCTGGTAGTCCANGCTGNGCNCGCACAATNAGCACTGGATCATCCTTTCCAATNTATTTNCCAGCGATCTTTGAAAGTTTGGTTACGCTGCCAACNGCGCATATCAAGNCNTCTCTAGCCCGCCAAACANGAGAAACCATATATCGNCCTACGGTTCCAATGAGCCCAACTAGCTCATACACTTCTTCGGGACATTTGAGAACANCNCCTTTATTTTCCACCGTGTCCAACACCTCGAATTTGAAGCCGCCAGCCATGTCCGGATCAATTACAAGTCCAGCAGTATTCATTGGGTCGGCAAATATGCGGAACAGTGGAAGGTTGAAAGCGCCAGACGAAGTCTTGTCTGCCGCAAAAACTACAACTGGGTCAGAACCTCTTTCCTCTATTTCCATTTCAGCCACTCCTGGACCCATGCCCCTTATGTTTCCGCTAAAGGCTGTTTTCAAAAGGTCTTGTCCTGCACCATAAAGCTTTAGTTCTAAGGCTTTTTTTGCGGCTTCTTGAAACGTGTTCCAAGCAAGCTTGTGAATTTCTGGATTTGATTCGCCTCTTCCGTGAACCATGAGAAGTTGCAGATCGTCTCCAACATTGAAAACATGAAAATTGTTGATTAATCCTTCTTGTTTTGCCTTTTTCAGGTTTTTCTTCGCAATATTAAATAGTGGTTCTGGAACAACATGATGTCCCGCTAGAGAACCAACGTCACATTTGATGAGGGAAATCGTGGTTTTTTCAGGCATTATCTATCACTTTCAAATTTGCTTCAGTCTAAGGTTAAGTTGTTCCTCTTAAAAGACTTCCTTAAGAAAACTGTGTAAGTTAAATATGAAGTCATTAATAGCCACTGATCAGAGCAAGGTGTGAAGATTCATGGAGAAGCTGCGGTCTATATCAGCGAAAATACCAGAAGAAGTCTATAAAGAAATGATTTTACGCATTCCAGAAGGAGACAGAAGCAGCTTCATCCGAGATGCAATAATGGACAAACTCCAAAAGACGCCGAAGCCTGACAAAATTCTGGAACTAGAACAAAGACTTAACAAAATGGAAAAGGAGTTTGCGCAGATAAGAAAGTACCTTGCAGACTTGGAACTACTCACGCACGACCGCGGAAAAATAAATCCACACACGTTTTGCATAGATGAAATAGACCATAAAACAATAGATTATCTAATCCACTACAAAGGCGCAACCACACCAGAATTGGCAGAATATCTCAAAACAAACAGATGGCTAATATTGAACAGACTGAGAAGAATACAGAAAAAATCAAAAAAACAACTTGGAAAATCCATAATAGACTATTACGCTGGAGAAAAGTCAGGCAAAAAACGAGCATGGTGGATGAACGAAGAACTAATCGAAACATAACCCTATACAACAACAATTAATTTCAGCCACAGATAATTCTATCTTGGGGCCCGTAGCCGAGTATGGATTAAGGCGCCGAATCACAAAAAAGGATGCGCAAGCCTCCGGTCGTCAGCGAGAGAAAGCCGGAGAACAGGGGTTCAAATCCCCTCGGGCCCGCCAAAAGTTCCACACATTGTGATCGATGGCAGAATTTTCCCGCAAAAAAATCGATTAATCTCCTGCATCTCTCCTTTTTACTCCATCAAAAACATTCATGTTCTTAAATGTACCTGTTTAATGTAATAGGCGCGCAAAAGGATAATATTAAAAAGCAAACTATGAAATACTGTTGAGCTGGCAAAAGAAGGGGGACTGAGGCCTTTCAGGCGCGAGAGGTTTCGGTATAGAGAGGTTGGTCGCTGGATAGAGAGTGAAGAATCCGGGGAAACAGAGATGTTTCCTGAAACACTTGGAACGGCACACTATCTGTGAGATTTCAAAGTTCCCTTGGGTGGTGGATGGACTCTTGAGCGAGGTGGTATAATGTCGAAATTTACCTTGGGTGAATTTGCTGAAACTGCGGATAGAATTAGGAGAAAGGCGATAGAAGAAGGTAGATTGATTGATAATCCTTCTGATGATAAACTGAGGTTGCTTGTGG
>JGI24422J19971_10000885_pt1 | contig 17525 bp, 18 predicted proteins | sample DeeMarSWOR152_54_FD_19971 | JGI IMG/M metagenome (IMG submission 19971) | reverse complement strand
CCCCCGGTGGCAGCGGGGGATATTATAGCCGTGCCCGGCTGCGGGGCATATTGCCTGCCGCAGGCAAGCAATTATAATGCCTCATTTAAGCCAGCGATTGTTCTGGTCAATAAAGGTAAAGCCCGCCTTATTCGGCGCCGGGAGACCTTTACCGACCTGACCAGGTGTGATTTAGTTTAAAAGAAACGTTAGGGTAGGGGAGGTAAACTAGGATGGAAAAACATTTTGCTGCTGCTATACCACAGGAATGGATAGGACAAAAAGTTAAGGTTCTCACCAATATAGCCCTCGGTAGCGAAATTAAGGGTATACTGAGTGAAATAGGCACAGACTATATTGTAGTTGGTAAAGATATAATCAACGTTAGACATGTAGTTAAAATTAGAAGGGGTTAGGGGCTAATGTCAGCATGGCAGGTAGTTGGTCAAACCAGGGCTGTTTCCCTGCTCCAGCGTAGTTTGGAGAGGGAGGCGGTGGCTCATGCCTATCTTTTGGTTGGACCACCTCATGTGGGTAAAATGACCCTGGCTCTGGATCTGGCTATGGCGTTAAACTGTGAGGCGTCTGAGCCCCCCTGCGGAGTTTGTGACTCATGTCAGAAAATAGCTTCAGCCAAGCACGCTGACGTTCAGATTATAGGCTTGACTGGAGATGGGAATTCGGCGGAGAAGCCTCAGGTAGAAATCAGTATTGACCAGATTAGGCAAATGCAGCACTCAGCCAGCTTACCACCCTTTGAAGGTAGGTATAAGGTATTTATTATTGACGGGGCGGAGCTATTGTCCCACGAAGCGGCTAATTGCTTGCTTAAAACCCTGGAAGAGCCGGTGGGAAAGGTAATTTTTATTTTGCTAACCACTAATGAGAGGTTACTGCCAGCCACTGTTGTTTCTCGCTGCCAGCGACTGGAGTTACCGCCGTTAGCCGCTACCGAGGTCGAGTCTGCCCTTAGTAGTCGCTGGGGTGTTGAGCCGCCGAGGGCTAAACTTCTGGCCAGGCTTTGCCACGGCTGTCTGGGTTGGGCGCTATCGGCTGCCCATAATGGTGGCTTGCTGGAGCAGCGTGCCCAGAGAATGGACCGATTGCTTAATGTCATTGAGGCTGATTGTGAGGAGCGTTTTGCCTACGCGACCCAGCTGGCGGCTCAGTTTAGCCAAAACCGGGGACTAGTCCAGGAGATTCTGGATTTATGGCTTGATTACTGGCGTGACCTGCTATTGATTAAGGCCGGATGTGGCGATACCATTACTAATGCTGATATGTCAGCTACGCTTGTTGACCAGGCCAGGGGTTACAGTCTGGTTCAAATAAAGAGCTTTATTAATAGCCTTCGGGCGGCTGAGGAACAGCTTGGACAGAATGCCAATCCGCGACTGGTGCTGGAGGTATTAATGCTTAATATACCGAGGAGAGGCAGGTAAATAGTGGCTGAGATTGTTGGCATACGTTTCAAAAGAGCGGGTAGAGTATACTATTTCGACCCGGCAGGTATTGAGCTGGAGGTAAATGACTGGGTGGTGGTTAAGACCACACGCGGGCTAGAGCTGGGATATGTGGTCATTTCGCCTAAGCAGGTATTGGACAGTGAGGTTACCGGACCGTTGAAGTCGGTGGTGCGCAAGGCTGACCCCGAGGATATCAAGCGTGCCCAGGAATTTGAAACTAAGAGTACAGAGGCTCTGGCTAAGTGTGATGAGCTGATTGCTAAACTACACCTGCCCATGAAGTTGCTATCGGCTGAATACGACCTTAGTGGCAAGCGCCTCACCTTTTTCTTCAGTGCTGCCGAGAGGGTTGATTTCCGTGAGCTGGTCCGGGAGTTAACCAGCCATTTCAAAGTACGGGTGGATTTACGCCAGGTAGGGCCCAGGGATGAGACCAAGCTGGTGGGCGGCTTTGGCCGGTGTGGTCGTCCGCTATGTTGTGTGAGCTTCTTAAGTGAGTTTGCCCCGGTTTCAATCAAGATGGCAAAAGAGCAGGATTTGCCGCTTAACCCGGTGAAGATAGCCGGTATTTGCGGTCGCTTGATGTGCTGCCTGGGCTATGAGAATGAGCTATATCACGCTATGAGGGGGAAATTGCCCAGGCCGAAGCAGCCAGTGTCCACACCTATGGGGGCGGCTAGTGTGGTCGGGGCTAATCCGTTGAAGGAAACGGTTTTGGTTGAGCTGGAGAGCGGGGCGACTGTAGAATTGCCACTGAGTGAGATTACTATTGAGGCTGAGCATCCCCCCAAGCCAGGAAAAGGGGGTTAGTTGGTGGTGGGGAGGTATTTTTGCCATTCGGTCTGGGTTTGCCGGTAGTGGTAGGGGATGTAGAAGGGGAGGCCACCGTGTGGCGGAGAGGGGGGGCGAATCAATTTCATTCCAGCTTCGTCGGGAGTTTTGCCTGCCTTACGGCGGTTACAAGATATACAGGCGCTAACCACATTTTCCCAGGTATGTTGACCACCCCGGTGTCGTGGGATGACATGGTCTAAGGTAAGTTGCCGTGTTTCTTTGCCACAATACTGGCAGGTGTAGTGGTCACGATTGAAAACCTCAAGGCGGGTCAGCCTTCTCTCAGGTCGGGGGCGCTTAATCATGTAAACTATTCTGATTACCGAGGGCAAGGGGAAGGTGCGATTGGCTGAGTGGATAAATCCTGAACCATCCTCTAGCATCTCAGCCTTGCCTCGATAAATTAACACTACCGCTCGCCGGGCTCGACATATATTGAGCGGCTCATAGCTCTGATTTAGCACTAAGACGGGAAGATTTATCATATTTCAGGCTTCTTTCCACACACGGTTTTTCATTTTACTAAAAAACTTCGGGCTATGCAAGCCTGGGTTCGGGCTGCTTAGCCCCACCGCCCTTTCTTGCCACCGCGGGATGTTTTCTTGGGGCTGGATGTGGCATCAGTCCGGTAGTCGGGAACGATGATATTCCATACGACACTGATTTTGGGGTCGGCCAGGCGGGAGCTGATGGGACTATCAATCTCATCTAGTGAACAGCGGGTGGTAATCACTGTTGGCAGCCGGGCATTATACCGGTAGTTGATAACCTGGTAAAGCTTTTCCTGAGCCCAGGGGGTAGTCGTCTGCTCGCCAAAGTCGTCCAGGATGAGCAGAGGGGCGGTCTTTACTGTTTCAAATAGCTGGTCATAGGATACCTTGCTCTCGGGGCTAAAGGTGGAGCGTAGATGGTCAAGGAAATCAGGCACTACCACGAACAGGGCTGGCTTATTAGCCTGATAGCTGTAATTGGCGATAGCCGCTGCCAGGTGGGTCTTGCCACAGCCGTTGACCCCTTGTAATACCAGCCAGCCATCGGGTGATTTGGCAAAATCAAGGGTTAGTTGGCACGCCTGCTCTAAGTTCTGGCGCTGTTCTGGTAGCAGGTTAAGCCGTCGGCAGTCAAATTTGTCAAAGGTCATACTTTTTTGCAGCTCAAACTCCGGTCCCCAGCCATATTCTAATAAGGCCGGTTTTTCCTCAACTACGTATATATGACATAAGTTAGGGTCAGTCAGGCGGGCACGTATTCGGTCTTCTAGCTGTTCAATAGGGACGATGGTAACAATTACCGTAGGCAGTTCGCTATTAAAGCGGTGATTTAGTAATTGTTCCAATTTTTCTTTAGCCCAGGGGGTGGCAGTTTGAGCCCCCAGGTCGTCCAGGACTAATAGCGGGGCATTACGCACCTGGTCAAAGAATTCATCATAAACAATTTCACTATTGGGGTTGAAGGCAGAACGCAGGTGGTCGAGGAGGTCGGGGATGGTGATGAAGAAAACAGGATAACCGTGGCTGAGGTGCTCATTGGCGATAGCCGCTGCCAGGTGGGTTTTGCCACAGCCGTCAGGACCGACCAGGATTAACCATCCCTTGGGTTCATTGGCAAATTCTTTGGCTGCCTGGTAAGCGCGGGCAAATTTCTCCTGGTTGGTAGGGTTGCCACTTCTCCCCTCGGGGAGGAGGTTGTCAAAGGTGAAGCGAGTTAGCGAGCCCAGGTTACTATATCGTAGTAAGCGGGCCTGGCGCTCTTTATCTAATTCGCCCCGCGTGCACCGGCAGGGTATGACCCGGGTAAAGTCTGGCTTCCCCGAGGGTAAACGGGGGTGAACAAATCCTGCCCCTTTACAGATAGGACAGACTGGACCTGCGGGGGCTTCTTCTGATTCTTCAGCGCCTGACCATGTGGCCATATTTGCCTTTGATGTATTTGTCCGGGTCTGTCTTTTTAAAATCTCGCTTATATGCTCCACTGTCCTTTCCTTCTGATGACCAGCGCTCTAAAATTGCCAGAATATAGCTCTTTTTGCGTTTGTTCTGATTAACCGCCTCCCGGATGGCATCCCTAATCCAGGCGGCGGGATATAATTTCTCAGCCTCACGTAGTTCTTCGGCAATCATCGGGGTCAGCATACCGATATTCTCTTCGTAGAGGGTGAAGATATCAGGTAGCTCCTCAATCTCAACCGTGGTCGGTTCTTTAGCCTTCAGCCCGGTCAATTTGATGTCACCATTTTGAATTTTAGCCACCATCTGTTTATTGTCGTCGGTATTGAGGAAATAAACATCCTCGGCGGCTCCGTCTCTATCTAATATTATATGAAGGACAGTCCCCCGCCGGGTAGCCATTGCCAGGGCCTGACGCAATACTTCGTCGGGGGGCTTGGCTGGTTCCTTGAGGCTGCGCATTAGGCTGGTATTACTTAACAGCTCACGGTAAGTAATAAAGCGGGGATAGCCCCGTTTGCGGTAAAGTACCCCCAGAATATGGAGGGTTGTCTTGAGCTCGGCGATATCGCTAATCTGTGGTAGTAGTGTGCTGAAGAAAAAATTGGGGAGGGGGGTAAACTGCATCTTGGCTGGGAAACCGGTAAACTGCTTCATAATAGACTCGGCTCTTCGTTAGCAATATTTTCGAACTTGGCTAGTTTAGGTATGAAACGTAAGTTCCTTTGTCCCGTAGGACCATTACGGTGCTTGGCAATTATAATCTCGGCGGGGGGAGGGTAAGTTTCGCCGGGATGGGCATCCTCCCATTCTTTGCGAGAAGAATAATAGGCTTCGTCTCGGTAGATAAACAAAACAACATCAGCATCCTGTTCAATGCTGCCGCTTTCACGCAGGTCGGAGAGTTGAGGCTTGTGTGAAGCCCGCCACTCTACAGCCCGGCTGAGCTGGGATATAGCTATTACTGGCACATTAAGCTCACGAGCTATTGCCTTAAGGGAACGAGAGATGTAGCTAATCTCCTGGACCCTGTTTTCGCCTCGACCATCCCCCTGCATCAGTTGCAGGTAGTCAACAATAATGAGGTTGATGCCACGCTCGTAGTGGAGTCGTCGGGCTTTGCTTCGCATCTCTACCATCCGGAGTTGGGGGGTGTCATCAATATAGATGGGGGCTTCAGAAAGGATGCCGGTGGCATCCATAATCCTTTTTTCCTCGGTTTCGGTGTGAAGCCCAAGACGAACCTGTCTTAAATTGACTCCAGATTCGCTGGACAGGAGACGTAACACCACTGGCTCCCGGGCGCTCTCCAGGCTGAATAGAGCCACGCAAGCCTTTTGCTCTATGGCGGTATTTCGGGCGATGTTAAGNGCCAGGCTGGTTTTGCCCATGCTGGGTCTACCGGCGATGATAGTCANGTCCGAGCGCTGGAACCCGCCGAGAAATTCATCCAGCCCGGTAAAACCTGACAGCACATAGGGGATGGCTTCNGGGTGGCCCTCCTCGGTAGCCGGGCTGGGNGCAGTTTCAAAATACTTATCTAGCACCTGGCGAATATGAACAAAGTCTCGGGGGGTGCCGTGACGCAGTCTAAACAGGACATCCTCAGCCTGGCTGAGGCTGGCATCAACATCAGGATTAGCCTCATAACCAATAGCAGCAATTTGGCTACCGGCATTAATAAGGTGGCGCATTACCGATAAGCGATAAACAATGTGGGCATAATGCTCAATATCAAGCGAGGTGGGGACTATGGATATCAGGTGACTTAAATAGGCGGCGCCACCGCTTGTCTCCAGTTTATTCTGTCGGTCCAGCTCTTGGGCTACGGTAATCTGGTTTATCGCCTCATCGCGCTGAGAAAGCGATAGGCAAGCCCCGTATATCCATTGATTCCGTTCGCTATAGAAGTCGGGCTGGTTGAGGAAACTAGCAATTTTGTAGATGGCGGCGCCATCTATCAGCAGTGAGCCAATTACTGCTTCCTCAGCATCAATATCATGGGGGGGCAGCTTGTCGCCGTACAATTTAGACCTTCTCCTCAGCGGTAACTGTAACCTTTATCCTGGGCACTATATCCTTGGCTAATCTAACAGCTACTTCATAGCTACCGAGTTGACGGATGGGCTCAGCTAAGTCTAGTTTTCTCTTGTCAATGGCTACCCCAGCAATAGTTTGTAACTCAGCAGCAATATCGGCGGTGGTGATTGAGCCATACAGCCGGTCTTTAGCTCCGGTTCGAGCTTTTAGGGTAATCTCTTTTCCCTCTAGCTGGTTAGCCAGCTTAACTAACTCATCCTCTGTCTGGTCCTGGGCGGTTAATTTGGGCTGTACTTGTAGCTGACGGGTAGCTGGAGAATTGGCTAATAGGGCTAGCTTCCTGGGGATGAGAAAGTTCCTGCCGTAGCCATTGGCTACCTCTTTTATCTCGCCAGCTCTAGCCACATGAGGCACATCCTCTAAGAAGATGACCCGCATAACCTCTCCTTTTATTATTATACTTCACCCGGTGGTAAAGTAAAAGCCTAATTTTACTGTTGGGTGATGAACTTTTCAGCGTAAAAAGCAGCCGTAGCCCCGTCCCCGGCAGCGGTTATTGCCTGCCGGGCAGAGTCGTGACGTATATCACCAGCCGCCAGAATACCGGGTATTTCGGTCTCCATCTTGTTGTTGGTGATGACATAGCCGCCATCGTCTAAGGGCAGGATACCCTTGAGGTAGTCGGTACTGGGCTTAAGCCCGACGGAGATAAAGACGCCGGCTACGTCAAGGGTGGATTTCTCTCCCGTTTTTACCTGGCGAAGCCTGATTCTTTTAACCGAATTTTCACCCTCAATTGCCTCAGCCACAGTGTCCCAGCGGAATTCTATTTTGGGCTCGGCGGAGGCTTTCTCCTGCATAATACCACTGGCGCGGAGTTGATTACGGCGGTGTATCACGGTGACCCTGGAGGCAAACTTGGTCAGGTGGAGGGCTTCGGTTATAGCGGCATTGCCACCACCGATTACGGCTACCGGGAGGTCTCGGAAGAAGGCAGCATCGCAGGTAGCACAGTAGGACACCCCCTTACCCGTAAATTCTTCCTCTCCGGGTATGCCCAGTTTGTGTCGTTCCGAGCCACTGGCTATAATCACCGCTCTAGCGGTAAAGTCGCCTTCAGTGGTCTCGACCACTATTGGCTTTCCTTGAGGCTTAACGCCGGTAGCCTCGGCGATAATAGTTTTTAGCCCGTATTTGGCTGCCTGCTGGTGCATTAACTGACCCAGCTCCAAGCCGCTAATGCCTTCAGGAAAACCGGGGTAGTTCTCTACTTGCTCGGCATCTATTATCTGACCGCCGACCACCCCCTTTTCTATAAGCAGGCTATTGAGCCTGGCTCTTGAAGTGTAAAGTCCAGCGGTAAGCCCGGCCGGACCACCGCCAATAATAACTACCTCATATTCTCGGTTCATGGTTTACTCTCTCCTGCAATGGGTAATTCTTAGTTGCTCGGGCTTCTTTCCCACAGGTCGCAACGACCTCCCCACCGGGCAAGAACATGACCATTATGGGAAATCTGGGCTATCTCACACAGGTTAGGACAGGCTTTACATTCAAATGAGGAGATATGATACCTTACCTCACTGACCTCGAATCCTTTGAATTTACTGCCATTATTACTGCTTAACATCTCTTCATGCGCCAGTAGGGCGGCACCTATTGCCCCCATAAGCTCATGGTGAGGAGGGACAATGACCTCAGTATTAAGCTCTTCCCGAAGTGCCTTGACTATAGCCTGATTAAAGGCAACCCCGCCCTGAAATACTACCGGGGGTCTGATATCCTTGCCTAAGCCGACATTATTGAGGTAGTTGCGGACTAATGCCTGGCACAGACCATAGAGAATATCCTCAGTACGATGCCCCATCTGTTGTTTGTGTATCATGTCTGATTCGGCAAAAACGGTGCACCGCCCGGCAATGCGCGCTGGGGTGTTGCTATCCAGCGCCCGCTGGGCGAAGTCCTCAATACTCATATTGAGACGCAGTGCCTGGTGGTCAAGGAAGCTTCCGGTGCCGGCGGCACATACGGTATTCATCCCGAAGTCAATGACTATCCCATCTCTAATAATGATAATCTTGCTATCTTGCCCCCCAATTTCAATGATGGTTTGCACCTCAGGAATATAGCGCAAGGTAGCCACAGCATGGCTGGTAATCTCGTTCTTGACTAAATCAGCGCCGACGATAATCCCAGCCAGGTAGCGGGCGCTCCCGGTGGTAGCCACACCACAAATATTAACCTCTTTAGGCAGTTGCTGTTTGATTTGTTTCAGCCCTTGCTGCACCATTTGGAGGGGCTTGCCTTGTGTCAGCAGGTAGATGTGGGTAATAAGCTCACCATCTTTATCCACCACGGCAAACTTGGTGGTTACTGAGCCAACATCAATACCTAGATAAGCTTCCATTGACTTTCCTTTTATTGAGTATTATTGCCTGCTCGTCGCTTGCTTTTTAGTAGGTCGACAAATGCTTCCAGCCTGGTTAACATACCTGTCCGGTTCATTTGCTCGTCGCAGAGTATGGTTAACACCGGGATATTTTCCTTAGTTGATGGCATGATATTTTGGGCGACTGTTTCCGGCATGCAGGTGAACGGGGCCAGGTGAATCAAGCCGTCATACTCTCGGGCGTGGAGTACCTTTTCGCCTACTGTTTCCCAGCCATCACCACCAATATCCCGCTTGAGGTAGGGTCGAGCTGCCTTATGAATCTTGCTTTTCTCGTTCAAACCCAGGTAATTAAAAAAGAAGCTGAATTTAGCCCAGGCTGAGATGAAGGTCCTCCGCCTTACCTCTACCCCCAGCTTACCCAACTCGCTCTCTACATTCTGATTGGCGAACGGCTCCAGCGTCACGTAGAATTCCCCGATTATGCCCACTATCGGTGGTTTAGCCTGTGTATCCCTGGCTACATGATTAAGCTGGTCAGTGTAGTCTATTTGCACCTTCTTCAGGGTATTATAGTCATCGGCGTTGTCAATAGCCTCAATTGCTTTAGCATATAGCCGATTGGCTGTTCCCTTTACCAGCTCTACAGCCCGCACTTTCTGTACCAAGCGCTCTATTTTATCCACGGCGATTTGCTTGGTTATACCGAAGCGAAGGGCTGATATGACCCTGAACCAGGAGGCATTATTTGACAAGCGCTTACTTAATTTGAGTAAGCCCCATACCCTCTGTTGTGACAGGCTCAAATTAATAATTTCAAAATTGTAGCCCAGGTCGCGAAGAATTTTTTCCTGTGTCTTAGCGTAGTAGCCCAGGCGACAGATGCCGTCGCCGCCGGTTATAACCAGGGTGTCTGCCCCCAGCTCGCAGGCTTCAATCAGGTTACCGAGGGTCAGTTTGAATGGGAGGCATAACCCTTCAGGAGAGTACTTGACACCCAGGGATAGGGTGCGCTGGCTATTGGGTGGCGGTAGTATCAGACCGCCACCGAGCCTCTGAGACCAGGCTTTAATCATGACCGATATATTGCCCAGATGAGATATGCCTACACGCATACTTCTATTTGCCTTCTTTTTCTTCTATTTATCATATCAAGGAAGGCTTCCAGCCGGGTAACTACCCCGCCTTCAGTGGTGTGTTCGTCCAGGGTGAGGCTCATAAAGGTGGTAACTCTTAGCCCGGCGGCCCGCCGCTGCACCATATCCATCATTTGTGAATCAGGTCCGCAACCAAAGGTCATTAGCCCAATAACACCATCAGCCCCGCTTTCTAAGTAATGCCCTCCGGCACCGACTACCTCATCCTCGTATGTCCAGTGGGCTTTGCCGACCAATCTGGCTGTGGCTGATTCACGCTCCTCGGTGGTGAGCATCTCCGGGGTCAGCACCTTATTATGGGCCTCCTCAAGTCGGTGGATAAGGCAGTGACTTATATGTTCGTCATAAAGCATGTAGGGGTGACCAATGAGGGCAATGGTGGCCTGGGTTGAAGTTGGTGCCTCTGGCTCAGCCTCGCCGGCCAGCCTGGCTATTGCCTGCGGAGGAGTTAAGCCTTGACCGGACATCAGCTCCCGGTATTTCCGGTGGGCGTGCCACGCTGCCAGGCTGGCTCGCCTGACCCTGAATGGATTCCAGGTAAAACGCCGTCCCAGCCCATAAATAGCCTGATACAGGTGGCGCTTGCCTTTATTAATATCTATCTCTATATCCAGGATAGGCGGCGATTCGGGAATAACGGCTCGGGTCATATCGGGCAACCCCAGGAACTTGGAGCAGTTATAGGCCTTCCTTTTCACACTGCGGATGGCAGGGATAAAAATGTAGTCGCAATTTTCGACCAGGGAAAGGACGTGACCCAAAAAAATCTTTACCGGCAAGCAGGTATCGGCTACCACCCGGGACGAGCCTGAAGACAACATGGTCTGAGTCGTTGGTGATGAAACTACCACTTCTGCCCCCAGTTCCTCAAAGAAGGTCTTCCACATCGGGTAATATTGGTAATAGAGCAAAGCTCGGGGGATACCGACCTTAATCATTTCTCTTGCCTAAATTCCTGTTTAATCTTGGTAACTATTTCAGGACTGGTGACCAAGTCAACCACGGTCATAGCTAGCGCCTTGGCGGCATCAAAGAGACCGCGGCTCCCGGCCTCTGAGGCAGCCGCCGCGGCAAACTGGGGGGAATGAACGGCTACTTCTTGAGGAGCTATGGCGACCATGGGGTGAATGCTGGGCACTAGCTGACTAACATTGCCCATATCGGTGCTACCGAAGGCGCTACCGGGGTCGGTGAGCTTAACCCTGCGCCCCAGGGACTGCATATTTTGCCTGAATAGTCGGGCCAGGGTCAGATTACTGCGCAGGGGGGCATAAATGACGTTTCCCCACCTGTATTCCAGACGGGCTCCACTGGCGGTGGCAGCCCCGGTAAAGCAATTTAAGACCTTTTGTTTCAGTTCATCAAGGTGAGTATTATCCTCAGCCCGTACCAGAAAGGCCCCGGCACTGTGGGCGGGGACGATATTGGCCGCTTCCCCACCGTCAGTAATAATGCCGTGGATTCGGGCTTTATCTCCGATGTGCTGGCGCAGTGAATTAATAGCGGTGAAGGACTGGACCATTGCCTCCAGGGCATTGATACCTGCCTCCGGTCGGGACGCACTGTGAGCCGCTTTGCCGAAGAATTCAACCTCTAAAGCCTGGCAGGCAAGGGCTTGGGTAGTAGCCGTGTCGCGTACCCCGGGGTGCACCATCATAGCTATGTCCAAATTATCAAAGCCTCCCCTTTCGGCCATTATCGCCTTGCCCCCGTTTAGCTCTTCAGCCGGTGTGCCGATAATGATAAGGCTACCCCCAAACTGGTCAATGGCTGGCCTGGCAGCGATTCCAGCNCCAACGGCACTGGCGGCGATGAGATTATGACCACAGGCGTGACCAAGCTTGGGNAGGGCATCATATTCAGCCAGAATAGCGATAGCCGGGTTTCCCTNTCCGTAGCTGGCTCTAAAAGCGGTTGGTAGCTGGCAGATGCCTCGTTCTATAGCCANGCCATTTTCCTTCAGGTATTGAGTTAACCAGCCTACCGCCTTGGTTTCCTGGAAGCCTAGCTCGGGGTTGGAGTGAATCCTTAGACTCAGCTCATTAAGCTGGTGGCGGTGAGAGTCTACTTCGCGGGAAACTTGAGCCTTTAGTTTTTCTATATCCACGCTGTTTCCTGTTCTGAGGACGCATTACGGCTAGTGCTTATTATAGCTTAATGGGACTAGGATTTCTAGGCTTTGGGCCTTACTGGCTCCGACCAAACTGCTCATTGAAGCCAGGCCGGTATCAGTACCCGGTTTACATAAAGTCGAGAAGTTCTCCCACCACCGGGAACTTTTCTAGTAGCTCAGAGCCATGGGGAGCTTCTTTTAAAGCTTCGGTCAGGTCACATCCAGCGCGATGCGTGACCTGATGAACACCGCTCTTCCACAGGAAACTCTGTGAAACATCATATACCTTGCCGTAATAGGCGACATAAGCGACACCGTTACTTCCGTCGTATTTCTTTAGCTCTTCTTTCGTAAAGACCCTCATTGCATTTTAGACTACTTGTAGCTAACCGAAGGCGACATCAAGCGCCATCATTACTGCAAAGCCAATCATACCACCCATGGTGGCTAGAACTCTGTGTCCGCCGCGTTGAGACTCTGGAATTACCTCCTCAACGACCACGAAAATCATCGCGCCAGCAGCAAAACTAAGGGCATAAGGCAGCATAGGCTTGGCGGCAATGACTGCAGCAGCACCAATAACGCCAGCGATAGGTTCAACAACAGCTGAGAGTTGCCCGTAGAAGAAACTCCTTCGACGACTCATACCTTCACGTCGCAGTGGTACAGAAACTGCAAGTCCCTCTGGAAAATTCTGGATTCCGATGCCGATAGCTAGTGCTACTGCTGCTCCCAAGGTAGCCGCCGGCAAGCCGGCGGCAGCAGCTCCAAAAGCAACCCCGACAGCGAGACCCTCGGGTATGTTATGCATTGTAATTGCTAGAATCAGTAATGTGCTCTGTCGCCAACTTGTGCTAATCCCCTCCGCCTGCTCTCTGGGTAGGCCAAACTGGAGATGGGGTAGTAGTCTATCTATGCCCCTTAGAAAAAGCCCTCCTAACGTGAACCCCACCACTGCCGGCAGCCAGGATGGGATATCTTTGCCCTGTGACATCTCAATAGAAGGAATCAGTAGAGACCAACAACTTGCGGCAATCATTACCCCACCAGTAAAGCCTAACATCATGTCAAACATCTTCCGGCTAATATCCCGGAAAAAGAAGACGAGGGAAGCTCCTAGGGCTGTCACCCCCCAGGTGAAGCAGGTTGCTAAGAAAGCCTGCATAACCGGGTGTAAGCCTTGAAGGTAGCCCGTCATGAGTCTCCAAAACCTTCCTGGGGTCTACTTATTGAACCTCGGACTAGACGTATAGAGGGAGCCCCTACGTTTCTGTTAGGGCTCCCTCATGAAATCGCAAATCCTACTTCAGGAACTTAGACACGAAGGGAGAAGTATCACCGCGACGCAGGAAGTGACCGGAAGGGCCCTCGCCTAAGAATTCTGAGAACCATGATTCGTGCTCTATTTCTTCGTTGAGGATCGCCTGGGATAGGTCGTAGGTTCGGTGGTCCTTACCTGCGGTCAGGTTACAGATGTGGGTGTATCCGCGCACGGCACATCTTTCCGCTTCGACCAGCACCTTTAATATAGCTTTAACGTCTGTCGGGTCTTTGGGCAGACTAGCCGGTGGGCAGGCCGAGCGGTTGTGAAAATCCACCATGCTTTCCGGCAGTTTACCCCCGAGCTCATAGATACGTGGAACCAGGGCCTCGAAGTGATTGCGGTCTTCAACGCGCGCCGTCTCGGCAATCTCCTTGACCGTCTCACCCTCCAGTCCAATCAGGTTCGCTCGCAGAATTGTGTAATAGTAGTAAGTGGTCAGTTCGGCGGCCGCATTCTTGACCAACAGTTCCAGTAGTTCGTCGACGTTGACTCCTGCCTTCTCCACCATCTCTCGTGCTACCTTAGCCATAGTATTCCTCCTTTCTGGTCCATTGATACCGTGTATACATTATTGTATCAGCGCCAAGGCATCCTTTGTCAATAGTGAAAAGGGGCTTATTATAGCTTAACGGGGCTGGGATTTCTAGGCTTTGAGATTAGTTTGTTTAGAGTTCATTTATCAACCTCACCCCCTTTATCCCCCTCTCCTTATCAAGGAGAGGGGGAAGTTATTTTTTAAGGGGCTCTGCCCCTTTAACCCCGCAAATATTGGTGGTGCTCGCAACCTTTGCCCCTGCAAATATGGGGAAGTTTAGAGGGGGCGCTAGCCCCCTCTTTCCACCCTCCCCTTCCCCTTAGCAAGGGGAAGGGGATATAGGGGATGGGGTTACCTAATTATTCTTCCCTTAATAAACAACCTCATTCAAATTTATAGGTATTGCATTTTAGAACCTGATTATGCTATACTTTTAATAGACGAAGATTGAGTTGCGAAGTGGGTTTATTCCCACTTTTTTGTTGTGTGGGGAATAATAAAATTGGAGGTTTTATTCTGAGATGAAGAGCGACTTTCTGCTCGCTATCACTCAACTCTCGGCGGAAAAGAACCTGCCTAAGGAGGTAGTTATTGGCGCCGTAGAGGCGGCGCTGGTATCAGCTTACAGGAAGGATAATTTTGCGGCTAATCAGAATATCTCAGTCAAGATTGACCCCGCCACCGGCAAGGTCCAAGTATGGGCTGAGAAGGATGTAGTCGAGGCGCCATCAGACCCTCGCCGTGAGATATCGCTAGATGAGGCATGTCGGGTTAAGCCAGATGCGCAGATTGGTGACACCATTGAGGTGGAAGCCACCCCCCGTGATGCCGGGCGCATTGCGGCTCAAACGGCAAAACAGGTTATTCTCCAGCGTCTTCATGAAGCCGAGCATAGCGCCATATTTGAGGAATTTGCTGATAAGGAAGGCGATATTATCACCGGGCTGGTGCGGCGTATTGAGCCCAAGCAGATATTTATTGATTTGGGTAGAACCGAGGCAGTACTGCCCGCAATGGAGCAGGTGCCCAATGAGAGGTACCGAATGGGTCAAAGGCTTAAGGTTTACCTGTTAGAGGTAGCCCGGACTAACAAAGGGCCTCGGGTGGTGGTGTCGCGTTCTCATCCCAATATGTTGCGTCGGCTTTTTGAACTAGAGGTCCCTGAAGTTTTTAACGGGACAGTGGAGTTAAAGTCGGTTGCCCGCGAAGCTGGCTATCGGAGTAAAGTGGCTGTGGCTGCCCAGCAGGAGGGCGTTGACCCGGTTGGTTGCTGTGTTGGCTTGCGTGGTATCAGGATACAAAATATTGTTAGTGAGCTGAATGGTGAAAAGATAGACGTGGTGATGTGGAGTCCAGATGCTCCCGTTTTTATTACTAATGCTCTTAGTCCAGCCCAGGTATTAGGTGTTGAACTGGATGGTGAGCAGGAGGCAGCTACTGTAGTCGTCCCTGATAAGCAACTTTCTTTGGCTATTGGTAAAGAGGGGCAGAACGTTAGACTGGCAGCTAAACTCACCGGGTGGCGAATTGATATTAAGAGTGCCTCCGAGGCTGAGGCAGAGAGGGCGGCGGAAGCTAAGCTGAAAACCACCGAGGCGGAAGAAGCAGCTATAGCTGGTGAGGAGCTCCCTGCCGAAGTACTCACTGTTGTCGAGCCAGAAGAGGCATTAGAAGAAGCGGCTGAGCTGGTACCAGCGGTTGAGGAGACAGCGGCTCCTCCGGTCACCTTTGAACCGGAGGTAGTAGCCGAAAAGGCTCAGATCAGGTTTGCCGAGGATATTTTGGTACCGGCACCGGTTAAGCCTGGGGCTAAACCGAGGAAGAAGAAAAAGAAGGGCGTTCAAGCTAAGGGGAGTGCTGAGGATGGCATCAGGATTAAGAAACGACGTCGAGTCTCAGAGACCTTAGAAGCTGGTGAGGAGGATGAGGAGTATTAGCCAGCGTGTACCGCAACGGACCTGTGTGGCTTGTCGTCAGGTAAGGCCTCAGCGGGGGCTAATCCGCTTGGTGCGTATTTCCGACGGAAGTGTAGAGGTTGATACCGGTGGGAGGAAGGCAGGGCGTGGCGCTTATTTATGTCCGTCACCAGAGTGCTGGGAGGTCGGGCTAAAGGGTGGTCGGCTGGAGTATGCTCTGCGGACTACTCTCACCCCGGACAATCGAGAGCAGCTTATGGCATATGGTAAAAACATTCTCAAGGAGTTAATCAGTGGCTGAGGTAAGTAAGTCGGGTAATATTTCAGAGGCTTCAGGGGAAGGGGGCGATGGCAGTTCTTCATCACCGAAGGCACCATTGATTGAGATTGCCCCTACCTTAAGTGTGAGGCAGCTGGCTGACCTTTTGCAGGTTAGTGCCATAGAGGTTATTAAACAACTGATGAGAAATGGCATTATGGCTAATATTAACCAGGTCATTAATTATGAGGCGGCAGCTACTGTAGCCACTAACTTTGGTTACCAGGCACAGTTAAAGCCCCGGCGAAGGTCAACCGGGGCTATTAGTGAGACCAAGGGACGTCAACCCCCGGGTGAGGAACCCGGTGGTTTGCGGCCACGACCGCCGGTAGTTACTATTATGGGGCACGTTAATCACGGTAAGACCAGACTTCTGGATGCTATCCGGCAAACCAATGTAATGGCTAGCGAGGTCGGGGGTATTACTCAGCATATTGGTGCTTATCAAGTAGAGGTCAACGGGCGGAAGGATTACCTTTATCGATACCCCGGGTCATGAAGCCTTTACAGCTATGAGAGCTCGTGGGGCTCAGGTAACCGACGTCGTTATTCTGGTAGTAGCGGCTGATGATGGAGTAATGCCGCAGACTTTGGAAGCTATAGACCACGCCCGGGCGGCCGGGGTGCCCATAGTGGTGGCTATTAATAAAATTGACAAGCCCGATATTAACCTTGAGCTGGTTAAGCAGCAGCTGTCTGATGCCGGTCTGCTTATTGAAGAGTGGGGGGGCGACATAGTCTCGGTTTCAGTTTCAGCTAAAGAGAAGATAGGCATCACTGAACTGCTGGAAAACCTTCTGGTCGTGGCTGAGATGGAGGAGCTTAGAGCCAACCCGGCTCAGCCGGCGGTCGGGGTAGTTATTGAAGCTAAGATGGACAAGACTAAGGGACCCTTAGCTACAGTATTAGTTCAAACCGGAAGCTTAAGAGTTGGCGACACCATCGTAGTTGGCACCACCTGGGGCAGGGTAAAGGCTATGTTTGATGATATGGGGAAGCGGGTGAGAAAGGCTGAGCCAGCCACTCCGGTTGAAATCCTGGGCTTAACTAGCGTGCCCCCGGTGGGAGATGGGCTGAGGGTTGTCTCGGGCGAGCGCCAGGCTCAGACTTTAATCCAGAAGCATCTAGAGGAGACGCAGCAAGAGGCTAAATCGGTGAGCCTGAGCAATCTCTATGACCAGATAAGTGCTGGCCGGGTAAAAGAGCTTAATATTATTCTCAAGGCTGATGTTCAAGGCAGTATTGAGCCGATACGAAGTTCTTTAGAGCTGTTGGGAACGGAGGAAGTCCGGGTTAGAGTTATCCATAGTGGCACGGGTAATATTACTGAGACCGATGTTATGTTAGCCATCGCTTCTAAGGGAGTCATTATTGGTTTTGGCGTCGGCCGTCAGACCGGAGCGCGGCGTTTGGCTGATGTCGAAGGAGTGAGCATCCGTTCTTACGATGTAATTTACGATTTGGTAGATGATGTGGGTAAGGCACTCAAGGGTATGTTAGAGCCTTC
>JGI24422J19971_10000880_pt1 | contig 17579 bp, 11 predicted proteins | sample DeeMarSWOR152_54_FD_19971 | JGI IMG/M metagenome (IMG submission 19971) | reverse complement strand
GGGCTTCCCAAGCTGGGAAATATGCTTTATCCCGGGTATGATTACTGCGGAAAGTTGTATGTTTCGTATATATCTTTCCCACCTGNCCTCTATAATTCCCAGGCCATAAAGGTAACAATCAATAATCCAGTAGAACTTCCGGAAAGAGCTNGANATACCCATAAGGGCAGCTATGGAAAAGCTCTCTTTATTGCCGGTTCCTCCAGTTATCTTGGTGCGCCATACTTCTCCGCCCTGTCTTTCCTCAAAGCAGGAGGCGGGCTTTCCTACCTGGCAACACCCAAGTCTATTTCACCATTTCTGGCAAGCAAGGGAAGTGAAATTGTCTTTCTTCCTCAAAAAGAGACGCCTTCAGGAAGTATAGCACTGGAAAACATGGATGAGCTCTTAGAATTTTCTCAANNGGTGGATATGGTGGTCTTGGGTCCCGGTATTTCTTTANCTGAGGAGACGCAAAAGCTGGTGAGGGAGCTAACCCACAACATTAACAAGCCCCTGCTTATAGATGGCGATGGGATTACTGCCATTGCTGAAGACTTACTGAAAATAAAAAACAGGAAAGCATCGACTATACTTACGCCCCATTTGGGCGAGATGTCCAGGATTACCAAAATAGAGATAAGCGAGATAAATAAAAACAAGATAGGTGTTTTGCAACGTACGGCAAAGGAACTCAATGCCATAATTATCTTAAAAGGAGCCCATTCCCTCATAGGCTATCCCGGCGGGACTGTTTTCATTAGCGTAAGCGGCAACTCCGGCATGGCCACGGCTGGGAGCGGCGATGTACTGACGGGAACTATTGCAGCTATGTATGGTCTGGGATTAGCCCTAGAGGACGCTGTAAGGATGGGCGTATTTATCCATGGATTTTCCGGCGATGTTGCTGCTGTAGATAAAGGTGAAGATGGGATAACAGCGCAGGACATACTGGACTATCTCCCCGAAGCGATGAAGCTTTACAGAGAAAATTTCGCCGAAATCTCCGAAAACCTTTATGAAAGCATCTTCGTGATATGAGGCCGTTTAGAAGATGTAGTTACCCGATTTATTGAGCTCTCTCCTCTGTCATTGCGAGGAGCGAAGCGAAGAAGCAATCCCGGTGGGGAGGCAATGAGATTACCACGCCCTGACAAGTCGGGGTTTGCAACGACAAAAACCGTTGTGCCCGATTTCATTGGGGGCGACTACAAAGTCTGGAGGCAAATGGAAAAATGAAAGCGATGGTGCTTGAGAAGCTCTCTTCGGTTGAAGAAAAACCTTTGAAGCTGGTAGATTTGCCCGAACCTGTTCCCGGCCGGGGTCAAATTTTGGTCAGGGTCTCTGCCTGTGGAGTCTGTCATACTGAGCTTGATGAAATTGAAGGCAGGGTTGCTCCTTCAAGATTTCCTATGATTTTGGGTCATGAAATTGTTGGTAGGGTGGAAAGCCTGGGGCCGGGGGCAAGCAAATTTAAGAAAGGCGATAGAGTAGGAATTGCCTGGATTAATTGGGCTTGTGGTCGTTGTTCTTTTTGTCTCAAAGGCGAGGAAAATCTCTGTGACACGGCAAAATGGACAGGGAAGGATGCCCATGGAGGCTATGCTCAATATACCGTAGTATCAGAAGACTTTGCCTATTCGATTCCCGAAAGGTTTACCGACTTGAAGGCTGCCCCCCTTTTATGTGCCGGGGTGATTGGCTACCGAGCCTTAAGACTCTCAGGGATGGAAGATGGCAGAGTACTTGGACTTTATGGCTTTGGAGCATCTGCCCATATTGTTATCCAGGTTGCTAAATATAAATATCCCGGTGGCAAAGTTTTTGTTTTTACTAGACCCAACCAGAAAGAACACCAGGATTTAGCCGGAAAATTGGGGGCGGACTGGATTGGAGCGACGGGTGATGCTCCACCAGAAAAGCTTGACTTCGCCATCGACTTTACTCCTGTGGGAGAGCCAGTGCGTGAAGCTTTAAGGAATTTAAAAAAGGGGGGAAGGGTGGTCGTAAATGCCATTCGCAAGACGACGCCTATTCCGGAATTAGACTACACCGAGCATCTCTGGTATGAAAAGGAAGTGAAAAGCGTGGCTAATGTGACCCGAAGGGATGCTCAAGAATTTCTTCCCTTAGCTGCCGAAATTCCCATTGTCCCTGAAACCCAGGAATTTAAGTTGGAAGAGGCAAATAAAGCCTTGATTCTGCTCAAAGAAGGGAAAATCCGTGGGGCAGGGGTCTTGAAAGTGACCGAATAAAAAGGACAGGCTAGGCAGCTGTTACTGCCGAGGCGAAGCACCATCGAAGATTTGGGCCCTACCATCAACCACAAGACGCAGGCCCTGTTTCTATACCTCAAGAGCCACCTCCCCAGTGAGTTCACCAGGTTGTTCAAGCACGATCCTCACAAAGTGGACTCTTATCTCAGTGACTTTGAATGGATGAGTGATATGGCCAAAGATGAGGCTCACCTAGATGGAATCCGTTTCCTCTTTGGAATGGGCAAGAGGCTGGTCAAGGAGTATTTAATAATGATTAAGGAACTCAGGGTTGTAGTTGACCCGAACTTGGCTACATCGTTAAGTATAGGAGATAAAACCAGTGATTCAGGTCTGATACTGACTCGACCTGTTACTTGAAAGGATATTCCGAGCCCATAGGGCAGTCAAGGGCGAACAGTAGCTTGGGCGATGCCTTTATCCTTGACAGCCTCAGGGTGATAATTGTAATCTATATGCAGGACGAGGCAAGCAAAAAGAGTGGCTGTTATTACATAGTATTAACGAACCGTTATATTCTATAAACTCTCATATGCTTGAATCCATACTTATTGCTAATCGCGGAGAAATTGCCCGGCGTATATTAAGAACCGCCAAGCGATTAGATGTCAAGGCTATAGCGGTATATTCAGACATAGACGAGACATCCTTGTTGGTCCAGGAAGCAGATAAGGCGATAAGGGTTGGAGATGCCAAACCTAAAGACAGCTATCTCAATATTGGCAAAATTATTGCCGTAGCTAAAGAGTCAGGTGCAAGTGCCATTCATCCGGGCTATGGCTTCTTGGCGGAAAGGTGGGAATTTGCCCAAACGTGTGAGAAGGAGGGGCTAATATTTATTGGGCCGAAATCGGAAGTTGTTTATAGAATGGGAGACAAGTCCCGTTCACGAGAAATAGCTACCAGTTTGGGCATACCTATTCCTCCAGGCAGTGCTATATTGAGCAGTATCGAAGAAGCCAAAGAGTGGGCAGCCAAACTTTCCTTGCCTGTTATCTTCAAAGCATCAGCTGGTGGTGGAGGAATTGGCATGGTAAGGGTGGAAAAGATGGAGGAGGTTGCAGAAGCCTTCGATACAGCCACTAATCGAGCGAAACTGGCTTTTGGTGATGAGAGAATCTATATCGAAAAATACCTAGAATCACCTCATCACATAGAGATTCAAATCCTGGGTGACAAAAATGGTAATGTGGTTACTTTTCCGGAAAGAGAATGCTCAGTACAGAGACGACATCAAAAAGTGATTGAAGAGTCACCATCCCCTTTCACTACTACTGAATTGAGACACGAGCTAAGACAAGCAGCCAAACGCCTCGCTCGGGGAATAGGTTATACAAATGCCGGCACTGTGGAATTTGTTGTTGATAAGGATCGGAAATTTTACTTCCTGGAAATAAATGCCAGGCTCCAGGTAGAACACCCAATTACTGAAATGATAACTGGTATTGACCTGGTTGAGCAGCAAATCAGGATTGCCTCAGGCGAACCTCTATCCATCAGAGAAGATGGATTGGAATGGAATGGATGGGCTATGGAATCGCGTATCTATGCCGAGGACTCAGAAAAGTTCTACCCATCACCAGGTAGGCTGGCCTCTTATATTGAACCGTGTGGTGAAGGAATAAGGGTGGACTCAGCATATCAGGCTGGAGATACCGTCAGCCAGTTTTACGACCCCTTGATTGCTAAACTGGTCGTCTGGGGCGAGGATAGGAGAAGAGCCATAGTGAGGATGCAACATGCCTTAGATAACTACGAGGTTACAGGTGTTAAGAATAATATTCCTTTCCTCAAAAAAGCTTTTGATTCTGAAATATTTAAGTCAGGGAGCTATGATACTCATTTCATATCGAAGTTAAAGGAGGGAAAAAATGAGTAACAACATGAAACAAGAGGTTGAAAGCCTTGCAAGCCTTCGTGAAGAAATCAAGCAGATGGGAGGTGAAGAGGCTGTCAAAAAACAACACGGACGAGGGAAGCTAACTGCTAGGGAAAGGCTTGACCTCTTAATCGAAAGAGGGACATTCGTTGAAGTTGGTATGCTCGGTAGCGAAGTAGGTGTTGATAAACTTGTGCCAGCGGACGGAGTCATTACTGGCTATGGCAAAGTAAATGACGGGATTCGCATTAGAGACGTGGCTGTGGCAGCTTACGATTTCACTGTGAGAGGTGGCTCTATGGGAACTGTCAACGAAACCAAAGTGACCAGGTTAAGAGGGATCGCTCTTAAGGAGCGAATCCCGATGATATGGCTGAATGATTCCGGAGGGGCCCGGGTGAGTGGTGGTGGCCTAGCTGGTGAAAGAGTGGCATTATTTGCCGATTCAGGCTATCTCTTTAAGGAAGAATCTCTGATGTCGGGCATAATCCCGTTAATAGTCGCTATGATGGGTCCAGGGTACGCTGGCACTGCTTATATCCCCGGCCTTTCCGATTTCGTGCCCATGGTTAAAGGAACGAGTTTCATGGGTCTGGGTGGACCGGCTCTTGTGGAATCGGTGATTCGAGAAAAACTTACTGAAGACGAACTTGGGGGTTCCAAAGTCCACTGTGAGATTAGCGGCTGCGGTGACCTGGAAGTAAATTCAGACGAGGAATGTATTAAAGTTATAAAGGAATATCTTGCTTTCTTTCCCCAACACTGTGACGAAAAACCGCAGCGGAAGGAGTCGGCAGGAGACCCTATGACCCTGATTAGCGATGGCATACTAAACGTTATCCCGGATAATCCAAGAGAAGCCTATGACATGCACGATCTAATAAAATATATTGTGGATGATGGCTACTTCTTTGAAATGAAGCCAAAGTGGGGGAGAAACATCATTGTCGGGTTTGGGCGTATAGCCGGTTACTCGATTGGAATTATCGCAAATAACCCAATGTTTTATGGTGGTGTCATCGATATAGATGCTGCTGATAAAGCCGCCCGCTTCATATGGCTTTGCGATGCTTTTAATATCCCCCTGCTTTTCCTTTCTGATGTCCCCGGCTTTATGGTCGGTTCCAAGGCAGAAAAATCGGGCATAATAAGGCACGGTGCCAAGCTGGTTCATGCGGTTGCTGAAGCTACGGTTCCGAAATTTACCCTGATTGTTAGAAAATCCTATGGCGCCGGGTATTATGCTATGTGCGGCAGAGCTTTTGACCCTGACCTGCTGATTGCTTATCCCGGCGCTGAGATATCGGTTATGGGACCGGAGGGCATGGTATCCATTTTTGCCAGAAAACAACTTGCTGAAGCTGAAAACCCGAAGGAGATGGTGGAGCGCCTTGCTGAGGAAATAAGACCGCAGATTAATATATTCAAGACAGCCAAATTTGGTGTTATCGATGATATTATCGATCCAAGGGAGACCAGAAGGGTATTGTTCAGGGCGCTCGAGTTTACCAAGGACAAAAAGATATTCAGGCATCCCAGGAAGCACGGAGTCTACCCTGTTTAAGGAGGAGACGAATGTACCAGACGATAGCAACTCAAGAAAAAGACAAAGTAGGCACAATCACGCTCTCTCGCGAAGAGCGGAGAAATGCTATATCACCGACTATGACAGTCGAGCTTCTTGATGTCCTGAACAAATATGACGATGATGCACATATTCTCGCCATAGTGTTGACCGGAGCTGGCAATAAAGTCTTTTGTGCCGGGGCTGACTTTGGTGAATCTATGGGCGCTACAGCGAGTTTCCTGGACCGCCACGAGGGACAACGGAGATTTGCTGAGCTTTTCAAATTGATAAAGGGTTTAAAGAAGCCATTGCTGGGACGAATTAACGGGCATGCTTTGGGGGGTGGTCTTGGATTAGCCTGTGCCTGTGATATAGTGATTGCTGCTGAAGATTGCCATTTCGGCACGCCGGAAATAAACGTAGGCCTGTTCCCTTATGTGATTATGGCAACATTGCTCCGGTTTACCTCTGCCCCAAAAAGGCTTGTAGAGATGATGCTGACTGGCGAAAGACTTGACGCCAGAGAGGCGCAACAGCTTGGCTTGGTAAACCATGTTGTGCCCAGAGAGCAATTGGATGCAAAGGTGGATGAAATCACCAAGAAAATAACCAGCAAAAGCCCAGCTATCTTAAGACTCGGCAGGAGAGCCTTTTATACAATGCGTGACATGGAATATGAAAAGGCATTGGAGTATCTGGCATCAGTGCTGGCAATTAATACGATGGCCGAGGATGTAGCCGAGGGCATTGCCGCTTTTCTGGAAAAGCGTGAACCACAATGGAAAGGAAAATAAATAACAGGGAGGAACCACTATGGGATTAGCGGACAAAGTAGTAATAAGTGCTGCTCTGACTGGCGTAGCAGCTAACAGAGACCAGTGCAAATGGATTCCCTATACTCCCGAGGAAATTGGCGAAGAGGCACTAAGAGCCTACAATGCAGGAGCTGCAATAGTACATATTCATGGCAGGGAATATGATGGCACCTCATCTTGGAGAGTAGAGATATTTCGCGAAATCATGCAAGAAGTCAGTAAAAGGTGCCCTATCATAATAAATTTCTCGACAGGGGCTGTTGGCGTGGACAGGGATACCAGAATGGGCCATATTCGAGAGTTGAGACCGGAAATTGCAGCATTAAACATGGGAACCATGAATTATGCCAAATATAGCCAGAGGCGTAGAAACTTCGTCTTCTCTGTGATCTTTGAAAATCCCTTCGATGACATAATGTTCTTTTTGGATACTATGAATCAGAATGGCGTGAAGCCAGAATGTGAATGTTTTGACTTGGGGCACGTAGAGAGCATCTTACCTCTAATGGATATGGGACTGCTTGAGAATTTTCAACTCAGCCTTGTAATGGGCGTGGTTGGAGGCATGGGTGCCACAGCCAGGAATCTAGCACATGTGTCCAGTGTGGTTCCTCCTGGAGTAGCCTGGCAGGTCATCGGTATCAGTCATGAGCAGTGGCTATTGAATAGCACTGCTTTAGCGCTGGGTGGAAATATTAGAGTTGGCCTTGAGGATAATTTCTATCTATCGCCCGGGGAAATGGCCGAAGGAAATGGACCACTGGTGGAAAAAGCGGCAAGGATGGCACGGGATATCGGCAGGGAACCAGCAACCGTGGAAGAAGCTAGAGCTATCCTGAAGTTGCGCTAACGGGAGAAAAAGTCTTGACAAATAAGGTAAGCCAGATATGACAGAGGTGCTATCACCTATTACAGGTAGTGTCTGGAAGATTTTAATAGAAGCTGGGGCATCAATTAGTGAAGGTGAAACCATCGTAATACTTGAGTCTATGAAAATGGAGATTCGGGTGAAATCTCCGCATAACGGGAGAGTGATTGAACTCCGAGTAAAGGAAGGTGATTCTATCCTTGAAGACGACGTTATCGCCATTATTGAGTAATGGCTGTCGTAATCCTTAGACTGGAGGGTAAGCAATATGGACTTCAGATTTACCGAAGATGAGGAAGCATTTAGACGAGAGGTTCGCCAATGGCTTAAGCAAGAGATCCCGCAGAGATGGATTGAACTTGGCCCTGGGATTTGGGAGGAAACCGAGGAATCGTGGGCGCTTGCACGTGAATTCCAGCGTAAATTGGGACAAAAAAGATGGTTGGCACCAGCGTATCCTAAAGAATACGGAGGCCTGGAGCTCAGCCACATGAAACGGCTCATACTTGCTGAAGAGTTGGCTTACAGCAGAGCTCCCGTGAGCATCGAGGTGGAAGTGACAGTGAATTGGGTGGGACCCTCCCTTATGCTCTTTGGAACTGAGAAGCAGAAGAAAGACTATGTAACCGGGATAGCTAAAGGAGATATAATCTTCTGCCTCGGATATAGCGAACCAAATGCTGGCTCTGACCTTGCCTCGCTTCAGACACGNGCTGTGGAAGTTGGCGATGAATATGTGATTAGTGGCCAGAAGACGTGGTGTAGCTATGGTCATCTTGCTGACTACTGCTGGCTTGCTGCCAGAACTGACCCTGATGTTCCTAAACACAAGGGAGTCAGCATATTCATTGTAGATATNAAGACGCCGGGAATTACCATACGCCCCCTGATAAACATCCTGAACCACCACTCTTTCAACGAAATATTCTTCGATGATGTGCGCATCACGAAGGAAAATCTGGTAGGACAAAAGAACAACGGGTGGTATCAACTGATGATGGCACTCGATTTTGAACGTTCTTCTATAGGTTATGCTGCAGCAAACCAACGAGTCATTGAAGGACTGGTCAAGTATGCCAAAGAAACTACGAGAAATGGAGAGCCTCTTGCCAATGACCCTTTAATCAGGAACGAGCTGGCACAGTTAGCAGTGGAGAATGAGGTTGCCCGCATGATGGCATATCGCATCGCCTGGATGTTTAGTAAGGGTCTTCATCCCAGCTATGAAGCATCTATGTCAATGGTTTTCTTAAGTGAGGTGAACCGGCATACAGCCAACGTTGGAATGCGGATTCTCGGGCACTACGGAGAACTGGACAGAGATTCCAAATGGGCTGTCATGAATGCAGGGATAATGCGCATGTGTCTAAGTTCACTGTCGATTGGTGTTGGCGGTGGCTCCAACGAGATTCAGCGCAGTATTATAGCCGTAAGGGGACTAGGATTACCCCGGAAGTAAGCCCATGTAGACCTGATATAAAGGAATTTTGGGAAGACGAAGCAATGGATTTCAGATTTAGTGAACGAGAAGAGGCATTCCAATGCGAGGTCGAGGATTTCATAAACAAGGAATTGCCAGCAGACTGGGTTGAGAAAAGTATTTACTGGCCCGGCGGATACGGCACTTTGGTACAATTTGAGGAGTCTAGCCCTCAAGTTCAACAATTCATGCGCAGGCTGGCTGAGAAAGGCTGGCTGACCATTTCATGGCCCAAAGAGTATGGAGGGGCTGGACTTAGTCATATAGAGCAGGCCATCTTTCACGAGCGAATGAGCTATCATAGAGCACCCGGCGCAGGGATAGCCACAGGGATTGGTGGTCCCACTATCATGCGCGTTGGTAGTGAGCAAATGAAGAAGGAATGGTTACCTAGGATAGCTAAGGGTGAGATAGGATTCTGGCTGGCTTACAGCGAACCAAATGCCGGCTCTGACCTTGCTTCAATGCAAACTAGGGCAATAGAGGACGGCGATGATCTTATCATAAATGGCCAGAAGATTTGGGGCACGGCTGCCCACGTGTCACACTATGCCTGGATGGCTGTCAGGACAGATCCCATGGCTCCACCTCATAAAGGTATTTCGTTGGTCATTGTGGATAATACATTACCAGGTATTACTATCCGTCCATTGATAAACATCTGTGGATTTCATTCTTTTAATGAAGTGTTCTTTGATAATGTTCGAGTACCTAAAAAGAATATCGTCGGCGAGATGAACAAAGGTTGGTATTATCTAATGGTCGCCCTGGATTTTGAACGGCTTGTAATCCCAATAGGCGGTTTCAGGCGAACCTTTGAAGAGATAGTGCGATATGCCCGAGAGATAAAACACAATGGACAGGCATTGAGTCAGCAACCGCTAATACGTAATAAGTTAGTCAACATTGCAATCCAAATTGATATAGCCTATATGTTTTACTGGCATACGGCGTGGATGCTTGACAAGGGCCTTGTCCCGAATATCGAAGCATCAGTGCTGAAATTGGTTACTACCGAGTTGAGCCAGAAGCTGGCAAATACCGGGATGCAGATTATGGGACATTATGGGCAAATGGAAAGCACCTCTAAATGGTCATGTTTGCAAGGACGAGTATGCTTGGGTTACTTAGATTGCATTTCAGCTCTTGTTGGTGCTGGCACTTCTGAAATTCAGCGTAATATTATAGCTATGAGGGGTCTTGGATTGCCGCGAAATTAAACGAGTCCGGTTTATGTTAGGTGAAATAACAACATAGGAGGAATAGGATGGATCTTGGTCTAAGCGAAGAGCAGGAAATGCTGAAGGCGTCGGCCCGTGACTTTCTGCAAAAAGAATGCCCTAAACGATTAGTCAGGCAACTGGATGAGGGTGACGAGGGTTATTCATCTGAATTATGGCAAAAAATAGCAAAACAGGGCTGGATGGGCCTAGTATTTCCCGAGAAATATGGAGGCAACGGTGGTAGCTTCCTGGATTTGATAGTCCTTCTGGAAGAAATGGGATATAATATCCTGCCTGGCCCGTTTTTCTCCACTGTGGTCCTCGGTGGACTGACTATTCTGGCAACAGGCAGCGAAGAACAGAAAACGGAATTTCTGCCCAAAATTGCCAGTGGGGAAACGATTCTTAGCCTCGCCTTAACTGAGCCCACTGCTAGTTATGAGGCTGTATCAGTTAAGACCGAAGCTATAGCTCGTAATGGCAAGTATGTCATCAATGGCATCAAGTTGTTTGTCCTTAATGCCAACGTTGCCGACTACATCCTATGTGTTGCCAGGACAAAAAAGACAAAGAACCCGGAAGACGGTATCACCATTTTTCTTGTCGATGCCAAGAGCCAGGGGGTCAAGTGTAATCTGCTTAGAACTCTGGCACGTGACAAGCAATGTGAGGTGATCTTTAATAATGTGACTGTGCCGAAGAAGAACATAATTGGTAAAACGGATGCGGGTTGGCCAATAATGAAAGACGTTCTGGAGAAAGCCACAGTGGCTAAATGTGCTGAAATGGTTGGCGGCGCTCAAGCAGCATTGGATATGGCGGTCAATTATGCCAAGGAAAGAGTTCAATTCGGCCAGCCTATCGGTAGTTTCCAGGCCATCCAACACCACTGTGCTAATATGGTAACGGATGTTAGCGGTTCACGGTTTATTACGTATAAGGCAGCCTGGAAGGTGAGCGAAGGGCTTCCGGCCACCGCAGATGTAGCTATAGCTAAGACATGGACAGGCGAAGCTTATGGGCGAGTCACCTTACTAGCGCATCAGATATTCGGGGCTATCGGTTTTACCATGGACCATGACATACACCTGTATTACAGGCAGGCAAAGGCTGGTGAGATAATTTTTGGCGATGCTGATTTTCAACGCGCTATCGTTGCTCGAGAACTAGGTCTCTAATAATAAAGGCTTTATTTAAAAAGAATGCACTCGTGGCTGGTCTAACCTCGCACTTCATCAATAATAATACTACCCATAAACCAGTCATCTTAATTTCTGAGGCTCATTTTGTATTGTAATAAATAAGCACTTGACAAAATTAAATGATGATGTTATACTCATTAGTTTAGGTTATGTCTCCATTCTCTTTAAATCTGGACATCCTAAATTTTCCTAGTTCTAGTTAGTGTCTTCAATATATTATTTTGAAGAATAATCAGGATCGTTTCTTTTATGCTTAAACAAGAATTGCTGAAGTCTTTCGCTAAATTGCCTGAGACTTTAGAAATACCTGACCTTATTCAGGTTCAGCTAGATTCCTTTCGCTGGTTTCAAGAAGAAGGTTTAAGGGAACTGTTTGAGGAAATCTCACCAATTCAAGATTATACTAACACCAGGCTAGAATTACATTTCGTTGATTATGAGTTTCGTGAGCCTCTACATTCTATTTCTGAGTGCCTTGAGCGGGGCCTGACTTATTCCTCCCCTATTCATGTCACTGCGCAACTAGTAGTAAAGGAGACGGGGGAGATCAAACAACAGGAATTATACTTTAGTGATTTTCCTTTAATGACGGATGCCGGCACTTTCATAATTTCTGGAGTAGAGAGAGTAGTAGTCAATCAATTAACTCGTTTTCCTGGCGTTTATTTCACGTTGGAAAGGGATCCTTCAAGTGGGCGGGAATTGTGTTTTGCTAAACTTGTTGCTGAACATGGGGCATGGCTTGATTTTGACACTTCTAATCGAGATGTAATATCGGTTAAGGTGAGTGGCAAACGGAAAATACCGGTTACCACTTTGTTGCGTGCCATAGGCTTTGAAAGTGATGAAGCGTTGCGTTCCCTTTTCCAAGATGTAGATAACGCACCTGAACATGCTTTTTGCAGCTCTACAATAGAGCGAGACCCCTTGGTCAAAAACAAGGTTGATGCCCTTTTCGATATTTATAGAAAATTATCTTCTGGTGAAGCTCCTAGTCTTAGTAGTGCCCAAGCTTTGCTGAATAATTTCCTATTTAATCCTCGCCGCTATAGCCTTGGCAAAGTTGGTCGTTACAAGCTTAACAAAAAGTTAGGTCTTAATATCCCCGGGAATTGTACCGGCTTAACTCCTGAAGATTTGGTACAGATAGTCCGCCGTATTATTTCAGTTAATCTTCGCAAGGAAACTCCTGATGATATAGATCATCTGGGCAATCGAAGGGCCCAAGCAGTAGGTTTTCTAATACAAAAACAATTTCGTATTGGCCTATTGAGGTTGGAGAGAGCTATTAAAGAGCGGATGAGTATTCTTGGCCCCGAGGCAGCAACGCCTGTTGCTTTAATCAACATTCGCCCCGTAGCAGTCGCTATAAGGGAGTTCTTTGGGCGGTCACAGCTATCTCAATTCATGGATCAAACTAATCCGCTAGCTGAACTGACTCACAAGCGTCGTCTTTCTGCCATGGGTCCTGGAGGCCTATCAAGAAAGCAGGCTGGATTTGAGGTTCGTGATGTACATCATTCTCATTATGGTAGGATTTGCCCTATAGAAACACCTGAGGGGCCAAATATTGGTCTTATTGGATCTCTAGCCACTTATGCTTCGGTTAATGAATATGGTTTTGTAGAGACGCCATATTGCAAAGTTATCCACGAGGTTCCCAATACTGTGGAAGAATTGACAGGGAGAACAATCAGAGAGGATATAGTAGATGGTGATGGCAAACTTGTAGCCAAGGTTGGAAAATTGATTACAAAGCAAATTGCACAAAACTTAGCTCGTCTTTCGGTTCGGAATATTCAGGTAGTTCCTTTTGTTTCCAGACAAATTGTTTACCTTACAGCCGACGAAGAAGATCAATATGCCATTGCCCAAGCTAATGCTCTCCTTAATGAAAAAAATGAGTTTGTCGATGACAAGGTGGAGGTTAAGAGGGGAGATAGATATTACAAGGAATCAATAGACAGAGTCAATTTTATCGATGTTTCACCAAAACAGCTATTTAGTGTAGCTGCTTGTCTGGTTCCCTTTCTTGAGCATGATGATGCTATTCGAGCTTTAATGGGCTGCAATATGCAACGACAAGCGGTGCCATTATTACGTCCCGAGTGTCCTTTAGTGGCCACGGGTATGGAGAGAGAGGTGGCTAAATATAGTGGGCAGGTGATATTTGCCCCTGAGGATGCTGTAGTTACTTCAGCAACAAGCTCGAGTATAGTAATCAAGAATGGAAAAGGCGAAGAGCAATCTATCGATTTGATCAAATTTGCCAGAACTAATCAAGGGACGTGCATCAATCAGCAGCCTATTGTAAACAAAGGTGACAAGGTTAAGAAAGGGCAAGTGTTGGTAAATAGTTTTTCTCTAGATAATGGAAACCTCGCTTTGGGACAAAATGTCATTTGTGCTTTTATGAGTTGGGAAGGCTTTAACTATGAAGATGCCATTATTATAAGCAGAAGGCTGGTTAAGGATGATGCCTATACTTCTGTTCACATTGAAAAATACGCAATAGAGGAACGTGATACCAAGCTTGGTCCTGAAGAAATCACCAGAGATATACCTAATGTAAGTGAAGAGAGCCTCGCTAACCTTGATGAAATAGGTATTGTACGTATCGGAGCTGAGGTTAAGCCTAACGAGATTCTGGTTGGTAAGATTACTCCCAAGGGTGAAACTGAACCTTCAGCGGAAGAAAAATTGTTACGAGCTATTTTTGGTGAAAAAACACGAGAGGTGAAGGATAGCTCTCTCAGAATGCCGTCAGGGGAGTGGGGAAGGGTGATTAAAACCAAAGTCTTTTCTCGTGACAATCATGATGAATTACCTGCTGGGGTGAACCAAATTATACAAGTCTGGGTTGCTCAAAAGCGCAAAATCTCAGTGGGAGATAAAATGTCAGGGAGGCACGGTAATAAAGGGGTTATTTCTATCATATTACCTGAGGAAGACATGCCATTTTTACCAGATGGCACACCTGTAGATATTGTACTTAACCCTCTCGGTGTTCCCTCCCGTATGAATATTGGGCAGGTTTTGGAGGCGCATTTGGGTTGGGCAGCGCAGACACTAGGTTTTAGGGCTATTAATCCTATTTTTGATGGGGCTGATGCTCTGACCATCGAGGATGCCTTAGCTAAGACGTGGATAGCATGGAAAGCTGGTGCTGTTAACTTCAGCCCTGAAGACCCTGGCAATACCAGGATTGATCTAGATAAGGTTGGAGAATGGCTTTCTCGTCATGATTTTGATGCCAGGGAAATCATGAATGAAGAGCATAAAGGTGTGGCTAGGAAAGCCTCCCTCTGTCTGTGGCTTGAGGAACTGGGCATAGCTGATAATAATCAGATTAGAGCTCTCAGTGATGAAGATTTGGAGCAGACAGTAGAAAAAATTTATAAAGAACGAAAGCTCTATCCTCCCATTTTTGGCAAAATGGAACTTCGAGATGGCAGAACTGGCGAACTGTTCAACAAGCCGGTAACTGTGGGCAATATATATATGATGAAACTGATTCATCTTGTTGGTGATAAGGTACATGCTCGTTCCACCGGTCCCTACTCGCTTATTACCCAGCAACCATTGGGAGGAAAAGCTCAGTTTGGTGGTCAAAGATTTGGTGAGATGGAGGTATGGGCACTGGAGGGGCATGGCGCTGCTCATACACTTCAAGAGATGCTCACCATAAAGTCGGATGATGTGATGGGCCGTGCTAAAGCTTATGAGTCTCTTGTTAAAGGCGAGGATATTCAACAACTCGGTATTCCAGAATCGACTAAAGTTTTGTTTATGGAGCTACGTAGTTTGGGTTTTGCTGTTGAACTACTTAGCGAGGGGGAAAATGTCCCAATTTGATGGCATTAATGGTATTCGAATAAGTCTTGCTTCACCGGAACAAGTTAGGAGCTGGTCTCATGGTGAAGTTACTAAGGCGGAGACGATAAATTACCGCACTTTAAAGCCGGAAAGAGATGGCCTATTTTGTGAAAAGATTTTCGGCCCTGTAAAGGATTTTGAATGCCATTGTGGCAAATATAAAAAGGCAAGGTATAAAGGAGTTATTTGTGATAAATGTGGTGTTGAGGTAGCTCATTCCAGTGTACGCCGGGAGCGTACAGGGCACATAGAACTAGCTGCACCAGTTACTCATATCTGGTTTGTTAAGTTAGTACCTAGTCGGCTCGGGTTGCTCCTTGATCTTTCTCCACGAGATTTGGAGAGTGTAATCTATTTTGCTCGGTATGCAATCATCTCTGTTGACAAGGAGGCTAAACAGAAGAAACTTAGCCAAGTTGAAGAAGAGATGGTTCGAAAAATTGCTGAGCAAGAGGAACGTCTGAATAAAAAAATCGAAGAATTGGAAGCCAAAGGATTGGAGGAAGAGCTTAAGATTAAAGAGGTAAACCAGCTTCGTTCTAGATTTATAGAAAAGAAGGAAGGACTTGAAGAAGAGCTCAAAGCGAACGTTGCAGGGATAGAGAGTCTTAAGCCTCTAAAATTGCTTAACGAAGAAGAATACAGGAAACTTCAAGATAAATATGGTGATATTTTTGAAGCTGGCATGGGAGCAGAGGCTATTCTACAGATATTGAAGCAGATTGATATAGATGCGTTGCACCAGGAGCTTCGTGAACAAATTCGTAACATCTCGGGAGGATACCGTAAGAGGGTCAGCCAACGACTACAGTTAGTTGAATCTTTTAGGCTCAGCGGGAATAAGCCTGAGTGGATGGTTTTATCTGTGCTTCCCGTATTACCTCCGGCGCTTCGTCCTATAGTGCAGCTAGATGGTGGTCGCTTTGTTATTAGTGATCTTAACGACCTCTATCGGAGGGTTATTAATCGTAACAACCGTCTTCGCCGTCTTATGAAGTTAGGTGCACCGGAAATCATTATCCGAAACGAGAAACGAATGTTGCAGGAAGCTGTTGATGCTCTTGTTGACAATGGGCGAAGGGGGCGCGTCGTTACCACCGGTAATAGGCATGCCTTGAAATCTCTTTCTGACATCCTGAAGGGTAAGCAAGGACGGTTTCGGCAAAATCTTCTCGGCAAGCGAGTAGATTACAGCGGTCGCTCGGTCATTGTTGTTGGCCCTAACCTCAAACTTCATCAATGTGGTTTACCACGCCATGTCGCGTTAGAGCTATTTAAGCCTTCGGTTATGCACAAACTCATAAAGAATGGATATGCCAATAATCTGAAGAGTGCCCGGCGTCTGGTGGAAAGAAGCAGTCCTGAGGTTTGGGATGCGCTGTATGAAGTAGTTAAGGAGCGTCCTGTATTGCTTAATCGTGCCCCCACATTACATCGGCTCAGTATTCAAGCCTTTGAACCAGTGTTAATCGACGGCGATGCATTTCAACTCCACCCCTTAGTTTGTACTGCCTTTAATGCCGATTTTGATGGTGACCAGATGGCCGTTCATGTGCCATTATCCAAGGCTGCGGTGAAGGAAGCCAGGGAGCACATGCTTAGTCCTTATAATATGCTGTTACCAAGTTGTGGTGAACCTGTGACAACACCCACCCTAGATATGGTTCTAGGCTGCTATTATCTTACTATTTTGAATCCCGGAGCCAAAGGAGAAAGGAAATTTTTCAGCAGCTTTGACGAAGCTAAGTTGGCTTACGAACTTGGTATTATCGAACTTGGTGCTGAAATTGTTGTACGGGATCCTTCACTTCGTTCAGATGGGGGGAGGATAAACACTACAGTGGGCAGAATTATATTTAATGATGCCTTGCCTCCCCAACTACGATTTTTCAACAAAATAGTAGATAAGGCTTCCTTAAGAGCATTGGTCTCTAATTGCATTGGTCTATTAGGTAATGAAAGTGCTGCTGGAGTTATCGATAGACTCAAGGAATTGGGTTTTGAGTATGCTACAAAGTCGGGTATTTCTATCGCTATGAATGATATCGAAGAGCCTCCAGATAGGGTCAAGCTTCTTAAAGAATCCGACGAAAAAGTTAGCCTCATTGAGGATCAATTTAACCGTGGCCTGATTACTGAGGATGAAAAGTATGAAAGCACAGTTCAAGTGTGGATGGAGGCTACAGATAAAGTCGCTGAAGATATGTCCCAGGCGCTAGATCCTTACGGCAGTGTTTACATGATGGCTACGTCGGGTGCCAAGGGGAATATTTCTCAAATTAGACAAATGGGAGGGATGCGCGGGTTGATGACCGACCCCTCAGGCAGGATAATAGATTTTCCTATTAAATCGAGTCTACGTCATGGGCTGACACCAATGGAGTATTTCATTTCTACCCATGGTGCTCGCAAAG
>JGI24422J19971_10000879_pt1 | contig 17588 bp, 17 predicted proteins | sample DeeMarSWOR152_54_FD_19971 | JGI IMG/M metagenome (IMG submission 19971) | reverse complement strand
GGACAAAGGCTGTCCTTGGCAGAGAAGTGCAGAAATGCCACCCCCAGAAAAGCGTTCACGTGGTGAACAAAATCGTTGAGTCTTTCAAGGCTGGCAAGAAAGATGTAGCTGCGTTCTGGATCAACATAAATGGTCGCCTAATTCACATCAGATACTTTGCGGTAAGAGATAAGAACGGAGAATACCTAGGGACCATGGAAGTAACACAAGACATAACTGACATCAAGAGAATTGAAGGTGAGAAGAAACTTCTTGACTGGGAACGGTAGCAGAGAACAAGAGAAGTTCTAAGGAACAAAAGAGCGCTAGCAGCGCGCATGTATTCTAGGAGACGTGCTTCATTCAGAAAGCTCTTCTGGAGTGCATGAAAAGAAAAAAGAGGAAAGATTTAAGAGACTCACGAAGCGCGCCAGGACAAGACGTTCTGTGTGTCCGTGTTTTCACTATGGACATCTTTAGTAGCAGAGAGCCCGGAGAACACTAGCAGCGCGCTGCTGATTATAGCCACATAGACGCCTACGCCGAATCCTATGCCGGCGCCCTCAATGGTATTCGCCTGACCTTGCACAAATATGTATGTGTGAACCACGGTTGCCGCAACTAGTGCTCCTGAGATCACAAGAATCGCAACTTTGAGTCTTCTTTGGCGCATGTTCTTTGGTTTGTATACGCCCACTACCGCCAATGCATATCCCACTGCTGCTACGTACAGGGTCAACACAGGACCCGAGCTCCCTATGATATTCTGCCAAGTTAGATTGACCATGGAAGGCATGATGTCGCCTATGTATTGCAAGCCGTTAGTTATTGAGACAAAACCATCTTGGAAAGGACGGAGAGAGATATCTACATCGTAGCCTGTGTTGTTGGTCACGGTTCCAGCAACCAACACCCAATTAAGTGCGAGCGAGACGACTCCCAGAACCAATCCAGCGCAGCTGAGTATGAGTGTGATGCGCCACCAAGTCTTCTTGTTCTTCACCTTCTTGATCGGTGGGATTAAAGCGACTAATCCGACAACCATGATTGCGCCTGCCATCAGAATTGGAGAGAATTGCGTCACAGGCCGTGCCTCGATTTCCAATTTTGTTGACGCTTGTGAATTCTCGTGGTTGGCGCCACCTAGACGACGAGCGGTGATCACCCATTCTCCATCGTCAACGAAGAGACTGTATAGATAGTCTTGGTCTAACAGCAGCGTATCTTCATAGTTTCCTTCCTCGTCAGTGTACACAGCATGCTCAATCTGCGTCCCATTCGGAAATGCGTAAGTAACAAGCACCTGAGCTCTGGACTCGACAGGCAACGTTTTTCCATAGACGACTATCTGGTGGCCACTTGCAATGGTCTCATTCGAGATCACTACTGTCAGCAGAGGATCTACCTTCCAGTACGCTGTCTCGCTAATCGCACTGTTCATGGTCACTGAGGCAGGATTGTCGAAGCCGCTGTATGCCCCTTTACCCGTCCCTGTCCATCCATGCCAAACAAATCCTTCTCCCTCAGTCATCGTCGGAGCGGTAGCCTTGATCGAAATGACTGAGCCAGCATCATACCAACCACTCTCGGGACTGAGAGTTCCGAAGTTTGTTGACATCGTTAGATAGAATTGTTGGACGAAAACAGCTTTCGTCACCTTGGGTGCGGTTATAAGCACCGTCGTTGACTTTGCGTCTGGTTCAACAAGGTCCTCTCCACTCCAGCTTTGGAATCGATACCTCGTCGAGACTCCGTCTCCGCCCGTGGGTGCGTCCACAGATATCGCGGCGAATGTTCCTTCGTCGTACCAGCCTTCTCCAGTTGGACCATCAAGCCCTTCAGGATCAGTCTTGACCGTGAGATAGTGCTGTGTTGTCCACGTCCACTCTATTGACGATGGCGCGGTTATAGAAAATGTCAGTGAAGTGCTGGGGCCATCCTTTGGAATGGAGCCGGTTCCAGACCACCCTGAGCATCGGTATCGCGTCCCGCCGCTTTCATCCGCTGGACTTTCAACTGTAACTGTGATGGCTTCTCCTTCATCATACCAATGTTCTCCCACTGAAGGGTCGGGGGAATCATGATCTGAGGACACAGTGAGCTTGATTTGTCTGACGTAATGTGCTATGGCCTGCTTAGGAGAGTCCATCAAGATCTGAGCCAATGGGCTAATTTCATCTACGATACCTACGCCGGTCCAATGATCGAACCGATAGCGTGTTGACACTCCGTCTCCGCCTGTCGGCGTTTCAACCGTGAGCTCCGCGTAGGTTCCTTCGTCATACCAACCAGTGTGCTGGGGGCTGTCGAGTCCTGCAGGGTCTGTGGTGACGTCTAGGTAGTACTGAGTTTTGTAGTGACCTGTGATTGTTGTGGGTGCGCTTATCATCACCGAGGAGTCTGTTGTATTGCCCGATATCCCGATCAAGACGTATCTTGTTGTTCCAATTGCGTCGGCGACAGGAGACGGATAGCTGAAGGTCATGACGGAATCTCTGGGAATCCACAAAGACCGAGGTAAGGCGTCAGTTAGTTGTGTTCCGTCTACGGTAATGTAGATGGGCTCGGAACTACCGACTTGTTCGAAAGTTACCGAGTATTCTGTTCGATAGTGTAGGGAGGCTGTTTTTTCTGAGTCCATGACGATGCTGGCGGACGGTGAGTAGTAGCTGAAGACGTATCGAATGTCTTCTTTGACGAGTGGGCTTTCAGCCTGGTTAATGCTTGCGGTCGTGTCTTGGTCACACGTGATCTGTTTCTCCGTGGTAAATATCCCGTCTTTACCAACGCCACGCTGTGTCCAAGTGACTGTAAAGCTTCCCCCGATGGCTTCGCTCGGATGACTGGTTACTGTCAGAGTATAGGCGCCAACGATCTTCAGGTCATTGTTAACACAGGTGGTACTGACGAGATTACCAAATTCATCCTCGGCGTCGATGACGTTTGCACTTTGTCTCACGCTGTCATCACTCGCTGTAGCCATGTAGTTGACCGTTACCATCGTACTCTGGCGTGGTTCTAAGGCGGTGAGATTTTCCCAGTGGATTGTCCCTGCTGTTTCGTCGTACGCGTCTTGAGCAGGATAGGCGTTGATGAAGTCGAGGCATGAAGTCTCAAAAGTATCGTATAGCGGAATCCTCACCAACTTTGTATTTCCTAGGTTCGTGATGTTTATCTGATATGTGATAACATCTCCTTGGTACGCTGGATTTCCAGAGATGGGCTTCTTGTTTACGTTCAAGATCGGGGCTGACATGACGGTGGTCGTGTCATTGGCCGTGTCGAATTTGCCACTTGCTACTCCCTGTGCAGTTATGATGGCCGGATCAACGGTAGCTGCAGGTGTGCCGTATGGAACGGGGACCTTTACTAGAATGAAGACATAGTCGTTCTTCAGGAGTGTCCCGACGTCAACACATCCGCTGCCATCAGTGTCCTCGAGTGCTGTACCGTTATCAAACGAGACAGTGTAATCCCATCCCATGGGCGATGTGTGGTTTATGTCTATGATTTCAGTTTGGCCACTGTTGATTAGGATGTGACGGTAGACCATCATATCGCCAGGATTCGCGTATCTTGAGTAGTCTGGAGCGAGAGTTATTCCTGCTGCGCTCTTGACAATCGTCATCTCATCAGCTGAGTCTGAGATACTTGGATCAAAAAGAGATGTAGCGATGAGATTGACGTCAAGATAGGCATCCCCGGAGCCACTAGTGCCCGCTGCCTCAATGGCTTCGACTACAAGCCACGTTGCTTCACCACTTTCGAGTGTCACTTCTGATACAACACCATGATCTGTCCAAGATGTGCGATCACCAGCATTGTCATCATGTAGTGTGACCACGGGGCTCTTCTGGAGATAACCTGACGAATTGTATAACTTCATCTCCCATTCATGGGTGGAGCCTGAAGGATTGTAGGCAATAGACCTTAGCAAAATATTGAACACGTCCAAACCATTTCCTGTGTTCTCAACCGTTAAATTGTATTCCGTCCACTCACCCGTACGCGGAGCAACACTGTGGATTTGGTCATGGTAGACATCTACACCAGCGGCATGTAAGACCGTGATTTCCGCATCCGCAGCGGCTTCGACGCGTGTGCCATTTTCGAGTTCATAGGCCAAATGTGCTGTGTTCGTTATTTCGGTCCCTACAGGGACGTTGTTGACCAAGACTTTGACGACTACACTTCCCACTTCATATGGTAAGACATCTCCCCGGCTCCATTTGTAGAACCCCATGTCAGGATCGCTTGTCCCATCATAGAAAGGCTTGGAGTTCACAAACGTCAGACTTGGGGGCATCCATTCGAATATAGTCACGTTGTACGCCGTTTGACTCATGTTGTTCGCGTACGTGATCGTGAAGATTACTTCGTCACCTGGTTTCGAGAATTCGGAGCTAACAATGTTTTCGAACATGACCGAAGCGCCAGGCGGTTCAGAACTGACAACTGGCAGAAGAGCTATGGAAAGTGCAAGGGCGAACAAGAAAGGAAGAATCAAATGGTAGATGTTGAAGTGTGTGAAGAAAGATCTTTTCAACTTCATTAAACTCTTGAATACGTTTGGGTGCATTCTATTGTCCCCTAGTTTGGGTTATTCATTGAGGAATCTATCTGGAAGAAGTATATTGAGGCTTGTTTCAAACGTCTTCATATTTCATATTCCGCTATATGCGGTCCGACTGTGCACAACACTTTGGCTCAGTAGGTGCAGGTGTGCGTAGCTGCTTGCGTGCAAGTCCTAGGTCAAGACGTAGTACAAATAAGAAGGAATCAACAAACATACGTCCCGTCGGAGACGTTTGAGAATGAATTATGAAGAAGAGAAGAGGCGGTATGTATCGTTCTGCGGTTCCTATTGTCGCACTTGTGACTGGTTTACCGGAAGAATACGGCGAACCTTCCAAACAGCATTGGAAATGGTCGAGGAGTATGGATTTGGAAAATGGCTTGAAGGGAAGGTTGACACAGGCAATCTGAAAGAAGCCCTTAAGATTCTTGCCAACATGCCTATTGATTCCGGATGCAAGGCGGATGTTGGTGAGAATCCCGAAGATGACCGATGCAAGATTCGTCAATGCTGTTTTCAGAAAGGTTTCGACCTCTGCAATGAATGTCCTGAGTTTCCTTGTGACCTACTTAAAAGCAATCCAGGTGTGATAAAGTTCCATTGCATTGAAAACCTAATCGAGATCAAAGAGAAGGGAATCAAGTATTGGATTGACAGGCAGTTGGACGCTCACCGTACATAGCGCACACTTTTGAGGTTTTGTCGCTGCAGTCGAAGAGATAGCGCGCTCTGAACCATTTGGAGGGCACTTACTACTTCTGCTGGTCTGCGCCTTTGGATTTCAAGAATTGCTTCGGGATGTGTATGGCGAATCTACAGACAAGATCGCCCTTCAAGACAGTCTCTATGACATCTGCTCTAACCGGTTGGTCGAAAATGATATCCCACGGTCGTTTGTGATAGCCAGCACTACAGTAGCAGAAGTTCGGCGAGATTTCTACGCCTGATTTTATGGCTTCGCGCACCCACCCACAGTGACACGCGTAGTATCTCTTCATCTTCTCCTCTTTTTCGTGCAAGTACTTCTTGGTCATGTATGGGATCTTTGTCTCGTATATTATGTCTCCTTCTCTGACTCCGCCCATGACTTCCAGGTTGTCTCGGACGTATTCAACGACTTCTTCATCAATCTCCTGAGCGTAGAACATCGACTTCTCTCTGCTGTGCTTTTCGAGCATCTCAACCGCTTCTGCGTGCTTTCTTTTCAGATAATCGTCTATGCTCTTAGACTCCAAGAATTTCTCTCTCATCGGCAAATACCATTCTTTTGGGCCAACATCTAGCCCACTTGACATAATTTCCTGCAATGTCCTCTCATCTAGTGTAGCTTCAAGTCTTTCCATGATTCTCTTGGCGATTTTCGGCTTGTCTCTGGGATCTGTACCGAGTGGAGGCAAGGTGATTCCTTCGAATATCCTGTCGCGCTTGCTTTCGCCCATGGTCTGCTCTAGTGTGTCAGAAAGCTTCTTCAGAGCCCCGTACCCCTCTACAAATCCGAACAGAAGAGCTACTATCTCTCGTTTGTTCACGAAATTGGCGTATCTTAAGAGGGCCACAAATTTGTCAATCGTGTTCTTCCGATTCTCCAGCAGATGCGCCACGAAGCTCTGCATGTCGCTTGGTGTGGAGCTGCTGAAATCCCTATTTGCGAATTTCTTTTTCAGAAAAGCCTCGAAATCCTTCACAGCGCTGATATGCGCTTGAATAGTCTCTTCTTTCACATTTCTTTTGATGCAGTGTTGTCTGAATCCTTCTTCGTCCAAGTTGAGCTCTCCGGCGTGTTGCGTCTTAGAGAAAATAGTGATTTAAGGCTTGTGCGGGCATATGTCAAGTTGTTGGTTTCTTTTGGCAGATAGAGAGTAGATATTTTCTCAACTTTCTTTCATTGTTCAGTCTTTCTTCGTATTCTTCATCAGTCAGCATCAGGAGATTGGCATAGTGATATATGTGGTCTAACTTGAGGGGGTCCATTGGACCAGATTTAAAAAAGAAGTCTCCTGAGCCACACTTCGTGCAGATCTCGTGTACAGGTGATTGCAGTTTCGTGAACTTCCTACGGCCTTTCTGGATCTCTGTCAACTTCAGCAGATTTTCTTCATTCGCTTCCATTTTGAAGCCTATCTTGTCTAATCCTTCTAGAATCTCTTTCAGACCTTCCTGCGCGCACGTTTGAGATTTGCTGTCGGGTTCGCCAGTGGAGCTAATGAAGTTCTTAGCGGTTGCTTGATAGTAGCTTTGGATAAGGTGTCCACAACGTTCTTCGCGAGTAACGTGAACTAATCCTGCCTTTTCAAGCTTTTTTATGTGGTGGTATATGGCCTGTGGGGTCATGTTCAGTTTTTCAGCAATTGTACAAATCGGTAGCTCCTCACTTCTCACCAGACCTATGATCTTCTGTTGTACTTCGCCGCCCAGCAATTTGCATGCTTCAGATTCGACTACCCTGCAAAGATTCGAAGTTTTCGTTTTTGACATCTCTGTCCCAATTATAAAGTGAAGTCTATATGATATATTAGTGTTTTGGAATTAAACTCGCGTTTGACTTATAAAACAGAAGCTTTATATAAAAGATACGCGTAGCAGTGAATTGTATGTTTAAATAGAGGTGAAGGAGATGGAATGTAGCTTCTGGATAAAGACGCCAGCAGAAAAACGTCAAGACCAGAAAGACGAATATTGAGAATATATGGAATGGATAGAGACTTCATCTTGCCGCCCGAAAGAGAGAAGATCACATCAGATCATATTGTTGGGAAAGCAATTGACAACGCTCTTCTGGAGGCGGAAATGAACAAGGGCAAGGCGCTGATGGAACTGCAGAGACATCAGGTCATCTGACAAAAAATAGGAAAGCCAAAGCGCCTTGAACCCCATTTTTTTCTACGAACCTTAGGTGCCAATAGAAAGCTTGGTAAAGTGCTTCTTGGGCGTGTTTTACGCCAGCGCGATGGAACTTGCCTTTCTCAGTTTTCATCCTTTCCTTTCTTGCCAGAACTACGCGTGTGCGAAATCGATGGCTAATTATCAAGGGTTCTTCTGTGTGTGCAGATTCTGGATAAGGGATCTTAGAGCAATTCGTATGTAGAGAAAGCAACGCGCGCATTTTAATAACCTGCAATCTTAATCCTTACCCACGTTTCGTAGGTTTGAGGAAATCATGCCAGAGCTTCCAGAGATAACAGTAATCGCAAGACAGATGGACAAGGAAATCGTAGGAAAACGTATCGCAGACATCGAAGCAAGGCAACCGAAAAACCTGAACATGCCTGTCTCAAGATTCGTACAGATCGCTAGAGGAAGAGCCGTCAAAAGTGTCATAGGCAAGGGAAAATGGATATTCATGAAACTGGACCGTGCATACTATATGCTTATAAACCGGGGTATGAATGCAGATGTACTCTACTTCACCCTAGACCAGAAACTCCCCCCAAAGTACCAATTCAAGCTAACCTTCAGTGACAAAACAGGCTTCACTATACAATTCCAGTGGTTTGGCTATATCCACCTCGTGGCGGAAGATGAGCTTACAGAACACAAACTGACAGCTGAACTGGGAATCTCCCCAACCAGCCAAAAATTCACATCGGAATACTTCAGGAAATTATTGGCTGGCAAGAAAGCGAGAATAAAGAATTTTCTGCTCAACCAGAAAAACGTGGCAGGTATAGGAAACGTCTACATACANGANATTCTATTCAAAGCCAAACTGCATCCAAACAGAAAAATCTCAACCTTGTCTGAACAAGAAATAAATGATCTGTACAACGCCATCCTCAACGTGCTAAACCACAGCATCCACCTAGGCGGACTAATCTACGAAAAAGACTTCTACGGACGAAATGGCAGATTTGCTATGAACGAATTTCTTGTGGGCTACAAGACAGGAAAACCATGCCCCACCTGCAACACCAAAATAGAGAAGATGAAAACTGGAAGCACGTCCTCATACATCTGCCCAAAATGCCAACCACTCTAGAACAGCCCCGCTCCAGATATGCGCACGCTAAAGAATGTACTCAGATCTCTTTTCGCCAACAGTTCTCTACGAGTTTCTCGGTAAAGCCAACCGAGTCATATAGTCGGTTGGCAGCGAGAGTGTCAGCGGCTCCTCCAATGTAGAAGAGGGTGGGCTTGTACTTCACGGCGCGCTTAAGCCCCTCAAGTACCAATGCCTTTGCTAATCCTAGTCTCCTATGGTCAGGATGGGTTCCCATTGGTTCGAGGTTGGTTACTCTGCTAATGGGATCCATTCTAAAGGTACAGAATGACGCAAACGTACCATCCGGAGCAACAGCAACGAGATCAAGATCTTGCTTGTAAAAGGAACATCGCGTTATTCCTTCATAGACTTCTGCATCAAACCATTCACCGTGACCGAAAACCAGTCTTATTGCAGCCGCCAATTGGTGATAATCAGATTTTCCTCTGATAGATCTGATTTCATAGCGTTCTGGGCAATCGGCGTCGGGAATAGGTAAATCCATAGGACGTAACCTGAGATAACCAGCAATCTTTCTCTTCTGATAACCAAGCTCCTCTAAGAGCAGCTCCCGTGCATGATTTCCCTCGGTTGTGTGAATGCTCAATTGCCGTTTTTTTCTAGGGTCCGTTTTCCTTTCGCGACAGTGTTTTTCAATCCATTCAATTATTTCTTGTTCGAGAAAACTGTAGGTGGGATCGATTTGGATGAAGTAATCACAGAGCGATTCTGGATTAGCTACAGCAACAATTCGCTTGCTCGAGCGTTTGACTTTGCCATTTATGTCTTCCCAGACTCTGATGTCGTCTACCCACTGCACGTTTCCGCCGCTTCTATGGCTGTTCTCGAAGCGATCTGGAAACCAATTTTGAAAGGAATTCGTCTTCTTGAACGTCTCGTACAAGAACTTCAGAACAGATGTAAGGTCTTTGTCCTTATTGTACGGGCGTGAAACTACCTTCATTTGCAGAACTGATCCTTCAACTCACTCTGAAGCTGCAAGCTCGCCTTGTATACACACTTCTAGCGCTTCATTCCTTGCCGAATATTGGCAAAGAAGTCTGTTAGATCAATATTTCCTCCACTAATAATTATCCCCACTCTTTCAGATCGCAAGTCGATTTGTTTTGATAACACGCCGGCCAGCGAGACTGCACCTGAAGGTTCAACGACGAGTTTCATCCTCTCCCAGAGGAACTGCATAGCGTCCACAATCTCTTCCTCTGAGACGGTGATTATTTCATCCACGCTGTCTCTTATTATGCGGAAAGTATTGTTACCAAGAGACGTTCTTAATCCATCTGCTATGGTGTTGGGGTTATTCGCGTGAACGATTTTTCCTGCTTTGATTGATTTGTAGGCGTCATCTGCATTCTTGGGCTCGACGCCTATGACTCTCGATGATGAGAGTAGCCCTTTGGCTGCAATTGCTGTTCCGCTTAGTAGTCCCCCACCGCCAACTGGACTGAAGACACAATCGAGTTTACCAACCGCTTTGATTAGCTCGTATGCGACCGTTCCAGCCCCGGCGATTATGTCCAGATCGTTAGAGGGATGGATAAGAGTGTAGCCGTACCTTTCGATGAGGGGTACAACGGCTTTTTCCCTATCGGTTGGATGAGAACCGCACACAACTATTTCGGCTCCATATCCTTTTGTGGCGGTTACCTTCGCTGGAGAAGCGTTTCTGGGCATGACGATTACGGTTTTGATTCTTAGGAGTTGGCCTGCTAGGGCAAGTGCTTGTGCATGGTTTCCGGAGGAGTGAGTTATCACTCCTCTCTTCCTTTGTTCTGGAGATAATTGTGACAAAGCATTGAGGGCGCCTCTGAATTTGAAGGAACCAGTTTTTTGAAAATTCTCACACTTCAAGAATGCCTCGCTATCAGTCATCTCATTGAGGGTTGAGGAAGTCATCACAGGCGTGGGATTAACGATTTCCTTTATTCGTCTGTGAGCTGCTTCTACTTCATTGAACATTCAGAATCAAGGAGAAATAGTGAGAATGACTAAATAAGTTGTGCAGGCGCTCACATCTGAAGGACTCAAGTGTTTCTGTTGCGAATCGTACAGTACACGCTACAGCATTACTTGAGTGGATACGCACGCATTTAGCTCGTCTTCGAGCGTTTCTCCTTGCGCTTTTTCCTTGCCTCGGCCCTTTCCTTCTTAGTCTTTGGTTTCTTCTTCGAGCTTTTTCCCATACCCATTCTGATCGCCGTATTGAAGTAGTCGGAATAGAGCATGAACTTTTCGGTTGTGCGAAATCTTACCAGATGCCAGGAAGGAGCTTGTACCTGACCTGCAGAGCGTATTCTGCGTATCCATCCAATTCTTCACGGAGCGTTCTATCTTCCAGTGAAGTACGGATTATGAAAAGGACAGCATAGATTCCTACCGGAATGAAAGTGAAAACTGATCCAATTATCAGAGGAATCGATAAGGTGAAAAGAATTCCAGCCAAATAGCCGGGATGTCTTACAATCTTGTAGGGCCCACTTGATATCACCGTATGACCTCTATCCTTTTGAATTCGAACAGCTGGTTCAAAATATGGGTTCACTGCCATCGCCCAATTGATCAGAATCGTTGAGAGAGCCAAGAATACAAAGCCCAATACTGCAAACGGAATGTCGAGGCTTGACCATTGGAACCTGCCGATATCCAATCCGGCCACAACTGGTACGGCTATTAGAACCGTGAGATTACTTACGCGCATCAATATCTCATCCCATAGTTCAGACCCCGCTCTTTTTCTCTTGAGTCTTTGGACGAGCAGTTCGGGGTTGAGCTTGTACTGAGCTGCCGTGCTTATGGTATAGTGCATGAACGAAGCACCAAAAAACATCCACGGTCTAATCCCAAAAGCATAGNCGGCGGAAATGAAGAAAATAGTCATCTGCAGAGCGAGCATCACACAGGCTAGCAAGAATGACTTGATTCCAGCGGCTCTCAGTCTCTTGGTGTCTGTTTCTGGCATAGCGCTAGGTTTGCTCTGCCTTTGACTTAAGAATTGCGCGTACCAGTCCACCGGATTTGTCCTATCGAAGAAACATAATCTCTGAGGAGCCAATTATGCGCGCGTGGACTTACAAGGAACGGGACTAGTCTTGCCCTTCTAAGTCGAGCGTACACGTGTATGGTTAATGCTGTGTATACGTCCTTTTGTAGTGTTCCGGGTCTTGAACAACCTCAAGTTCGTTGTTATCAGGATCGAGGAAGTCCGCAACTATGCCGCCCCATGGCCTCTTAGTGGGCTTGAGAGTGAATCTGACTCCTTGCCTCTTGAGCCGTTCATAGAGCCCGTAGATGTCATCCGTATCGAAGACTATCCCAGTTCGCCTTTTCCTCCTAGCCTTCTTACCAGTTGCGTGCAACCCAATCTTCGCCAACGGCTCATCTGGGCCAACTTCCGCATGGTTGAACATTCTAGCGTCAAGGGCTATCGGCAAGCCAAGAATCTCCTTGTAGAAACGCAGAGCTCGGTCCATAGCTGATACACGGATCATGGTCAACCAAAGACGAGTTATTTTCCCTTTTTCTTGCTTCATTCTCACGCCTCGAGGTCAGATTATGGGACAAGAGCATTTCAGTCTTTGGCATACGCTACAACCGCGCGTGGGTCAATGTTGTGGGGTTAGTGTTTGTTATCCATGCGAGTATCAATCGTGCGCGTATATGATTATATGAAGGTTTTCGCTTAGGTCATAGAATCGCCGTGGACTTGATGAAAGAAAAGGATAATGAGATCAATCAGATGATCTTCCCTCCACCAATCTACAATTTCTTAGATTATTTGCACCAAAATCGCGGTCGGAAAACAGTCTTGGACTGCGGGGCCGGAGGAAGAAGACCTGCATTGGCGTTATTCTTCATTCATGGATACAAAGCATATGGAATCGATATTTCTGATTCTCAGATTTGCAGAGCGCGCAAGTTCGCAACAAAGCATGACATAAAATTGAGAATTAGCAAGGCAGATATGCGGCGCATCCCGTTTGTCGACGAGGCTTTCGGATGCGTGTTCTCATGGAACTCAAGCATCCATCTGACTAAGGAAGATACAAAGACAGCGATTTGCGAGATGCTTAGAGTCCTAAAAGCGGGAGGGCTGCTCTATGTTAACTTCCTCTGGAACTCAGGTGTAGATATGAACCTAGGCGAGGAGAGGGGCCCCGGTGAATTCTGGAAAGAGAACAACATTGTACATTCATGCTTCGTTGAGGATGAAACCGATCGATTCTTTGAAAATTATAATGTCCTATACAGACAGAAACGAGAATCCACACGAAAACGCAAAACCAGTACACAGACGGTGGCTTACCTAGATTATATAGTAAAGAAATAACAAGGCCTTCCTGACCTCCCATGCCTGCATTGCAGCACACACATCAATAACATGGTCGGGCGGGAAATCTCTCAAACTAAATGATGACCGTTTCTGTCTTGTTCTTCACTGGAATCATGACGGTTGTGTCGGGCAGTTCCTTCTTGACAAGCGTTCTGAACTTCTTCATCTGAGCTAGCCGCCCATGCATCACGACTGCCACGCGCGCGTGGCAGAAGAGGACCGTCGGCCAGTGCGCGAGTCGAGGAAACCTTAAAGATTACTAGTTCCTTTGCTTTGAAACAGTTGGTGAGTTTTTCCTTGAAAGGGCTAATTAGTAAATGCGGGTTCGATTGTGGGACTTGTCCTTGGGGGCCTTATCCACGGGGGAATATGAATGATGAGGAATTTGAGCAGTATAAGAAAGGCGCGAAGAGGACTTTAGGGTATATGCCTATGAAGACACCTTGCCTCACGTGTCAGACCCCTGACGAAGAGATTCCGAAAGGAACAAAGCTGCCCCCTCGCAGCTGTCTGGTGCGACGGTGTGTGGACAAGGCTGNCGTAGAAAACTGTGCTTACTGCTCACGCTTTCCATGCGACTTTCTGAATGCCCACTATGTGTGGAATCGTGATTATTTCGAAAAGAAACATGGAAAGCCTGTCTCGGACAAGGATCACCGCACTTTCATCGAACCGTTTGAGGGCTTGAAGCGTTTGAAGGATATCCACGCTGCTCTCAAGCCGAAAGATATCGTTGACGCTCCCCGAGTTCCACCGCTCAAAACGAGAATCACCGGCTTCCCTGAGGACTTACCCTACTCAGAAGCAAAGAAACGGGCTTTCAGGACTCTTCACAAAGTCTTGGCAAGCGTCAAACGGTCATCGTTGGGATTGAGTGGCACTGACACCTTCCCCCAGCAACAAAGATTGGAAAATCGAAGACCACATTTCCTGAGATTCTTATGGATCTTCGGCCGCCATGGAGAATTGAAGCAAGATGACGGGGCACACCTCATCGTTGACGCCAAAACGTACATAGACAACCGAGGCAGTGAAACGACCTTGGCTACATGGACCTACGTGAACGATGTGATTTTCAAAGTCCTGCCAGAATTTGGAATTCATGCTGAACTTATCCCGTCGATTAAGAGATGGAAGACAGAAATGGAAGGCTTGAGACAGAAGGGATGGACCATGAGACTGTCCTTTGACGAGTCCGCTGGAGGCGTCGACGCCCTTCGAGCCCTCCAGACCTATACCAGGAAACTAGACGACAAGCATGGGAAAAGGGCATTTAGATATTTTAGAGATATAGATATGCGAGTGCTAACTAGGGAGTGAGTGCTCCCGCAACGGGGTGGATGTATGATGGATGCGTTCGATGTTATGATGGTGGCTTTGAGGTTTAATGAGAAAATAAACCAGCGAGATCTGGAGGGTCTGGTGGAGCTAATGACGGATGACCATACGTTCATCGATAACTCTGGAGATATCGACAAGAATATGAAAGAGGGTTGGAGACAGTTCTTTGCGAACCATCCGGATTACAGAAATATCTTCACATCTGTCACAGTCGAAGACAATGTTGTTGTTATGGTTGGCTATTCTACCTGCTCTAGTGAGCCGAGGCTTAATGGTCCAAGCATGTGGACGGCCAAAGTGCGTGGTGGGCGTGTCTCCGAATGGCGAGTATACTGGCTGGACCAAAGGTAGAAATGCACGCGTGGCTCCGCATACCTGCTATGTCACCGCCCGTAAGCGCATGAACTCAAGGGTGTTTGCTACTTTCGCCTTTTTTTCATACGACGATTGAAGTCGCTTATGATTTGTGGACTGACTTCCTCGAGCAGAATCCAGATCCTCTCAAACCTGCTCTTTCGGAGGGGGTTCTTTTTTCCCATTCCCACGTTAGTTGCCCTATGTTTTGATGGAGCAGGTTTTTGCCCTTGAATTCATCTAGGATTGCTTGAATGCTCTCTTTGAATTCTTCATCTGTCAGTTCGTTAGTCAGATATCTATGTATTGCATTTTCCACTTTCAACTTCAATCTGGGCAATGTCAACGCCTGAGTAAAGCAAATGCGAAGAGAACCAAAAAAGGTTGCGCGCCCATACAAGAGTAGGGGCTGAACGTGGGCGGAGGCTTGAGATTAGGCGTGGATCTCGTACGAATTATTCAGTGATAATAGAACTAATATTCAGTTATAATAGAAAGCGTTAATAAGGAGATACTCTGCAATGCGTTGGGTGGTAGTCTACTCATGAACGCGGAGAAATGTGGTCGCATCAGGAGCACACTGGTCACGTCAGAGGAAGACATCGCCCAGATCCTGGCGTCGCTGGCCAATAGGAAGAGGCTACAAATGGTTACTTCTCTACTAGAAGGACCAAGTACGTTTGAAAAACTACTGAAAGAAACAGGGTTGGGCAAGACAGCCCTAGCTCACCACTTAGGACGGCTCGTGAAGACGGGTTTAATCAAGCATACAGGCAGAGGGCAGTACGAGCTTAGTGGGGACGGTGCTCAGCTTCTAGGAGCCGTAGGTGAAGCCTACAGGATCTCCAAGAGGCAGCAAAGGCTGGACGCGGCAAGACGAGCAGACTACATCCAGAAAGTACACAACAAGAGGAGGTGGAAACCCAGAATGAAAGAATTAGAGGTTAGAATTGTGGAGCTGAAACCGATGCGCGTAGCAAGCATCCGTGCCATCAGCGAAACCCCTGAACACGACGCTGGAAAAAAGATGCGATCTTGGGCAGAACCAAGGGGGCTTCTGAGGGATATCGAGAGCCATCCCGTCTTTGGCTTCAACAACCCTGATCCTTCTCCCGATCAGAAGGAATATGGCTACGAGTTCTGGATTCGGATTGGGCCAGACATCCAACCAGAAGGCGAGATTCAAGTCAAGCAATTCTCTGGCGGGCTCTACGCTGTGACAACCTGCGACGTGAAAGGCGAACCGGCCAAGAACATTCCCGAGACTTGGCACCGGCTTGCGGAATGGGTGAAATCCAGCAAGTACAAGTCTGGTAAGCATCAATGGCTGGAAAAGGCACATGACCCCGACGCATCTGACGAAGAACTCGTTCTGGACCTGTACTATCCTATCGAGAAATAGACAAGAGAAGAGGCAGTCTCCATCCAGATACCAGTCACACCGATACCGCGGACGGAGATGCCTCTCCCCTTTTTTTTCTCTGTATTCCTCATGTTTAATCTTTTGCGTGAGACACAAATCAACCTACTACTTATTTTGTCTGATGATCTTTACCCGTATGAGAATAGTCAATTTTCGCTCGATCATCACCTCGAGCTTCCTTCCAGGAGGCAATGAACAGCCATTCGCCAGTGAGGGCCGGGGCCGGGATTCGAACCCGGGCGCCAGGCTCCACAGGCCTGTAGGCTACCAGGCTACCTCACCCCGGCCACCTTCTGTATAATTCTGTCTACCTTTGATGTTTTGGTGTTTATTTGCGTTTTCTAAGAAAGACTAGTCCATCTTTGCGCGCGCAGGCACATCTTGGGTAGCTAGGCGTCTGAGCGCCTGATCCTGCTTTGTTGGGCTTGGGCGCGTGTTTTCACGCCCACCACGCAACGAGACCACCTTCACTGCTGCTTTATTGTCTTTGTCCCATTTTTTCACGGACAAGGACAAAGAAACGACCGGCAGGAGCGCTTGGAGGCTACATTAGACTCTGTCAAAGTATCATTCAAATTCTGCAACATGCGCGCGCAAGTTCTTTGGTGACACCTCTCGTTTTCTAGCTAAATCAGCTAGAGCGACACCATCAGAACGAGAATACTCTGCCAAGTTCATCCGAACGACCTCCGATATCGTTTCTTGCCATACAATCTATAAGCCTGACGCGCACGGCAAACACTGAAAAGATTGGAGCAGTAGACTTGGTAAAGGGTTGGTTACAGTGACAAAGGTAATCGTTGTTTATGAATCAAAGTATGGTAACACAAAACTTGTAGCGGAAACAATCGTAGATGGAATGAGCAACGTTGAAGGACTAGAGACGGTCATTAAGGACCTCAAAGAAGTTAACCTTAACAAGATGTCTGACTACGATACGATTCTGATAGGCTCTCCGAACCATTATGGCGGACCAACAAAAGCGGTAAAGGAGTTTATCGACAGGCTTGGAAAACTCCACCTGAATGGAAAGTCGTTTTCTGTTTTTGACACATACCTTGGAAAAAAAAGTGACTACTTCTTCGAAAAAGCGGTGAAGACGATGGAGAAGATAATGAGCGAAAACGTACCAGCCTTGAAACAGATAGCTCCTGGATTATCAATAAAGGTTCAAGGGATGAAGGGCCCAATCGTGGAAGGAGAACTCCCCAAATGCAAAGAGTTCGGAAAGAAAATTGCAGCTCAACTTAAAGCTTGAATTGGCATGCATGCAGCCACTCTCCCAAGTTCCTCTTTTCTTCAAGAAACCTACCAAGTCCATGCGTACCAGAAGATTAGTGCAGTTACCACAATTGTCGAACCCACAATCAGCACTTGGTGAACTGCGGGTTTCTTAGATATGTGTACCATGGGGCAAACTGCTATATGGACTATGCCCAGGACAGTAAACAATCCGCCTAAAACCATATTTAGATAACGATTTGCCAAATCCCCTAAGGTCACCGACAGAAAAGCCATCGTTAGAGGAATCAGCCAGCTGGTGAACGCTTCCCCAACATATAAGCGCGCGAGGGACCGCTTAGCT
>JGI24422J19971_10000878_pt1 | contig 17590 bp, 17 predicted proteins | sample DeeMarSWOR152_54_FD_19971 | JGI IMG/M metagenome (IMG submission 19971) | reverse complement strand
CCTGTGTGGCGAATCAGGTGAAGCGACTCATCTACTCCTCCTCAGCGTCGGTCTACGGGGATGCCGTTGAAGAACCGATGACCGAAGCTCACCCCTACAACAACTGGACCTTCTATGGGGCCACCAAGATCGCCGGGGAACACATGTTCAAAGCCTACCATCGCCGCTACGGCCTCAGCGGCGTGGGCTTACGGTACATGAACGTCTATGGTCCCCGCCAGGACTACCAAGGCACCTACGTTGCCGTCATGATGAGAATCCTTGATAATATCGACAGGGGACTTCCTCCCGTTGTCTACGGCGACGGCAGCCAGTGCTACGACTTCATCTACGTGACCGACAGCGCCCGGGCCAATGTCTGCGCCCTCGCAAGCGAGGTGCCCTTCGGGTTCTACAACGTGGGGCGGGGGATCAAGACCTCCGTCAAGGAATTGACGGAACTCATCCTGAAGATCACCGGTTCAGACTTACCCATTCACTACGAGGCCACAGGCCAGACCTTTGTGACCAACAGGGTCGGGGACCCTGCTGCCGCGGAGAGAGCTCTCGGGTTCAGCTGGACCGTTGAGCTTGAGGATGGCTTAAGGCGCCTGACCGAATGGCGCAGGGGGCATATTGAAGAGGTTGAGCGGAGGCGCAAGCAGGCGAGAGCAGAGGGCTAACGGGAACGGCAAATGAAGCGGATACCACTGATCAAACCCTACATCACCGACGAGGTAAAGGCCAAGGTCTGCGAAGTCTTAGACAGCGGCTATCTCACAGAAGGCCCCGTGACAAAAGACCTTGAGGATGCCCTAAGGGACTACATCGGCTGCAGTTTTGCCATTGCGGTGTGCAACTGCACCGTGGGGCTTGAGCTAGCCCTCCGCGCCGTAGGGGTCGGCCCGGGAGATGAGGTCATCGTGCCTGACTACACCTACCCGGCAACGGCTGATGTGGTTCGGATCGTGGGTGCGAAGGTAGTCATCGTTGATATTGACCGGGAGACCATGCTCATCGACTATGATGCCGTTGAACGAGCGATTACACCCCATACCAAGGCAGTGATCCCCGTATCCATCTTTGGCAACCCCTTGGACTATGATCGGCTTAACAGGGTTAAGGAGCGATATCAACTCCTCGTGATTGAGGATGCGGCATGTTCCCTCGGGGCGAAATATCGGGAGACCTGTGTTGGCAACCTGGCCGATATCTCAGTCTTCAGCCTCCATCCCCGAAAGTTTATTACCACCGGCGAGGGAGGAGTGGTCACCACCAACAACCGGCAGTGGGCCGAATGGATGCTCTCATACAAGCATTTCGGCATGGTTACCCACAGGTCGAGACTCACGGCAAGCTTTGACAAGATTGGCACCAACTACAAGTTGAGCAGTATCCAGGCGGCCGTCGGGCTCGTGCAGATGAGACATATCGATGAACTCCTAAGAAAACGCAGGGAACTCTCAGAACGCTACTACCGACTGCTCGCAGGAATGCAGAGGATCTCCTTCCCCAAAACCACGCTCAATGGCACCCATTCGTGGCAGTCGTGCTGTATATTTGTCGAGAACCGTAATCAGATTATGGAAAAACTCGCCCAGCACAATATCGAAACCCAGATCGGAACCTACTCCCTGCATATTCACAAGGCTTTCAGCCAGAATGAGGCATGTCAGATCCTCGGGGACATGGGTGGGAGCCGTTATGTCTTTGAGCGCTGCCTGACCCTACCACTGTATCATGAGCTAGATGAAAATGACCAGGACTGTGTTGTGCAGCAGCTATTGGACGTAATGAGATAAGAAATGGGGGTATTGAGCACATCTTTGGTTTGAGAACTTTTCGCTGAGAGGTAATACATGTGTGGCATAGTGGGGATATTTAATACGAATGGAGCTCCTGTTTCGCCCACAATCTTGCGAAAGATGACCGACGTTGTTTCCCACCGGGGTCCCGACGGAGAAGGCTTTTACACAGATAGTTTTATCGGGTTTGGCCATCGCAGGCTCGCCATCCTGGACTTAAGTCCTGCAGGGCACCAGCCTATGATAACCGAGGATGGGTCTGTTTCTATTACGTATAACGGCGAGGTTTACAATTTTAGAGAGCTTCGAGCGGAACTGGAGGCATTGGGTTATAAGTTTCGCTCAAGTACAGACACAGAGGTGGTTCTCAATGCTCTTCATAAATGGGGAACTGAATCCATTGTCAGATTCAACGGCATATTTGCCTTTGCCGTCTGGGATAAAAGGAGTCAGACACTTACCCTTGCCCGAGATAGATACGGGACCAAACCACTGTATTATTATCAAAATGAAGACACATTACTGTTTGCCTCCGAGATAAAATCCTTCCTGGAATATCCTGGTTTCAAAGCAGAACTTGATTTCGAAGCTCTCTATGAATATTTCACTTTTCAAAATATTTTTACCGATAGAACATTATTTAAGGCAGTAAAAGTTCTCCGCCCGGGCCATATTCTTCAAATTTCCCTTGGAAATAGGAATATGTCCAGCGAAGAATATTGGGATTTTGATTTCAACGAGATGGAGAATCCTCCACCTTTTGATATAGCTGTTGAAGAGTTGGACAGACTGTTTTGCCAGGCGGTCCAGAGGCAGCTTGTAAGTGATGTGGAGATTGGTTCATATCTGAGTGGGGGTATTGACTCCGGAGCCATAACAGCATTAGCCGTGAATAACTTTCCCTACATAAAGACGTTTTGCATTGGGTTCGACCTTTCTTCTGCCTCCGGTCTTGAGCTCGGGTTTGACGAGCGAGAGAAAGCGGAGATGGTGTCCGCTTTATACAAAACCGAGCACTACGAAATGGTTCTTAAGTCCGGGGATATGGAAAGGTGCATGGAAAAGCTCATTTGGCACTTGGAAGATCCCAGGGTAGGGCAAAGCTATCCCAATTTTTACGCCGCAAAGCTGGCAGGGAAGTTCGTCAAAGTGGTTTTGGCTGGCACAGGGGGTGATGAGCTTTTTGGGGGTTATCCGTGGAGGTACTACCGAATCGCGGCAAGCACGGACTTCGAGAATTATGTGGATGATTATTACCTCTACTGGCAAAGGCTTGTATCAAACCGGATCCTACAGCGGATCTTTTCTCCCGTATGGGATGAAGTAAAACATGTGTGGACGAAGGATATCTTCAAGGATGTATTGAACAAGAAGAAAGGCCCACTGCAGAGGCCAGAGGACTACATTAACTACTCCCTTTACCTTGAGGCGAAGACTTTCCTCCAAGGTCTCCTCTTGGTGGAGGATAAGCTCAGCATGGCCCACAGTCTCGAGGCGCGGGTTCCCTTTCTCGATAATGAGTTGGTGGACTTTGCTATGGGACTTCCGGTGAGCTATAAGCTTAAGAGGACCGACGAGGTTGTGAGGATAAACGAAAATGAGCCAGGCCCGAAGAGAAAGATATATTTTGAGAAGATGAAGGATGGAAAGATTATTTTGAGGGAGGCTCTAAGGGATTATGTCCCCGAGGGGATCGCCGATCAGGAAAAACAAGGCTTTACAGCTCCTGATGCAAGCTGGTTCAGGGGCGAGAGCATAGAATATATAAAAAGGGTGATACTAAATAAAAGGGCAAGCATATTTAACTATATGGACTATGGCTCTGTTAAAGAGCTTGTGTTTGAGCACCTCGAGGGCAAACAGAACCGAAGGCTCTTCATTTGGTCCCTATTAAATTTTGAGTTGTTGCTGAGGATGTTTATGGGTTGACTTTTTATAGCGTATTGAAATTGCAGTGGAAAGAGCCGCACGTTTCAGTAATTTTCAGAGTTTTGGATAGGATGCCTTACGGGCTCAGATAGTTATGAGATTACCCGACTTTTTAGTTATTGGTGCGGCAAGATGTGGAACGACATCTTTATTTGAATACCTGAGATTTCACCCACAGATATATTTGCCGCCGAGTAAAAGACCAGAGCCGCACTTTTTTTTGAGGGAAAAGGAGTACAAGAAAGGAATCAAATACTACAGTGATAAATATTTCAAATATGCTGACAATAAAATGATAGCTGGCGAACTTTCAACGTCCTATATCTATCAACCATATGTTGCCGGCAGAATCAAAGTTCATCTTCCTCATGTGAAACTAATTGCTATGTTGAGAAATCCTATTGAAAGAGCTTTTTCAAATTATGTGGTGACATATAATAATGGCATAGAGACGTTATCTTTTGATGAGGCAATAAGACAAGAAAAATACCGAATAAGTAACCCTGAATCTACCTTTCATGCTGAAGTTCAGCCGTTTGCTTATATGGACAGAGGACGATATTATAAGCAACTGAGAGTTTATTTAGAATTTTTCCCAATTGATCAAATTCATATTGTCATTTTTGAGGATTTTATTGAAGACACACTGGGAGAGGTTCAAAAAATATCAAAGTTCCTGGATGTGAAGCCTGATTACATCCCGCCCAATTTAAATGAGAGGTTCAATACAAATAATTATGGCGATGCGGTCATGAGTAGGGAAATCAGAGAATACATTCACTCTGAGTTAAGGGAAGACATTGCCGAGCTTTCAAAATTGTTAAAAAGAGATTTGGGAGTTTGGAAATAAGATGAATTTGGATGATGCTTATTTGACGTTTGATATTGATTGGACTTGTGACGAGGCCGTTCAATATGTTCTGGATAAATTAGAGCAGTATTCCTGCAAGGCAACCTTTTTTATAACTCATGAGTCTCCTCTGATTGAAAGAATGAAAGAAAACGAACACATTGAACTTGGTCTTCATCCAAATTTTAGAAAATTCCTTTGTCCTGACAAAAGTGTTCGGCCTTACGATCTTGAAGCGCCCCTTAGAGAGCTGAAGAATATTGTCCCGGACGCTGTAAGCGTTCGGTGCCATTCGTTGATACAGGGGACTGTTTTTTTTAATCTTTTTAAGGACTTTGACTTGTTAGTTGATTGTAACCCTTATATCCCGTATTCTCAGGGTGTTGAAATAAGGCCGTGGAGATTTTGGACAGGGACGTTGGTTGTTCCGTTCGTATGGTCCGATTATATAGATGCGCTGCGCATGGGAAACACTGAACCAAGAGATTTACTTGTAACAGAGGGAGTTATTAAAAGCGTGGTTTTCCATCCGATCCACGTGTACTTAAATATTAGCACGATTGAGGAATACGAACATTTTAGGAGCAGCGGAATGGGAGCCGTAGAATATCGAGAAAGAACCATAGGAGATAAACGAGGAATTGGAAACATATTTGATGATTTTTTACAAGAAGTGAATAATCTAAAAATTAGCACTGCTTTTGTTAAGAAATTATTGGACCAGCAAGAAAGATGAGGAACATTAGTTTACCGCAGAATGTAGAGTCAAGGATGAAAAATAGGAATTTACATTTCCTTAAACGGGTTTACTCTGGAGACTTATCAAGATACTATAGGCGATTAAGAGCCCTAGGTTTTGAGAATTTCGGAAGGGTTTTGGATGCTGGTGCTGGTTTCGGTCAGTGGTCGATTATCCTCTCTGATTTGAATGAAGAAGTTTACGGCATCGATATAGATGCTGAGAGGATTTCCACAGCGCAGGCTATAGCTGAATTTAATAAAATAGGTAATCTTAGGCTGTCAGTATCAGCATTAGAGAATTTGAGTTTTCCAAATAATTTTTTCGACGCAATTTTTTGTTACAGTGTGATATATCATACGAATGAGAAAATTGTTTTGAAAAAATTCTATGAAATACTTAAACGTGGTGGACTTTTGTATATAAGTTTTAACTGTATTGGATGGTATTTATATTTGCTTGTTGGTCGCGGACTTATAAAACAAGAGAAGGTGTCGTTTAAAAAAGCCTGTTATGCGATATTAGGAACGATGATCGGGAGAAAGAAAGGTAGTCATGCTTTGGCTAAGAAGAAAGTTGCCCGAATGTTGGAGGACAGAGGGTTTTCCATAGTTGATATGAAAGGTGATGGGAAAATAAATGTAAAAAGTGATGATATGTTTGCATTTTATAATGAAAAATATTTTGGACTAGATGGAGTTATTGAAATTTTGGCTAAAAAAATTAGATAAATGGAAAAAGTGCTTTTTGTCAGTATTACGGTTTTTGGGATTCTACTGAGGCTTTTGTACTCATTGTCAAGTGCTTCAGACGAAAATGTTACATTTTGGTTGATCAAGAGGCAGGAGAAGTCGAGATGGGTGAATTATGATGTTCCAGATAGCATAATTGAAGGGTTTTATGGTTATCCGGTTTTGATACAGTTTCTAGTAGGGAAACTTCCTTCTGGGGTACAGGTGATACTTGGGAGAATATTTAATATTCTACCTGATGTGTTGATTGGGATAGCTTTATATATAATCGCGAAAATATATTATAATTCTTTCGGATTATTAACTTTGACTAACTCTCTTATGATTCTAAAACCGGAGTTAATAGTGACTTTTTTCTATCTATCGAGTCCCGTCCTTTTGCCATCTACATCCAGAATGAAAACAATTAAAGGTAGGAGCTGGGGGGGATTGTTCGTTTTTTTCTACTTGATTTTTGTTTTTTACTTTTTAGAAAGCCATAAATATATATTTCTCTTGCCGATAATATTTCTTGGGTTATTGATTATCTTAACTTCATTGTTTGCTTTTCAAGTATTGATTCTATTTACCCTTTTCCTAAGTTGTATTGAGGTTTCTTTTTATCCCGTACTGACATTAGCTCTTGTATTTATCATATCGTTTGTTTTCCCGAAAATCAAAGCCAAAGAGCCTATTATCTTTTTCTTGAATCACAAGATTTGGTATTGGAGAAATTATTCAAAAGGAACGACTGCGTCACCGAGGAGAAACCTAAGGAATCTTGTTTTCTTGCCCTATTACCTTTTTAAAAGACCGGCTTTGTTTTGTAGATTAATATATAACGAACTACCTCCTGCTATATTTATCCTGTCCATGCCGGAGTTAATCATAATTTTATTCTTGTTGTTGAAAAAAGGAAACTTATTTATTTACTTTGCTGCGATGCCAATATTTTCATTTTCATGGAAAGTTGTTTTGATTTCAGTTGTTATATTCATGTTTGTGTGTTTCAGAAGGTTAAGTTTCATGGGACAGGCAGAAAGATACTCAGAATATAGCATACCTTTTTTGTCGCTTCTGGTGCCATATTTTTATTATAAAGAATTTGGGTATACAACAGCCTTGAATCTCTTGGCCGTTTTAATGCTTTTGCATGTGTTGGTAATAATGTCTAATTTTTTATATGATAATAAAGCATTATTATTTCAACGTGAACCGGAAAAAGATGAGGATGTGAATGAGATGTTAAATTGGATGATAAATAATAATGTTGGGGGAGAAAACATTTTCACAATTCCAGTCAAATTGGGATTTCAGTTGTCATATCTAGCACAGGAGTCCAATGTTTCAAGCAATTTAAAATTTTATTATAAGTTTATTAAAAAGAATGGTGAATGGGGTTTTAAGTATTATGAAGAAGATACGGGTGGATTAGTTGAAGGGTTAGGAGGCTTGGAGNGGTCGAAGGAGGTATTAAAGATAGGACCAGAGAGGTTGAGAAAGCAATACAATGCNGGTCATATTTTGATCGATAAATCTTATCTTGGTGGCTTGAGAGAGGAATGGGGAGATTTTATAATTAAGAACAAAGTTGCGCATGAAAATGGGCAGTATTTATTAGTGGAAATGAAAGATGGATAATTTTGAGGAGTAAGGAAAATTATGTTTTAAGGGAATAGAGCGAAAATGGGAAATTGATAGTCGAGAAATGGTACGGTGTTTACTAGGAAGTTATTAGAATTAATATTGGTAAAAGTGATTGTTCTTTTACCTGAAAGCAATCTTGTAAACATTCTAAGAAAATGTTTACTATGGATTAGAAGTGACTTGCCGTTAGTTGCTTTAGCTCGAGCGAATGAAACTGTAGTACATGTTGGCTGTTGGAAAATAGAAACTGTATGCAGATGGTCGCGTTTGGTGGGAGCGAAAGGCAAGGTGATCATAATTGAAGCTATAAGGGAAAATGTAAAGGCTTTAGAGTTTGAGGCGAAACGAAGATCTTTGAATAATGTTATATTCATAAATAGTGGTGTGTGGAATAGTAAGGGGGAGGTAACAATGATGGTTCATAAAGGAACCTGGATGAAGGATAGTGATAAGAAGAAGATTCTGGACAAGGGGCAGCTGTTTTTACATAGCAGGATAAAGGATGCCAGCACATATATAGATGAAGATACCCCTGAATATAATGTGAACTATGAAGAAGAAAAAATAAGAGTAGATACGCTAGACAATTTATTAAGACAGGTTGAAAGTACAGAACCCGATCATATTCATTTGACTGTTACCGGATCAGAATATGAAGTGATATGGGGAATGGAGAATTTGCTTAGAAACAAGGCGATTAGGATAATCGCAAGTTCAACCTTTTTAAGAAAAGATGATAATCGACCAAGTCATGAAGCTGTTGGACGATTACTTAGACAAAAAGGGTTAATAATATGTTTAGGCAGGCGGATTCCTGGTCGGCATGGTAGGTATCTTTTTGCGTACAAGAAATGATGTGAGGGGAAGCGGGAGCTTATGTGTGATAAACAATTACATTACAATGCCAATGATGAGTTTACCTGGAAAAAATTTAGGGAGACTTTACAGTACGCTAATAAAATTGGTTATATATCGATGACTTGTAATGAGTATTTCTTGAGAAAACATCAAACAAAACTAGATGATAAGACCATTATATTTCGGGCTGATGTGGATCGGTCACCAAAGAAGGCGTTGGAAATGGCCAAAATTATGGCCGAGTTGGATATCAAGGCCACATATTTTTTTAGACTTCACTCCCAGTATTATAATTTGCTGTCATTTAATAACTTGTATATTTTGAAGCGAATTAGAAGTATAGGCTTCGAGGTAGGTTTGCATTCAGAACCCATAGACGGAGCATATGTACTGAATGAAGAACCTTCGGTTATTATGCGAAAAGATATAGCTGTCCTCAATGTTTTGCTTAATGAAAGAATTGCCGGGTGTGCGTCACATAGAGATAATTCTGGGTTGAACAATTTAGAATTTTGGAAAACGCACAGGCCGGAGGATTTTGGTTTGAATTATGAGGTTTATGATGAAAAAAGTCTTGGACTTTTTCAGCGAAGCGTGTTCATCTCAGAATCGCAACTTGATCGTTGGAAGGTGTACAAGAATGGTTCTTTGGTGAAAGGTGACTATCGGACGCTGAGGGAACATTTGGAGAATAAGCATGCTCTAGTCTATGTCTTAGTGCATCCGTTTCTTTTTAGAAAAAGACATTATTTTGAAGAATTGTAGTTGTGGCAGGTATGTTAAGCACTATAGATATTAATAAATTTCATAGAGTTGATTATATTGAAAATCGATGCGCATTTTTTTTTGTCGTTAAGAGTCAAGATCAAGTAGAACGACGAAAAAGGATGGTTGAAAGTAAGAAAAATGGAAAATTCGGGAGGTTAAAAGAAAGAGATACTGCGGTTGGACTTTTGGTTAAAGGTATGTTCGAAAGGGGTAAAGTAGGGATTCTATGGCAGAAAGAGTTTAGAGAACCGAGACATATTTGTGAACTTTCGAAAGGGACGTTTTTGTTAACTGAGATAAATAAGATCAATGAAATAGATAGTAAGGGGAGGATACTGCGTGAATATTGGCATCCATGGTTTGCTTTCCTGCATACTATTGTAGTTGATGAAGATAAGAGTCAAATGCTTACGGTTTCATCGGGCTATGATATGGTGATGGAGTTAAATATACAAACTGGGATAGAAACATGGAGATGGAGTGCCTGGGATAACGGTTTTAATCCAGATGATGATGGTTACTATTTAGCATCATCGAAAGAGAAATATTTGCAATACAAAACGGCAGGCCTTAGAGCTATATTAATTACCCCTGAAGACTACGACGAACACGGGTTAATAACTTCAAGAAGGTCAGCCCACCCTAATATGGCCGTTTACGATGTTTACAATGAGGGCCACATTTTGATCTCAATTGGGCATACAGGAGATATATATAGAGTGGGTATCGCAAACAATAGAAAAGTGAAAGTAATTGATTTTCTCGGCCAAATGCCACATGGTCTCGGGGCGTATAATGGTGGATGGATTGTGACAGACACTACTCAGGCTCGAATTTATGATTTGGGTAAGAATTTTGAAATTAGAAATATATGGCACTTGGGTAACTTGCCTGGGAAAGACGATACAGTGGGAGACAATGAATGGGTGCAAAACACTTTGCCGCTAGGAGTAAATCAGTTTTTGGCGATTGATTCTAATAGAGGCTTAATTCACTTTGACAGTGCAAAATTAGAATATGCGGTATATGAAGTGAATGGAAACTGGTGTATACAGGATATATTTATACTGAGAGAGTAGAAAAAGACTCACGGGAGATTTAAAAAGAGGGAAGAAGTAAAGATGGTCATCAGAGAGCTAATAAAACTTATTTATCTATATGTTTATTAGTTTATACCGGAAGGCTCCATGAGGTTTCGTTTGAGAACGGTGCTATCATATCTTACGGGAAATATTCCTAAAGAACTGCTTGTAAACAGAAGCGATGCTGTTTTGCAGTTGGCATTCCGGAGGACTGAGACTATGGAAACTGGTCAAGGCTAGCTGAGCCTCGTGGCAAGGTTATAATTATTGAAGCAGACGACGTAAATTTTAATATTTTGAAAATAGAAGCCCAAAGGCGAGAACTAAATAATGTGACTTTGGTCAAAAGGGGGTCTGGAGTAAAAAAGGAAGCGCAACCCTCCAAGTTAGCAGTATAACCAAACGCAACAAAATTAAAGAAGCTCAAACGTACAGCCCCAGAAATCCTTCAGAGAATTACGAAGAGGAAAAAAAGATCGAAGTTGACACAGGTGACAATATCTTAGCAGAAACCGGAGTCAAAAAAGTAGACCATATTCATTTGACTATTAGTGGGGCTGAAATTGAGGCTTTAGAAGGCATGTATAATGTTTTGAAACATAGAGGCACAAGAATTCTTATTAGAGCAATACTTCTGAATGAAAAGACACACAAAACATCTAATATTATAGTGGAGGAGATATTAAGAAAAAAAGTTTTGTGTATATCGGGCACCAGATGAGAAGAAGAAGTAATGTTTATGCTGTCTTGACGTAAGTATTTTAATGACATTATTAGATTAGAATTTTTCATAAATGAAGCGATTATGGAGAAACTGTATAACAAAGCAATAACCTTAAGCAGTACCTATTCTGTAGGTAATATCGCCCAAGCCTTACTATCATTCCTTTTAATTCCTTTATATACGACCTACCTCCATCCTCGAGACTATGGAATACTCGCTTTGATGAATCTTACTATTCAACTCGTAACGAAAGCCATCTCTTCGCCGATAGCCTACGCGTTCGGGCGATTTTACTATAAACCAGGTTATAAACACAAAAGCGGAATACTTTTATTCAATCTATTTTCTCTTCTAATAATAAAGACCATCGGTTTGGCAGTTTTATACTGGTACTTGAGCGGTTTTCTCTGCCGTTTGCTTTTTGGTGAGCAAGAGCTTATCTATATAGTTAGGGTGTACACCATTTTGCTTCTGATAATGCCGGCATCTTCTTTCCTGCAATCATTCATAATGTTGAGAGAGATGGCAGGATACTATGTCCTTTTATCTTTGAGTAGTCTTGTTTTGTCTTCAGGGCTGATCATTTATCTTTTAATTGGCCTGAAGCTGGGTGTTCTAGGCGTAATTTACGGACAATTTTTTGGATTATCTTTAATCTCAGCGATGTGTATCCCTGTATTTGTTAAATATTCAAAATTTAAGATTTCAGTTCCTATCATCAAAGAACCGCTCAAATTTGGTTATCCGCAGATACTTTCAGGATATTCCAACCTTCTTATTCAGTCTGGTGACAGGTACGTGTTAAGGATGTTTGATCCAATAAGCACTGTTGGCCTTTACTCTTTTGGTTATAAGATTTGTTCGGTACTTAATCTCTTGCTTGTAGAGCCGTTGAAATGGGGGTTGCAACCAGTTATCTTGAAAAAGGAGGATAATCCGAAAGAACAGAAAGTATTTCTTGTAAATTCCGCCAACTATTATTATCTCATTGCGATTTTTATTGTTCTCGGTTTATCAATCTTTTCTAGGGAAGCAATTATGGTTCTTGCCAGGCGGCAAGAATTTTGGGCATGCTGGGTTATAGTTCCTATTATCGCGTTTTCTTATGTTCAGCATGGCCTTGGGAATTTTGTTGGCTGGGGAATCGTAATGAAGAACAAGCCTTATCATATTTCAGGGAATTTGCTTGTGGCAGCCTTTGTAAATATCGCTTTGAATTTTGTTTTCATCCCCTATTGGGGGATGGTTGGTGCAGCCTTTGCGACACTTATTTCCTATGTTATCTGGAATGCTCTCAAGATATATTACTCGGCAAAATTCTATGACCTTCACTTTGACCTCGATCGGCTCGGACATATTACAATTGTGAGCGCGGGCTTATATCTGTTGTCTTTGCTGGTTGCGTCGGGACCTAATATTTACTTGAATACCGGCGCAAAGACGTTAATTGTGATAGCCTATCCAATTCTACTCCTTATAACCGGTTTTTTCTCTAGGACAGAAAAAGAATATATGAAGAAGTTCTTCTTTGACGTTCGAGCAAATGGAATTTTGGCTACAGTGGGACACCTCCGGGTTGAAACTGGAGAAGCCGAAGAAAGAGTAGGGGAAGTCATATAAGAATACCAACGGATCGCATTCTTAAGTTAGATGAACCGTTTTGCCAAAGTTGTTAACGAAGTGTCCGGATATCGGTGTTGGCATTGAAGCCCATATTCCTAATGGAATTCTTTCCAGTTGCGTGGCTATTAGTGAACTATTGGATGTAAGAAGAGCGCTGAAAATATTATATTCCGATGGTAAGTTTTATGCTTGGAATATTGAGAAAGAAGAGCTGGAAAGGGCAATTTCCAATCTCGGATTTGTGATTGACTATAATGAGTTGTTACGGACCATATTAAAGACATACTTAAAAAAAGTTGTGCGAAGATATTCCTCCATAATAGTGGATGGTATATAGCTCATATTGAAGATCTTAGAGCTATTTTTCCTGACGCAAGCTTCATCCTTATCCTGAGAGATATAAGCGGAACTTAGAATTTGCAGAGGTTAAAACTCCTTTTAATGCCATATATTACAGGCTAGCCGATAACTTTAGATATGGAAGAAGTTATTAATACCTGTGAAATAATTTGGCCTTACAGATTTGATCTTTTGGTTAGGATAGATTTTTTGGATTGGTTTGAGGTGATAGGTAGGAATCATTTACCGAAAACAGATGGAAGTGGAATAATAGGTACTCCATTGATTTCTAATGCTAGTTTTTTTCTAGGAGCAAAACAACATCCATACTTCATCCAATATACAAAACTTAAGCGCGGTTATCGTCTTGTTAATTTGACCTATGAGAATGCAGAAAGAATCTATGCTGAAGGAATTGCAAATTTTATTAAGCTGCATCAAGCAATCAAAATTCAATCCTATGATTTAAGTAAGAAGATTAGCCTTAAGAAACCTCTTGTCAAGATAAAATCTTCTTCAAGGGGTGGAATCTCAAGAAACAATTACATAGGTGATGGTTGTCATCGATTTGCATGTTTACTCTGGACAAGGAAGGATTTCTTGATTCCGACAAAGTTCTTCAGGTTTCGCTATAAGGTCATTTATAAGCCAGAAGATTCCGATTTAACTGCTGGTTACAAAACATTAGGGATTTTAAAGGATCAAGATATAGCTTATTTTGACAAGCTGTTCGGAGGGTCCAATACAGCGATATGGGAGCCAGCATTCCAGAGGGTCTGTGAGATTAGAGAGAGATTTAGCCGCATGAATATAAAAGATATGTTTGAAATTAAATTCAGGGGCTTGGATTTTAGGTTTTAACTAGGCACCGGGTTTCTCTATCGCAATTGCTTGGTGAAGGGGCTTGTATTGGTCTGTCGCGTCTTTGACGTGTCTCCTTCCAAGGGTCTCAGACTTTTAGTGGTTGACATCTGTTCTCCAGTTCGCAATTGAAAAACCAAAAAATTAGATATTGAAAGATTTAAATATGGAAGAATCTTCAAGCAATAATGTTATGGGAAAGAATGCTAATATAGCTTCTTTAGAGGATGTAAAAGAGTTTCTGAGAAGAAGTGAATTTGATGGTTACATGGCGGTTGATTTGCCATATGGGCTGAAAGTCCCAGGGCCGGATCTGAGTGAAACCGCCAATGCAATATTTAAATATCCGATTATAGGAAAAAGCGTGCTGGATGTCGGTTGCAGGTACGGATGTTTTTGTCACCATGCGATCCTGAGGGGTGCTGTCAAAGCTATCGGGATTGAAATTGTTAAAGAGCGTGCAGATATCGCTAGAGAAATATCAAGGCTGTGGGGCAGAAACATCACCATTTTATGCCAGGATTTAAATGAAGTTGCTGATTCCGCGCGCTATGACGTCACATTATTCTTAAATCTGCTCCACCATCTCATTTCACCTGTCGAGGCAGTGGGAAAACTGGCAAGGATCACAAATGAAATGATCATAGTAGAGTTCGCTACGCTATTTAGTCCTCAAACAAAAATGAATCTCATATCCCGCATTTTATACAGAGTATTTTCATCGAACTTACCCTTGGCCTACATCGGTTCTAGAAAATATCACCGGACTTGGTATTTTTCGAAATCCGCTTTCGTCAATCTTTTTGTTAAGCAGATGAATTTATTCAGGAGCGTAGAATTCCGCGTCTCTCCAAGGAAAAAAGGCCGTATGTTGGCTTACTGTTGGCGTAATTCTGCACCGAATAGCATAATTGTTTGACCTCCACCTTGTGGTCTTTTTTTGATTTGCGAGGAGGATCGGGAAAGACATAAAGATTTGATACTGCGAATCATAGGTTAGATAGATATGATCTACATTGTACTCGGAATGCACAAATCTGGTACGACTCTTGTAGCAGAAATGCTGCACAAGTCAGGGATCCAAATGATTGGTGATCATGATGGGGACCCGAGCTATGATAAGGGCAATAAGTATGAACGTGTTTCAACAGCCAATCTCAATAAAGATATATTGGAATGCTGGAATGTTTCAAGCCCTAATATGATTTATCCCAAAGACTTAAATCTTAGTGATCAACAACGCCACCGAATGATTGAGATCATCCAGGAATGCCAAGCCGCGAGCAGTGATTGGGGCTTCAAGGATCCCCGTACATGTCTTACCTATCAGCTTTGGAATACTCAGTTGCCTAAGCATAAGTTAATAGCCATTTATCGCCATCCGACGCAGGTTTGGCAACATTACCGGTCATGGCGGTATATTTTTGGCATGTGGAAGGTGCTGCGCGCCTGGAAGATGCACAATTGCAGGATTATCAATATATTGCGGACTACGCGCAGAGAATATGTTGTACTGGATTATGAGAGATTGATGTCTGAACGAGAAGAGCTTGAGAGGCTTAGTCGTTTCGTTGGTAGACAAATCACAGACGCCCGAAAAGAAAGCGCCTATCGAAAACGCCGCAAGAGAAGTCGTTTGATTAGTGTAGCAGACTTAATGGCTGGATTGCTTGGCTTGGATCGCTCATCCCGCATACTGGGAGAGCTTGATGCGTTGAGGTCTCAAAATAATTGTGTTTTTTGTTAAGCCCAGGCTCTGGGAGGGGTCGATCTTTTGCAGGGGAGCGAACGGGAGTTAGAGAGATCTGGAAAAGGGCTAATGTATGTTCGTGAAAGCTACCGCCGATATGTGGATGAAAATGGTCTGTATGCTGGACGAGGTTATGTCTCTTTAGAACATCGTTGCCGCCAGCTATTTGGCCGTGTGGGCGGGGTAGAAGGTAAAACCATGCTCGAAATAGGTGGCGGCGAGGGACTTTTCTCTCTATGGGCCTTAGTGAATGGATTGAAGAAGGTGATTCTTTTAGAGCCTGAGGCCGATGGATCAACACCCGGGGCAGGAGATCGACTCATAAGACACAGACAGGCCCTTAGTGTTCCGGACGAAAGCCTTATATTGTACCCCGTAACCTTGCAGCAATATGAGGACGAGAGTGGGGCCTTCGACCTGGTACTTTCATATAGCTCCATCAACCATCTAGATGAACGGGCATGCGTTCGGCTTGACCGATCCTACAGTGCCAAGACAACATACTTGCAAATTTTTGAAAAAGTGTATGATTTTCTTAGAGCAGGAGGTCACTTTGTTATCAGTGATGCCGGGCGTTTGAACTTCTGGGACCTCCTGGGACTAAGGTCACCTCTTGCTCCTACTATTGACTGGAAAAAGCACCAGGAACCTGGTGTATGGGAGTCGCTTTTGAAAAAAGCGGGTTTTGAGTTCGTCGCGTTAGACTGGCACCGGTTTTATCCGTTACGCTGGTTTGGTTGGTTAGGCGCAAACTGGCTCGTTGCTAGGGCGATAACGAGCCAGTTCATTCTAACTGTGCGTAAACCCTAGTCAGGACAATTGTAAACCCTTAATAAAGATGGTCCCAACCTACTAGCAGGCCTCTCTGGGTGTATGATGGGGGTGAATGAGACACAAGACATCTCTTTTGATAATTCAGGGGACTTTATGAACTGGTGGTTTGAAACGCGACTACTAAGAGGAAAGGCGTTAGAGGTATTTGAACGTTACTACTCTAATTATCTGAGAGGCTTCAATGGATATTTAAGGAAGGCATGGACAGAGAGGCACTTGGAGCTAGATAGGGAACTTGAGGCTATGGAGAATAAATCAAATATCAAGATTATGGATCTCGGATGTGGAACCGGGTCTGTAACACTATATATTGCTGGCAAACTTCGGGAAAAGTGCAAGGTATTCGGTGTTGATATCAATGAAGCCCGCCTTTTCTGTGCTAAAGAACGGAAAAAGATCCTAGAAAGGGAAATTGGCTTCAAGCTCGGATGTGAATATATAGAATCGAATGTTCTTTCCTTTGATGAAAAGCGTAAATTTGATCTCATCTACCTTGAGGAGACGCTTCATCATATGGAACCCCGCTTTGAGGTGGTTAGAAAGATTTCAAGTTTATTAAGAAACGGAGGTACTCTTATAATTAGTGAGGTAAATGCCTATAATCCCTTTATGCAACTACATCTGTTTAAAAAAAGAGGTTTGAGAACGGTTACAAAAAAAATTGGAAAGAACGGTCAAGCCGTTCTGTATGGAGTTGAAAGAATAGTGGGGGCGAACAGAGTCGCCAGACTATTTGGTGAGCATGGGTTGAGAGTCAAATCTCTAAGGTATTTTAGGATAGCTAGTTCGGAAATGGGGAGATTTGCAGACAAGCACGGCACCGATCTTCTGCAGATTGAGAGAAGGATTTGCAAGATGCCTTTTTTAAGTACTCTTTTTTCAGTGCATTACAATATCGTTTTCAGTAATTAGCGGGCAAGAACCCCCGTGAATGAATCTGTTGAACTAACCCGCAGGACTCATGGTGAAAACAAATCTCTAATTTGCTTATTGCCTTAACTCCGAATAGCTCACAGTGCGCGTACCAATGCAGGCCGTTAAGATTCGGTCAAACATCTGGGATTCCCAGAA
>JGI24422J19971_10000877_pt1 | contig 17597 bp, 15 predicted proteins | sample DeeMarSWOR152_54_FD_19971 | JGI IMG/M metagenome (IMG submission 19971) | reverse complement strand
ATGTGGCGGTACTCGATACCAAGCTATGCCACCCGGAGATAGCACCNCAGGCAATAGTCACAAAGAGAAGGGGCCAGAGCGGTCCCATACCGATACTCCAGCTTGTGAAGGCAGGCAGCGTCATGGGTTTATGCCCTATGATTATTCCTATTACTCCTGCTATGATCCCGAAGTATACCACGTAAACCGAGGAGTAATTGTAGGGCTGGATGAAACGCCATACGGGTAGAATCGAGCTAAAATAACCGAATATCAAAACGCATATGAGGATTGTGGTATAGGAAAACTTCATGTTCAAAACAGTACCTACCCAGATAGAGAGAAAGATCGCTACAATGGCAATGATGGTAGTCGTGATGATGTTTACCCGTGCCTTATAGATCATATGGCCCACCAGAAATGCGACCCCAAGAACTACTAGCAGGGGAAAGGGAAGTGCTGGATTTCCACTTACTCCGCTTGTAATTACATGCCCAAAGGCCGTTGCGACCAGGAGCAGGTAAAAGTAAATGAAGGTAAGCAGTATCTTCCTTGCCCGGGGCGATATCAATTTATAACCTAAGGCCCCGAAAGTATCCCCGTCGTTTCTTATAGATACCATAGCGCTTGAGAAATCCTGCAGCCATCCGATGAAGAAAACGCCAAGCCCTAACCACAGGAGCGCTGGCACCCAACCCCATTGAAGGGCCACAATAGGGCCTATGATCGGTGCAGCCCCCGCTATCGAGTTGAGCTGGAACCCATAGAGCACATTCTTGTTTGCGGGCATAAAGTCAACCCCGTCCATATACATCTTGGCTGGGGTTGCTCTGCCTTTATCAAGCTCAAAAACACTTTTTGCAGCCCACCTGGCATACACCCAGTAGCCGATAACGACAATGATTACCCACCATAATAATACCCATAGTGAATTCATAACTCTTTCCTCCTCTTTTAGGATTCGCCTATGCTAACCCTTACAGAATCTTATCTCCACCTCCTTTCTCTTAACGCTTAGATGATCGACCCATTTTTGCCTTATAACCATTTAGTAAAAATTTCATCGTTAGTCAAGAAAACTCTGCATGGTGTGGTAATTTGAGAAAGCTCAGAAGGGTGCGTTGTTTTCGCCATGTAGATCCGCTCTATAAGTTATTTGGATTCCATTGATAATCCGATCTCTTTCGGATACCCTGTAGCCTGCTATGTCTCCTCTATTGCTAGCTGACATCATTGCTATCATTCACCTTGGATACGTTATTTTCGTTATCCTGGGCTTCATCGTCATTTTGGCGGGGATCGCTCTTAGGTGGGACTGGGTGCGGAACCTTTGGTTTCGGATCATACACCTGGTAGCTATTGCTGCGGTTGCCGCCGAGGCGCTCCTGGGCATCAATTGCCCCCTAACTGTGCTTGAATTTAGGCTCCGGCATGGTGTCTCCCCTGCTGATAGGCGGGTTTCGTTTGTGGGGGATATGATCGACCGCATCCTGTATTATGACGCGCCGATGTGGCTCTTTACGATCATCTATACGGCGTTTGCCATATTGGTGGCTGTGACCTTTATCCTGGCACCACCAACCAGGAAAAGTCACTAGTAGAGCGTCTCAGTAAAGCGATTACAAATGATCGATAGCATCATTCCGCAATATATAGTTGGAGAAATTCGAATATCTAATATCTAAATGCGAAACAAACCCGAATATCGAATAACCAAAACCCAAAACATACTTTAGAAAATTAGAATTTAGAGTTTTTGTGCTTGTTTCGGCCTGCCCTGGCGCGACGAAATATGAACATAATGGAATCTCGGCACGATTCCGGTTTCTGGGAGCATACACTGAGTTCTCTTAAGCCAGGTCTGGGCCAGGGATTTCGTGCTTCGGAATTAGGGTTTTAAAAGTAAGGATGTAATTTCGTGGCTATACTTATTGTATTGTAAATGCTCAAAATGAAACGAAATACTAGCTATCGAAGGGGTTTGTGCAAACGATGGTTTGCTTCCTGTCTGAACCGACGGATACGATAGAAATCGGAATGCCCGCAAGCTCCTCTATCCGCTTGACATAGACCCGGGCATTCTTTGGCAACTCCTCTAAAGCCCGTGCCTCCGAGATATCCTCCTTCCATCCACCCATCTCCTCATAGACGGGTTTACAGGCGTTGAGCGTGGAGAGTTTGGTTGGCATACTGTGAAGTCTTTCGCCCTTGCAGTCGTATGCCGTGCAGAGGCAAACGGGATCCAACCCCGTTAACACGTCGAGCTTCGTTATCGCCAGGTGGGTAGTCCCGTTTACCCTGGTCGCATAGCTTACAACCAGCATATCGAGCCACCCGCACCTCCTGGGTCTGCCGGTGGTGGCGCCGAATTCCTGGCCCCGCTCTTGGAGGTACGTGCCTATTTCGTCGTCAAGTTCGCTCACAAAAGGGCCGCTGCCCACGCGTGTGGTGTATGCCTTGACGATGCCAACAATGCTATCTAATGCCTGCGGGCCTATTCCCGCTCCGACACAGGCAGTTGCTGCAACGGGGTTCGAGGAGGTAACAAATGGATAGGTTCCGTGATCAACATCGAGATGGGTCCCTTGAGCACCCTCAAAGAGGATGCTTACGTTTTCTCTGCTTGCCTCATCTAATTCAGCCGAGACGTCCACAATGTACGGAGCCAGTTCACTGGAAAGGGAGCGGTATCTCTCCACTATAGGCGGTGGCTCCAGCGGCTCAGCGCCAAGAAAATTGGCGAGATAGAAGTTCTTCTCCCTGAGATTGTGTATGATCTTTTCTTCAAGCACATCTGGCTCGGTTAGATCTACGGCCCTTATTCCCACCCTTGCTATTTTATCCTCATAGCAGGGCCCAATTCCCCTTCCCGTGGTTCCGATCTTGGAGCTCCCCTTTGCCTGCTCCCGAGCGATATCAATGGCCTTATGGTACGGCATGATGATATGAGCGCGCTCGCTCAGCCCCAATCTCTCGGGACCAACCTGTATGCCTCTTTCACCCAGGCCCTTGATCTCATCCAACAGCACTTCCGGGTCAACGACCACACCGTTGCCTATCAGGCATCGCTTATCTGGGTATAGGATGCCGGAGGGTATTAGGTGGAAGATGGATTTTTGCCCGTTAACCACCAGGGTATGGCCGGCATTGTTTCCCCCCTGAAATCGGACCACCCTGCTCGCATGGGCGGTTAGGAGATCAACAATTTTACCCTTGCCCTCGTCACCCCACTGGGTACCGATAACAACGACATTAGCCATATTCTATACCTCTCAGGCAACAAATCTCCTCCGCCTTTATATGCTCATGGTGCAGAGGTCAGTTGCCCCTATATGGATCAGGTATTGTCGGCGGACAGGCACAACGGACAACACACATTACTATGAATCCTTGTGCCTGAAGAAGTCCTCAATGTGTACTACCTTTGGACCATCCTTCTTCCGGAGCTCTCCACTTCTGATTTTCTTTATCCTCGAAACATGCTCTTGTAGCTCCGCGTTGCTCTCCAAGATCTCCTCAATCTGGTGCTCGAATTGGCCTAAAGCGCTCTCCAGTTCCATGGTGTCAATGGAGAACTCAAAGAAGGATGCCAGCAGATTGACCATCCTGATGGCTACCCTGAAATTGGTACCCCTGAGGTACAGCGGAGAGTGGCCCCATAGGCCTATGAACGGGAAATTATCCTTCTCCGCCTTCTGCATGATAAGGGAGTGTATTCCGGAGGGGCCTTCATAATCGATCAAACCGATATCATTTTTGGCAAAAATATCCCTCCACTTCTCCACGTTATACACGCCTGAGATCATGGATTCGGTATGAAGAACATCGTCATACATCCCACCGAGGCTGACCATGTGAGAGACATTCCATTGTTCGCACAGCTCAAAGAGTATCCTTACAAAGGTTGGCCACCTTTCATCAGGTTCCTGCCCCTTTGCCAGGATTAGATCGTTTGTCCCTTCCTTGTTGGGCCAAAAATAGAAGGTTGTCTTTCTGAGCTGGAAGTCTCGAAGCCTTCCTTCCCTAATGGCAATAAGCGGCCTGTTCTGTGTGAACTGGAAGAAGATATCCGGATCAATATCGGCGAGCAACGTAGCCCTTTTTTTTCGAATAATATGCTCAACTGACTTGAGCGCGGTATTGCCGGCGTTTGACCAGCCCCCAAATCCGACGATCAGGATCGGGCTTCTCAGTTGCGGCATTTGATAAAAACTGACAAAATCCTCGTTCATACCCTAACGTACTCCTGTCTCTCCCTCTATATCAAGGAGACGCTGCCTTGTAAATGCTTTCAAAACCTCCATAACTCGTGCAGTGGCAGGCCAAAATCCCACATTCAAACAGTATGGGTTAACGTTAACCTATATCAGGATCATAGATGACGCCGAGCCACCAAGTCGCCCCTCTACAGCTTGTAAAATGAGCTGATATTCTCTACGGTGTATTCAATCTGTTCACGCTGTAGCTCAGGATAAATCGGTAAGGCAAGTGTCCTCGCGGCGGCATCAACGGAAACGGGGCAATCCTCTGGGCCATATCCTAAATACCGAAAGCACTCCTGTAGGTGCAGCGGAACGGGATAATAGATCTCAGTCCCGATGCCACGCTCGGCGAGATATTTCTTGAGTGCATCCCTTTCGGTGCCCACCTTAATTACAAATTGGTTATAGATATGTTTCCCTTTGTTCTCAGCAGGCACTTCGATTTGCTCCATGCCCTCCTGCTCAAAGAGCGCCCTATAAAGCCGTGCGTTTTCCCTTCTTCTTTCAGTCCACTGGTCGAGGTACTTGAATTTTACCAGCAGGACAGCTGCCTGAAGCGCATCTAACCTGAAATTTCCACCGATAACCTTATGGTAATACTTCGATTGAGACCCATAAACCCGCAGTATCTTAAGCCGTTTAGATGCGTCCGCATTGCTGGTGGTGACCATGCCCGCGTCTCCAAAGGAGCCGAGGTTTTTTGAGGGATAAAAGGAAAAGCACCCATAGGTGCCCATGGAACCGGCTTTATGCAGGGATCCGTCTGAGGACTCGTATTCCGAGCCAATCGCCTGAGCGGCATCCTCTACCACTATAATGCCCCAGGATTCCGCTAGGGCCTGAATTCGGTCCATATGCGCACATTGCCCAAAGAGATGGACGGGCATAATGGCCTTTACGTGAGCCCTTTCATCGGCACTCATCGCGGCGAGCCCTTCCTCCAAACACTCCGGATCAATGTTATAGGTATGACGCTCAATATCTACAAAAACGGGCTTCGCTCCCAATCGAGCAATGGAGCCTGCTGTCGAAAAAAAGGTGTACGGGGAGGTGATCACCATATCCCCAGGCCCGATGCCTGCACACATCAGCGATATGAGCAGTGCATCAGTTCCTGAAGAAACACCGACTGCGTATTTGGCCTGGCTGTAAGAGGCCAGTTTTGTCTCCAGTTCCTCCACCTTTGAACCCATTATGAACTGCTGCGACTCATACACCTCCATTGTAGCCGCTAGGATTTCCTCCTTTATGGTTCCATACTGTGCCGTTAAATCTAGTAATGGTACCTTCAATCTGGATCCTCCTTTCACACCTGACGTCATACGTCGCGTCCACCCAAATGTCAATTCACAAGGTTACAAACCGGCACCACCTCGGTGTCATTGCCAAGGGTCGGAAGGTACCCCCTTAGAAATTCGAGGGTCTCACGGTGGGGATGTCCAATCCCTATGGCGCAGCCCCTGTGCTTTGCCAGGCTCAGCAGCCTCTCCATTTGTATCTTTAAGGCATTCTCGGAGAGCTCGTTATCCAGAAAAATGTCCCTGTTTGCTGTTCTCAGGGCTATCCTTCTCGCTACCTTAAATGCCACGCTCTCACTGCTTGTCCTGCTATCAACAAAGTAGAGGCCCCTCCTTTTAAGCTCGTTGAGCACTATGATCATCTTTTCCTCTCTTTGCGTAAATCGTGAGCCCATGTGGTTATTAACGCCGGAGGCAAATGGCACTTGGCTCAGATCCCTATCGAGCACATCCAAGATCATGTCCTCATCCATGGAGACCAGCAAAACCCCATCTCCCGGATTGACGGCTGGGTAGCTTATGGGTTCCATGGGAAGATGGAGCATTACCTCCCTTCCATCTTGTTTAGCCTTGTGTGCAATCGACCTCGAAGCAGGCGCAAAGGGCAAAAATGAAAATGTCAGGGGAAGCTTAAGCTCCATAAAGGCGTTTGCAAGGGCCCTGTCGTGGCCCAGGTCATCGATGATAATGCCGACCTTGGGGCATGGTGAACGGCGGGGAGTAGCAATGTCATCGCCAAGAATGCTAAGCCGGTGGGTGAGGAGGCCATTACAATAGATATGGTAGACAATCTCCTTGGCCGACTGCTTAACTAGAGCGACTTCTATCGGTCTTCTGATTTGAGAGATCTTCCCTCTGATTTCCCCGCCAACCCGGGAGAGAGAGTACCACTTGGGAATCCTCACACTTATGGCATGTACATCCCAGTGATAGCCGTCTTTATGCCTCGGAACAACCGAGAGAAAGGAAATCCTCTCCTGGGCGACCCCCATTTCGCCTAATCCTTTCGCTAGGGCCTTGTCCACGAGACGGATATCAGCGCTTAGTTGCCTGGATGTGGCGTAAATCTCTTCAAAGGGCAGGGAGGATGCCTTCTTATCTAACCGCCAGAGATAGCCTATCAGTATCGCTAAAATGGCAGCTACCAAGCCGAGGCCAATAATTATAGGGCTCAGCCCGCTCTTCTTGCTTCTTTGTCTTCGGACCATATAGTGCTATTCGGAATCACTCTGAGCCCTGCTCGCGTTCCATCACTGAGAAAATGCTCCATGAATGGAGTATCTGTATAGCCCTTCTTAACTGATTATCCCTAGCGACACGTTTTTCTATATCGGTCCTTTCATCTGGTACGATCTCGCTCTCCTCTCCCTCAGCTGGCTCAGGGCCCTCTTGCTCAATATGGCCTTCCAAATCCCGCTCTCGTATGACGGTTTTCTTCTTAATCTCCGGCTCTTCACTTGGCTCCACAAATGCGACCTTGATGTCCGGCTCGATACCACTTGCCTGAATCGATCTCCCGTTCGGCGTGTAGTACAGAGCCGTTGTCAGGCGCAAACCAGATCCATCCGAGAGGGAGAAGAGGGTCTGCACAGAGCCCTTTCCGAAGGTTGTAGTGCCCAAGACGAGGGCCCTCTTATTATCCTGAAGGGCGCCAGCCACAATCTCAGACGCGCTGGCACTTCCCTCATTTACGAGGACAACCATGGGGTATTTTCTGAGCTTATCGTTCCTGTGGGCAACGCTTTTCTGCTCCTTGTCGTCACGGCTCTTGATCGACACAATGAGGCCCGAATCTAAAAACTCATCGGCTACCTTGACTGCCTGTGAGAGGAGCCCCCCGGGGTTGTTCCTTAAGTCCAGGATTAGTCCCTGTAGTTGCGTTTTCTGCTCCATCTCACCCAATATTTCAGCAAGGTCATCAGCGGTGTTGCTCTGGAAGTTTGAGATCCTTATGTAGCCCAGATCATGAGGGAGGGAAAAGGAGCGAACGCTCCTTATGGGTATGACATCCCTGGTAATCACAAACTCCATCGGCTTCTCCAGCCCTTTCCTCTGAACGGTGAGCTTTACCTTGGTGCCTTTGGGTCCCCTAATGAGCTTGACCGCCTCCCTGATTGATATGTCCTTTGTTGATCGGTCGCCTATCATGACGATTTGATCGCCTGCCTTGATCCCTGCCTTATCCGCAGGAGTCCCCTCAATGGGAGAGACAACAGTGAGCACATTGTTCTTCATGGTTATTACGATTCCCACACCGGGGAAGCTTCCCTTTGTCTCGATCATCAACTCCTTGTAGTCCTCTGGTGTAATAAACGAGGAATGCGGATCTAGGGTTTGGACCATGCCTTTTAAAGCCCCGTATACGAGTTCTTTTGCATCGGTACCTTCGACATAGTTCTTCTCGATCTTCCGCAAGACCTCACTGAACACCTCGATACTCTTATATGCCTCTTTGGTATCGGCGACAACCTGTTGTGAGCTGCCGCTGATTACAAGGAGAGATATCAGGACCATGAAAAGAACTGCCTGACACAAACACTGCGCACTTCTCGTCTTAAACATCCTCTGCTCCCTTTTCTCTGTATTGATCATTCCCATTCTTGCTCAAATCGGCCAACTATCTAGCCTCTAATACAACCGGGCGCGGAACGTAACGCCGGTAGCCGTCAAGCTGCAAAACCTGGGCCATTTCCCTTATCTCCACCCCGACACAGGCTAGAAATCGCCAGCCCTTCGGCCTCTGGGCAAGGCCTATTCTGTTCTAAGCCATGCCTGGGCGTCAAGATATTCCCGGCCTCTCCTTACCTCAAAATACACGCCCGGCCCCGCAGCCCAGCCGGGGTTTCCCGCTATAGCCACCGCCTCTCTGCTTGAAACCATCTCACCCTTCTCCTTTAACCTACGGTCGAGATGGGCGAAGATGGTAAAATAGCGGGATCCATGGTTAATAATCATGAGCTGACCATACCCCCTGAACCACCCGGAAAAATCAACCCTTCCGGGAAACACGGATCTGACCTCTTCTCCCTGGGAACCGGTGATATAAACGCCCTTTCGGTGCATGAATGGGTTTGATTTACTGATGCTCTTGGCCGCCACTATTTTTCCTTCCAAGGGCAGCGGGACCCTTCCCTTCATTTGAGCAAACCCATGGGGTAGCGATTCCTCCCTTTGCTCCTTGCCCAAATGCATAACGGTATAGTTGAGGGCATTGGTAGCCACCTTCAGTTCCTCAACTGCTTTCGCATAGAACTCCTTTTCCCGGTGCACCTTCATCAACAAGAGAACCTTTTTCTCAATGGACTTCTCAAGGAGCGCCATGCCTTTGTCCTTGGCCTTCTTCAAGGCCTCAAGGGCAGTCCTGTTCTCATTGAGTCTCCGCAATTCATCCTCAACTTCGTTCATCTGTCTGCCCAATGTGTGGAGCATCTCTTGGTCCTGGCGCATGAGGGCCTTGATGTACTTCACGGCTTTCTGGAACTCCTGAAGCGACGTGGAGCTTGCGAGCAGCCTAACATACCCCGATCTCCCAAACTTATAGAACGCCACTAAACGCTTCTCCAATGTCTTCCGCACAGCCATAGAAGATTGGTTTAGCTCGCTAATCCTCCCCTGGCCAGTCCGTATCTCCTCCGACACCTTTTCGATCTTGCCCGTTATGCTCCCTATCTCCTCCCTCTTTTCGGCTACATCCTTCTCTAACCTTTCAAGCCCCCCCAATATGTCCCTTTCCTTGCTATGGGCACTGCGCAGTTCTCCCTGCTGCTCCAAGAGATACTGTTCCATCTGTTCCGCCTGAGAACGTGCGCTTTCGGTAGCAGTTCTCTCCTGTGCTCCAGAGAATTCTCCAAAAGGAAAGCCCAGGGCAACAGCGGAGATAAGAGAGCAACATGATAGGAATATGTTGGTCTTTCGACTCATAGTTTAAAAAACCGGCCCAGCGAAACGGCGCTGCCCACAAAACCGGTCAAGGTGCTCATCAGCAACAATACAAGAATAAATGGGGGCGAAATAAAGACAATGTCAAGGGAAGCAAACCCTATCCTGAGATCAACCTTGGCTGTTATGGCCATATAGAGCAAAAAAAGAATGGTGAGGGCAATCAAGCCACCCAGAAATCCCTGAATAGATCCCTCGATTATGAAGGGGATCTTCACAAACCGATTTGTCGCACCTACCAGCTTGAGGATTTCAATTTCATCCTTCCTGGAATATATGGTCAGTTTTATGGTATTGGTGATGATAAACAGAGCCGCCAAAAAGAGCAACCCCCCAAACACCAGCCCTACAATCTCAACTGCCCCCATTATAGATCGGACCCGCTCGATCCACTCCCGGCTGTATTGAACTTCATCAACACCATTGATTCCCTCTAGCTTCGCTTTCAGTTCATACGGGAGAGAATCCTCCCTCACATCCCTTAAGAGAATAATCTCAAGAGAAGCAGGCAGAGGGTTCTCCTCGAGGCCCCGGAGTAAACCGGCCCTGTCGCCGAGCTGCTTCTTGAGGCTCTTCATGGCCTCATCCTTGGAAATGAGCTTAGTAATACTCACGGGGTACTGAAGCAGCAACTCTCTTATGTCCTCAATCACTGAGCTTTTTGGCTCCCCCTTGAAATAGATCGACATCGTCAGCGACCTGCCTTGCTCCCGTGTCCACGAATCAAGATTTAGAAAGGCGAGCAGAAAGGCATCAAAAACAAGGAACGCTATCACCATGGTGCCCAAACCGATGAGGTGGACTAAACGGTTCTGCAGTATGTTTCTAATGGCCTGTCTGACGAGGTGGCGAAAGAAGCTTGTTTTCATCTAAACCATTCTGCCCCTGCTAAGGGTAATTATTCTTCTCCTCGTCCCCCTCAGCAATTCCTGGCTGTGCGTTGCCACGATTACTGTAGTACCCCGAGAGTGTATTTCCCTTAGGAGGGCCATTATCTCTACGGTTAAATCATGGTCGAGGTTGCCGGTAGGCTCATCAGCCAACAGAATCAACGGATTATTGACTATTGCTCGGGCTATGGCTACTCTCTGTTGTTCGCCTCCTGAAAGCTGTGGTGGATAATACTCCTCCTTGCCGACCAGGGCGAGATTTCTCAGCGTCTGATGAACTTTCTTGCGTATCATGGGGGATGGTACGCCCGTTACCTCTAAGCTTAGGGCTACATTTTCAAGTACAGTGCGCCGCGGAAGCAACTTGAAATCCTGAAAGACCACCCCTATTTTTCGACGCAGAAGTGAAAGCTCCCTATCCTTGATCCTGCTCAGGTTCCTCCCGCTCACCAGTGCATGGCCGCTCGTCGGCTTCTCGGCACTGAAGATTATCTTCAACAAGGTCGTCTTGCCTGCGCCACTCGGTCCCGTAACAAAGACAAATTCCCCCTTCTCCACCGTCATGCTTATATCCACGAGAGCCGTGTTTGCCCCGAAGCTTTTATAGACATGATAGAGCCTGATCATGACACATAACTCTTACAGCTAGTCTCTAAAAACTCAAGGCCAGCCGCTCTCGCACCGAACTGCTCAATGGGGAGGTAAACGTCGATTGCCGCATTTAGGTACTCGGAACACTGCGTTCTCTATGTAAGGCTGGTGCGCCATTTTTGATCAGTGTAAACGGTAGGATTGCACGGGGTTGGGAATCTCTCGACAAAGTTGCACCAAGAGAGTAATAGGTCCATTATCTCCCTCTAGCCTGTGGCAAGCACCCGAGGTGGTTGGACATCTTACTTGGCATATTCAATAGCCCTGGTTTCTCGTATCACTGTCACCTTTATCTGGCCTGGATAAGAAAGGTCTTTTTCGATCTTTTTCGCTATCTCCTTACATATCATGGTTGACTCAAAATCATCCACCTTTTCGCTCTCCACCATGATCCGCAGCTCTCTGCCAGCCTGCATAGCGTATGATTTACTGACACCCTTAAACGAGTTCGCTATCTCTTCCATATCCTCCAGGCGCTTTACATACGATTCAAACATCTCTCTCCGGGCACCAGGTCGCGCACCAGACAGGGTATCAGCGGCCTGAATAATGACATCGTAAACCGATGTAACGGGAATGTCTTCATGATGGGCGGCTATGGCATGCACTATCTCATCAGATTCCCCGTACTTCCTGGCCAAATCTGCACCGAGCGTTGCATGGGCTCCCTCTACCTCATGATCTACCGCCTTTCCGATATCGTGGAGAAGCCCAATTCTCTTGGCCCGCTTTTCATCGAGGTGTAACTCTGCTGCCATTATGCCGCACAAGAAGGCGACCTCAATGGAGTGCTGTAGGACATTCTGAGCGTAGCTCGACCTGTATCTTAATCGACCAATGAGTTTGATTAATTCTGGATGGATCCCATGAAGCCCAACATCAAAGGTGGCCTGTTCCCCGGCCTCCCTTATGTTTGCCTCGATCTCCCTCGTCGCCCTTTCCACAACTTCCTCAATGCGAGCGGGGTGGATCCGACCGTCTTCGATGAGCCTTTCCAACGCTACCTTTGCTACCTCCCTTCTCACCGGATTGAACCCCGAAAGCACCACCGCTTCAGGCGTGTCATCGATAATGAGATCTATTCCGGTGGCCGCCTCCAGGGCCCGAATGTTTCTGCCCTCTCTGCCGATAATCCTCCCCTTCATCTCATCATTTGGGAGATTCACAACAGAAACGCTCTCCTCAGCCACATAGTCACCGGCATATCTCTTAACGGCTAGGCCCAGAATCTCCTGTGCCTTTCGATTGGAGATCTCCCTTGTCTCAGATTCTATCTTCTTTATGAGTTTGGAGGCCTCATGGCGTGCCTCCAGTTCCATAGAGGAAACGAGCATCTCCTTCGCTTCAGCGGCTGAAATACCGGCAATCCTCTCCAGCTTTCGTCTCTCCTCTTCAATGATAGCCTTAAGTTCGTCATCCTTTTTCGTGAGTTCATTTTGCCGATCAGCCAGGAGTCGCTCCGATTTAGCCGTGGCCGATTCCCGTTGCTCGAGCTGCTCCATCTTTTTATCGAGAGCTTCCTCCTTTTGAAACAGCCTTCTTTCCTGGTTCTGCAGCTCCTTTCGTCTCGACCTCGTCTCCTCCTCGAAATCGAGCTTCATTTGATACAGCTTGTCCTTGGCCTGGAGTTGGGCCTCTTTCCTGATTGTTTCAGCTTGCTTGCTCGCCTCAAGAATAACCTTTCGCGAGTAATCCTCTGCCGAATCAAGCCTATTCTCCACCACCTTCTTGCGGACGATGACACCAATCACCACCCCCGCTACGATGCCTGCTAGTGCAACAACCACCAACTGCGTTATCGCCATAGTTTCATCACCGCCTTTTTCTCTTATTATGTTGTGGGCAAGGAAAAAGAGGAGGTTGCTTGAGGCTCAGTGGAATGATAGGGTTTTGATGCTAAGTGGAGGGCAAAAACTCAAGGCACCATGTGCTAACGTCAAGAACCTTTAACCGCACAATCCTGCTATACAGCATATTCACTCTTCCCTCTATGGTAATCCGCACTCGCTCAGTATCTCGCACATACCAAGATGTCTTCACCTATTTTATGCTACAGGCACGTAGCAGTATGCTTAGCCCTGGGCTATCAATCCACTGGTTGTGTTCCCCCGCTCTAATGTCGTGTCGGCAGCCCTTTTTGAGCCTAATCTTACTTAGGTGGGTGTTCCGTTGCCTCATCAGGCCTCGTTCGCTTACCAAGGAAGCACACAGAGGCAAGAGGGTACTCCCGTTAATAATGCTGTTGGATCAAAAACATCCCGCCAATCACGAACATAGCAGGGGAACAACTTAATGCAATGCAAAACTCAAGCTTTGTGTCAACCTCTTAGACCTTTGGTTAATTTCGGCTACTAGATCCTCTTTTTCCTTTACCAGCTGAAAGTAGTCACCTGCAATATCAAGGGCAGCCAAAATAGCCGTCTTGTCATCGGACAACCCCTTTGCAGAACCTCTAATTTCCTTCAGCTTATTGTCCACGTATGCCGCCGCTTTCAGGATTTGCTCTCTATCATCGCTCCCCCTAATGGCAAACTCCCTGTTCTGTATCTTAACCCTGACTTCATCTTCCATGCAGCTAATCTCTCAACCTCATAGATCGCATTCCGCGATTCTCTCTAATAGCCTTGCGATCCTTTTTTGGACTAACTCCCTGTCAGACCTCAGTGTCTGCAGCTCATTGCTTAACGAGTCAATCTCCTCCTGTTGGCTTTTGAGCTTACGCTCTAACGTGATCCTCTGCTCAGCCAAGCCGCCGATCATTGATATAAGCGATTCTACCTTTTGCTCTAAAAGATCGAACTCTTCTATTTCTTCCGATCCCATTCCTTGTTCGCCAACTGAGGCGCACTTAGTATATCGTTTTTGGCACGAAAGTCAAGTTCTAAGACAATCCGGCATCTAAAGATGACCTGTTAGGCCAAGCGCTCCCCTGAGGTTGGGGATTTTGTTTGGGGAAATGCGGGTGTGAAACCGCCTGAGCCATTGGACAGCATGGAAGAATCCAACGACGTGGCCTTGTATCAAATGACCCTAAGGAAGCGTAGGATAAAGAAAAGAATTCCAACAACCATGCAAAAAAGAGAGCAAATCTGAGCGATGAAAAACAAATAAAACAAGGCCTTCTTGGTCTCCCTGTCCCTCTCGGACGGCCTATTTCTTATGCTTACATCGAATTTAGGAGCCATTGAGCGCCTTTTCCATCCAGTGCGTAATCAGATCAAGCGGGTCTGCTGCCGCTCCAAGAAATCCACCATGGACCTTGGGGATAGCGCAATTGCGAACAATAGAGCAAGAGGGCTTCACTTTCTCGCTTCCAGGGCGGCCTTAATCTTCTTCAGCCGCATGAAGCTTTCTCTCTCGATCTCCTCCATCCTCATTTCTATGTGCCTGATCGTTGCCTTGAGCCTCGGTATTACGATGTATTCCAGGGCGTTTACCCTTCTCTTTGTCTTCTCTACCTCCTCCGCAATCCTCCTGACTGACTCTTCTACTTCCGCCAGGCTAACAATCAAGGTAAGGCACTCCTCGAAGCTTTTGGCAGCGTCATCGAGTTTGGCGTTGGTGCTTAAAAGGCCATAACCCCGCTCGTTAATCTTCCTAACCAAATTTCCAATGCTGATAACGGGAATGGATACACCCATAATGTTCTTAGTCACAAAGCCCAGGTCTATGTCTCGCAGGGTTATGTCGCTTATCTGTTCAATGTCCCGAGATCCAAGCAAGACCTCGGCCATCAGGAGATCGCGAAAGGCCGCCTTGAGGTTTTCCTCCACCTTCCCTCTGGCCTCTCTATACTGCCTGATTACCACCATGAATTCCGATATCAGGGCGTCTCTCTTTTCCTTCAGCAACCTGTGTCCCTTGTCAGCAAGCTTCACCCTCCTTTTCAGCTTTAACAACTCCATTCTGGTAGGCTTGACATTTTGCAGGATCGCCGCCATTCCCTATTCGCCTGCCTCCGCTGATAGGTCTTTCTTGTAGTGCTGCTTCACGTATTTCTCATCGATCCTCTTAAGCTCGCCTTCAGGGAGCATTGAAAGAAGCTCCCAGCCCAGATCAAGTGTCTGCTCTATGGTTCTGTTTTCATCTACTCCTTGCTTGACAAACCGCTCCTCAAAAACATCCGCAAACTTCAAATTGAGCCGATCCCTTTCGCTTAATGCCTCCTCCCCAACGACGGCAACGAGGCTCCGTACGTCCCTTCCTTCAGCGTAGGCGGAGTAACACTGATCGGAGACTCCGAGATGATCCGCTCGGGTTCTTCCTTCCCCGATGCCCTCATTCATCAGCCTGGAAAGGCTGGGCAGCACATCCACCGGAGGGTAGATTCCCTTCCGGTGTAGTTCACGGGAGAGCACGAACTGTCCCTCCGTGATATACCCGGTAAGATCAGGCACGGGGTGTGTAATGTCATCATCCGGCATTGCGAGAATAGGCATCTGCGTGATTGACCCCCTTTTCCCGATGATGCGTCCCGCCCNCTCGTAGTTGGTTGCCAAGTCGGTATACATGTAACCAGGGTACCCTCTTCTTCCCGGAACCTCCTCCCGTGCAGATGANATNTCCCTCAGGGCCTCGCANTAATTNGTCATNTCGGTNAGTATCACCAGCACATGGGTGTCNTAATTGAAGGCGAGNAACTCCGCAGCCGTGAGNGCCATCCTGGGNGTNATTATNCTCNCAATNGCNGGGTCATCTGCCAGATTGATAAACGAGACTATTCGTTCCAGTGCCCCCGTTGACTCAAAGCTGTTCATGAAGAAATTTGCCTCCTCGTGGGTGATGCCCATGGCAGCGAAAATCACGCTGAATGGCTCCTCCGAGCCCAAAACGGTAGCCTGTCTGGCTATTTGTGCGGCAAGTTCATTGTGAGGCAACCCTGCACCTGAGAAGATGGGAAGCTTCTGTCCCCTGACCAAGGTATTCATCCCATCAATGGTCGAGATGCCGGTCTGTATGAATTCATTTGGATAGGCCCTTGCCGTGGGATTGATGGCCGCACCGGTAATCGGAAGCCGAGCCTCGGGAATGATCTCCGGGCCACCATCAATGGGTCTTCCCAATCCATCAAAGGATCTGCCAAGCATCTCCTTTGAGAGCGAGATTCTCATAATGTCCCCGGAGAACCTCACGCGCGTCTGGTCTGTGTCAAGCCCTCTGGTTCCTTCAAATACCTGGACAATAGCCACATTTTCCTGTGACTCAAGAACCTGACCCATTCGGCTGTCACCCTCAGGTGTCCTGATATGGACGACTTCTCCGTAGGCAACCTCCTCTACGCCTTCAACGACCATGAGAGGCCCTGCTACCTGGGTAACAGATCGGTACTCCCTTGATTTTATATCCCTCGCCTGCTCTGTCATTTTTGGTTCCTCAAGGATTCAAATTCACGGTCAATAGATTGTATGAGCTCCTCATATCTCTTCGAAAAATCCTGGTTGGGTGTGTATTTCATTCGGGCTATTTCATCCTTAATCTTCAACGCCCCTATTCTATCGGCGCCAACACCTGACTCAATTGACTTGTTCACCTCTTCGTTGAATTTCCTGATGATCTTGAGCATGAGAAACTGTTTTTCCTTGGAGCAATACGAGTCTATTTCATGGTAGGCGTGCTGTTGGAGATAGTCCTCTCTAATCATGCGTGCCACATCCAAAAGGGCCCTATCTGACTCCGGTAGTGCATCCTGACCGACCAACTGTACAATCTCCTGCAGCTCTGCCTCCTTTTCCAATAGCGCCATCATCTTTCCGCGAAGGATCTGAAAATCACCGTCGACGTTTTGATCATACCAGGCTTTCACAAAGTCCAAATAGAGCGAGTAACTCGTTAGCCAGTTGATGGCGGGAAAATGTCTTCGGTCTGCAAGGTTTGTGTCTAATGCCCAAAACGCGCTTACCACCCTCAACGTATTCTGCGCAACCGGTTCTGAAAAATCGCCTCCCGGTGGAGATACCGCCCCGATGATTGAAACCGATCCGAACCGTTCCTCACTGCCCAACGTCTTAACCCTGCCCGCCCTCTCGTAGAAGTCAGCGAGCCTGGTGCCAAGATAGGCCGGAAACCCTTCTTCACCTGGCATTTCCTCAAGTCTGCCCGAGATCTCCCTGAGGGCCTCGGCCCATCGCGAGGTCGAGTCAGCCATCAGCGCCACGTCATACCCCATATCCCTATAGTACTCAGCAATGGTAACGCCTGTATAGATAGATGCCTCTCGAGCTGCAACGGGCATATTAGAGGTATTGGCAATTAAGGTGGACCGCTCCATGAGCTTTTCACCGGTATTGGGGTCGTCCAGTTCAGGAAAGGTCAGCAGGACTTCCGTCATCTCGTTCCCTCTTTCCCCGCAGCCCACGTAGACAACGACCTGAGAATCGGCCCACTTTGCCAGTTGATGCTGGCTCACGGTTTTGCCCGTGCCAAAGCCCCCGGGAATTGCAGCCGTGCCTCCCTTGGCTATCGGGAAGAAGGTGTCATAGATCCTCTGGCCAGTGAGGAGGGGCACCTCTGGGTCAAGCTTCTCCTTCAGCGGCCTGCCTATCCGTACCGGCCACCTCTGCTTCATGGTGAGCTCAACC
>JGI24422J19971_10000876_pt1 | contig 17598 bp, 19 predicted proteins | sample DeeMarSWOR152_54_FD_19971 | JGI IMG/M metagenome (IMG submission 19971) | reverse complement strand
ATGCCAGCGAGAAAGATGCGCATCGAATTATTCGACAGTGAGGGTAATCGATATACTATATCCTTTGAAGGTCAAGTAACTAGAGAGAAAGCTCTCCATCTTCTCGACTTGGTAGAGTTGCTGGGTGGAGTGCCCAGCGGCGGATCCAACCCTGAGATCAACAGTCCAACAAACGAGTTTTCTAAATATGACAAAACCCGTCTTGTCATTCAGAGACACTTCCCATTAATCTGGTTTGCCTCAAAGGAGGTTCAGTCTGTTTATGAGCGAGAATTGAAAGAGCCGATAGGCATTAGCACGGTGGCAACTTACCTTTCTCGTATGGCAGATAGGGGAATACTTGTCAAGATGCATGCGTCTAAACGCCTAAAATACAGGATGGCACCAAGTTTTCCGGCAGCCACAACTAAACAGCAAACACGATGACAAGATTATCACTGGGTTCTGTCAAAGACTGTAGTAAAGAGACTATGAACCTGAGTGTAAACCCACGTAGGAAGCGCATTGACGTTTGAGAGTGATTTCCTGAATATCGAATACCTGAGACTTGCAGCGCGTGTAATGCAGATTCCCTTATTGAGAAAAGATAATAAGTAGTTGTACCCTTCCATGAGATGGTAATACCTTCAGTCGTGAAGATTTGTCTAAGGAGAAGATCTGATGAATGACAAAATCAAGCAAGACTTGGTAAAGATGAAAAAGAAGCTAACAGAGTACATCAATAAAGGGCGGATGGCAGAATTTCATGGGTTGGGAGAAGAATCAACAATGGCGGTCAAACCTGACAAGTCTAAAATAAAGCCTTTGGCCAAGATGAAAAATTATGAAGGAAATTTCCTCGCCGTAGATTGCTCTACAAGAACATTGAAAAGGGCAAACAACTGGGGCGTTTATTTAATGAGGGTAGCATACGCTTCAGTGGAAGGACGCAATGTAGTTTGGGGTTATGGAGAAAGCATTGCCAGCACAGTTGGAGATCGCCGGGCGCGTTCTAATTTTTTAATGGATCGAAGGCTACAACTAGAGAGTGAAATGGCTTTGAAAATTCTTCACGAAGAGTCTGAGGGTAGTGTAAGCATTGGTAGCAAAACTCTTAGTGGACTAAGTGAAGGAGATTACATTCTTTTGGATGGAGCTAGTTTCTTCGGCGGAAAAAGAGGGTTCTACACCTTACTGTACGAAGAGGCTCTTCGTAAGAAGGTCAATCTTTTGGCTATAAGTAAGCAGTCTCCAATGCTTCATGATGAAAAGGGTCGAGATTTTATGGCTGCAACATCCATGCTTGCGCATTATCCAACATGGGTTTACCACCCAATCAGAGAAGCAAATAAAGACAAACACCTATACGGTGACGTGTCTCTTTTGAAATTGTGTCAAGATAGCTTGCGTACTTTCCGTTGTGATATAATGGAATATTTAACTAACCACGAAGTATCTGAGCTACTTTCCCCACTTACGGTTATCTCGGAAGATCCAAGATGTCTTGGATATCCAGTTGCCCTTTGGCTTGCCCATGATTTTTCCTCTCCGTCTGACTCAATGTTACTTCACTACCATGATCAGGTTGAGGAAACATTGGTTGACGATGGTTTGCTAGATGTACTTCGCTTGGAAGAGCTGTCATGTAACTTCCCAGATGAGCTTCATGGAGTGAAACATCCTTTTAGATGGGAGCGGATTGAACGTGTCTGAGCCCGTAGGCTTTATACGCGAAGTGCGAGGAGACCAAGTTTTCTTCTTTGTCGACGAAGGGGTCAATTTATGCTTTGGACAGATTGTTCGAATTCACTCCGGAGACAAGAGCTTTTATGCTCGCGTGGTGGATGCCAAGAGTTCGTCAACCCTAGGTATGAGCGAGCAGCTTCGTGAGGCAGAAGGAAAAGAGTCCTTTGGTCCATATTCCAGTTACAGACAAGTCGAGGCTGTCCTTTTTCTGGAAGAGAAAGATGGTAAGGTACGTTCTCCAACGTTCAATCCCAACTACAGAGACAGCGTGTACGCAACTGGAGAAGAAGATTCTTCTGCCCTGAAACTTAAAGGAGACTTGGAAATAGGGCGCCTACGTTCGGGCGAACATCTGCTCGGTTCTGTAGGCATAAGTTTTGAGGCTATACCTCTCATGATGGGCATGTTCGGGATGACTGGATCAGGGAAGACCAATACAGAACTTGTCTTAAACGCTCGCATTATCGATTACAGCCCTAAAACTGTCGGTCTCATTTTCGACTTTGCTGGTCAATTGTTGACAGGAAAGGGTATAGAGCCGAAGAGGGGTCTACGAGATCACCCGTTTTTTCACACGAAAGTCCGCTATTATTCAGCCAGAGAAGGCGGGTTATGCATAGGATTGCACACCCTTCATCCTGGGAGATTGCGAACGATTTTCCCTGAGATAGGTAAGCCTCAAGCAAGAGTTGCCAGAAGACTGTATGAAAAACTGGGCAGTGGCTGGATAGAGGAATCGCTCAAATCTTATGGAATAGAAGGATATGTGGGAGTTGGCAAAATCATCAACTACAAAGCAAAAAACGTAATTGAGGCTCTTATGAGCAAGCTTTCTGACCTTTCACCAACCCTCTTTCCACCTTCTAATTACAACTTCATTGACGATGTTATCAAAAACGTTAGCAACGGAATCACTTGTCTCATTGATATTTCAGGTCTAAGTTCTGAGGACCAACGCAACATCACGTGCCTCACAGCATCCAATGTTGCGTATCATTACAAGCGGATGTGGGAAGACAATTTCGAGAAATGGAAGAAACTTCCAACTCTTCTTATAACCCTTGAAGAAGCCCATGAATTCCTTGACCCTGAAGTGCGCAAAACCATATTCTCCGACATAGCTCTAACACACCGAAAGTATCGTGTTGGGTTGAACGCTGTGACACCGCGACCTTCAAGAATAAACCCCAACGTCTTCGCTGAGTTGTGGACCAAAGTCATTATGAAGACAGAGTTGCGTCGCGACAGAGCATACCTCACTCAAAACACGCCTTACATGGAATACAGTGACACTGAAATAAAAATGCTTGATGTTGGCGAGGCTCTGCTCATATCTGAACCAAAGATCAGGTTTGCCGTGCCAATAAAGGTCACGCATTACCCAGAGTATTTGGATGACCGGGAGAAGGAAGACTATGGGCTTCCAGAATCACCAAGGCTCTCAAACATGGAGAAACGACTTAAACATCTGAGTAGACAAAAGCCTGTTTTATAGTCGATCAAGTTTTACTTTCCTTTTTTTTTAGCAGTTTTTCCATCTCTTTCTTAATGCGATACTTGAATGGAATTTTACTTGTATCTCTCTCCAAATATCCTTCTTCGTAAATCTTCTTCATCAACCTCGCCGTATGCTCTCTGCTAAGCTTAATTCTATCCTTAATCTCAGGCGCAGTCTTAGGTCCCTCCAAAGCTAGTATCTCCAGCACGGATAACTCGGTTTCAGTCAATGGAGCCAATGCCTTTTCCCTTTTTATCGGGATCACTGCTTCAATCCCTTGTTCAGGACCCACTGGGAATTGTTGAGTTCGTTCTTCTATGTCGGAAATTTGTGCAGTTAGCGCCTTCTGTGACGCTGTTGCATCACATACTTTCTTGTCAATTTCACCCAGCTTTACCAACATCTTCTCCCTATCTCCCAATACAGCACCAATTTTAGGCTCTAAAGTGTGAAGCTGTTTCTCAACTTCCGTAGCCCTTTTCAGAGCCCTGTCACCTTTCGAAGAAATTGTCCCAACTTTGTATGCAACAATTTCCAGCCTTTCAGCTTCACGGTTAAGTTGCCTATTAAAACTCAGAACGATGTCTTCCACAACTTCCTTCGCCTTCCCATATTCCCTCTGAACCCTGCGAAGTTGCCTATAATATTCGACAGCTGCACCAACAGTCATGGCAATCAAAATCCCTACAAGAACCAGTAAAACATCAGTCAAATAACACACCTCGTGATTCGCTTGTGATTACACGTGATTTGCTCATGTTGCATCACACATCACAGTTCTACGATTAAGGATTTAAGAATTATGGTTTCAACATGGGTTAAGCCGTCTATGACGTCACACATCACAGTTTAGGAACCCAAACGATTTCAACTCTTAAGATTATTCATGTTGCATGTGAAAAAAAAACCGTTTCTGTCTTATTTTTTGATTTCCAGCCTTTCTATGCGTTTCATTTGAACTATACTTGCTTGCCCTTACGTATGTTAATTAGCTTTTTCGGTGTGATTTGTGATGTCACATAGCGTCTTTTTATGGATTTGATAGGTCCGTTAGGCTTGTTTCAAGCTCTTCCCGTATCATTTTTATGACTTTTAGATGTTCATTTAAATCTTCACTTTGATTTGGTATGTTTTTGTATGCTTTCATGAACGTGCTTAATTTGTTTGCTATTTCCAGATACGGGTCTAAAGTTGTGCTTTCGAACACCCCCAAGTATCCTAAAAGTAGCACGGTGTAAATCGCCTTTACCACATTATCTTTTGCCTGTTTTAAAGTTCTGTTAAAGGCTCCGCGACTTATTTTTGCCTTTATTAGCCTCAATCTGGCTTTTTCATCGTATTTTAACGATCTGCCCGCAATATTTTCGGATAAGACATCAATCAGCAACGTTTCAAGCTGCGTTTTCGTTAAATGGCTATTATTGGAGAGTATTGTCGTGATCGGGTCGTCTAGGGCGCTTATCAGCCACGATTGAACAGTTTTTTTTAGGTTCACATTTCTCTCTCCACAAGTTCTTTCTAATGAATACACTTTTGTATACCTTCAAACGTCTTTTAAGACTATCGAAATTTCATGTTTGCTACTGCCTATTTGGCAACGTAAACATTTTATGCTGAGACAACAGCACATAATAGGGAATGTGTCTTGGTGTCAGACTTCAAGTCAGCAGAACGCTTAAAACGAATAAAACCNTCTGGAATACGCCGTTTTTTCGCTTTAGCCCAAGGAATACCTGACGCTATCAGCTTAAGTTTAGGAGAGCCTGATTTTACATCTCCAAAACATGCTTTAGATGCTGGTTGGCAAGCGGCAAAAGAAGGTAAGACGCACTACGCACCAACCAATGGAATACCTGAACTTCGAGAAGCCTTGGCTAAGAAAGCATATGGCGATTACGGTCTCAGCTACGACCCAAATTCTGAAATATTAATTACTGTCGGTGGAACCGAGGCAATTTTCTTGGCGTTAATGGGCTTGGTAAATCCCGGTGACGAAGTGTTAATCCCGAATCCCGGATTTGCGTGCTATGAACCAAGTGTTCTATTAGCGGGTGGTGTTCCTGTTTCTGTTCCTTTGGTCGAGAAGAATGATTTTAGGCCATCTATTAATGATGTGATGTCACTTGTCACGGATAAATCACGTGTGATGATTCTTAACTATCCAAATAACCCAACTGGCGCGGTTCTTTCTTATGATGAAGTCGCTGCTTTGGCGAAGATTGCTGTCGAGCGTGACCTGATTGTGATTTCTGATGAAGTTTACGAGAAGATAATTTATGATAACGCTAAACACTATTGTCTTGCGACTTTTCCGGGAATGCGTGAGCGCACATTGGTTGTTAATTCATTCTCAAAAACTTATGCGATGACTGGTCTGCGTGTTGGTTATGTATATGGACCAAAAGAACTTATTTCTTCTATTTGGCTCATGCACCAATATACAGTTGCTTGTGTAAACAGCCTGGCGCAGTATATTGCGTTAGCCGCGTTAAGGGGGCCGCAAGACTTTGTTAGAAATATGGTTAAAGAGTTTGGTAGGCGGCGACGTTTAGTTCACAAAAGGCTTAATGAGATTGAAGATTTTAATTGTGCACTTCCGAGAGGTGCTTTCTACGTTTTTCCAAACATCAAAGGCTTCGACATGTCTTCGGAAGAATTTGTAGGATTTCTCGTAAAGGCGGCTCATGTCACAGTGGTTCCTGGTTCCGCTTTCGGAAGTTATGGTGAAGGCTACATCAGAATCTCCTACGCTGCTGCTTATGAACAGTTGGAAGAAGCATTAAACCGTATAGAAAAAGCTGTTAAACGTCTCAGGTAGACTTGGCAAGAAATTGTGTCAATTCCTCTTCTATTTCTTCCTGGCTTCTGGAAGTCTCCAGTAGCTGATGAAGGGCATATCCTTGTTTTTGTGAAGTTTCACTCAGTACATCCATGTTAAGCTCTTGCGCCTTTATTTTCGGATGTGTTTCTATGGTTACGTAAGCACGCAGGATGTTTGCTATCGTTGCTTCTTGAAAGATCATAGCTGAGTTGTCCTTTAGCTTCATGCAAACGCGAAGGTGTTTGTGACCCTTCGGGGCACCTATAAGCACTTTCTCTATGTCATCGTTTCGGATTATTCTTATGGGGCCCATGCTCGAAGACTCACAATTTTTCTGCAGTTTCTTTTAGTTTATCGAACAATTCTGGACGCAAATCTTTCAAGATCGGAACAAATGTTTCGGTCGGTCTTATGTCACTGTAGTTAATCTCGCCTATTACCATGTCTTCTTCATCATATTTTGCTTGCACGAGGGTTTTTCCGTTGGGTCCAACAAGTCTGCTTCCTCCCCAAAACTGCAATCCATCTTCTATCCCAACGAGGTTCACGTAAGCTAGAAAAGCCGTATTTTCAATTGCTCTTGCAACTGTTAAAGTTTCAAAAAATGTTCGACGGGTTGCTGGGGAAGCTGAAATGCACACTATTAATTGGGCTCCTTTTAAACGTGTCAGCCTGCTTACCTCCGGGAAGAAGATATCATAGCATATGATTAACCCTATTTTGCCAAGCTTTGTTTCAAACACTGCTGTTTGATATCCTGGACGAAAGTATCTTTTCTCTTCAAAAACACTGTGGGTTGGAAGGTACATTTTGCGATATTTTCCAACAAAACCGTCTGGGCCTACAAGAACCGCAGCATTATAAACTGTTGCTTGTGTCTTTTCGCTTAGTTCTGGCATACCAAATACAATATATGCACCTGTTTTTTTGGCTGATCTTTCTAAAACAGTCGTTGAATGTCCAGGTATTGTTTCTGCCAGTTCATAGATTTGGTCTCTCATAGTATAGCCTGTTAACGAAAGCTCTGGGAAAATAACAAGGTCTGCACCTTGTTGTTTTGCTTTTGTTACTCGGCTCTCAATTCTTTTTATGTTTTTTGCTTTGTCTCCTTGCTTGCAGCTTATTTGTGCGAGAGTTATCTTAATTTTCTCTTTCATCCGAATCCTTCCTTTACTTAATGACTTGTGCGTGGAAGCCTAAAATCAGCTCCCATCGTCCGATACTGAATTTTTGTCGTGAGTGGCATTCTTCTTTTGTGTTCCATATATAGCCACCTAAGCTTGATTTTGTTTACCAGCTCCTGCTTTACACTTAATTGTTGGGCTATTTCTTCTGTCTTCATGAAGTGTTCCAGCCCATAGAGGATGAGGTCAAGGATTTCATATCTTATTCCCAGCTCTTCTTCTGCAAGTTGTCCGGGCCATAATGCTGGTGAGGCTGGTTTTGTTACTATTTCCTTTGGCACACCTATGTGCTGAGCTAACTTTCGAACTTGCATCTTGTATAAATCCATTAACGGTGATATATCTGCTGCAACGTCTCCCCATTTTGTGAAGTAGCCCATCATTGTTTCCGACTTGTCTGAGCTGCCACAGACAAGCATACTGAGCCTATTAGCATAATAGTAAACGTAGATCATTCTCACTCGTGCTTTTATGTTTCCTTTGCATATCTTTTCTGTTGATTGAAAAATGGGTGTTGAAGTGTAAAGGGCTTCTAAAGTCGATGTAACGTCAATCATTTCAGTTTTAAATCCGAATTTTTCAGCAACAAGTCTTGCGTGTTCAACATCTTTGGCGTTGTACGTTTCTTGTTCTGGCAATAAAAGCCCATAAATCTTGTCCCCGCCTATGGCTAAAGCAGAAAGTGCCGCTGCCGTACAGCTATCGATTCCGCCTGATAACCCCAAAACCATTCCTTTTGCTCCGCACTTATCCACGTAGTCCTTAATGAACCGCTTTATTTTTGTCTCCACTTCTGACCAATCCAAATCTAGAATGGTTGGTTCTAACTTCAAATGGTCCCCTCTTTGATTATGAGTATTTAGGCAAGTATTTAAGGACAAACGTAAATACTGAAAGGATGAAGTTTAAGAGCATAGAAGGATTCGAAATATGGGGCGAAGAAGAAGGAAAGTTGTTCACATCCCCAAGAAGCATTTGCCAAAATTTTTCTCTTGTCCTAAATGTGGAAAGGAAACGGTTAGGGTTGAAATTTTTCGTGGTGAAGGTCGAGCTGTTGTAAGCTGTGGCAGTTGTGGCGCAAGGGAAGAGTTCCAAGTTAAGCCTGCACAGAGTGCGGTTGATGTTTATTGTATGTTCACGGACAGAGTTTATGGAAGCTCTAAGNATGTGTTAGTTAGTTAGGTTGATCTTTATGGTTGGCTCTGTTGAAAAGTATCTGCTTGAAAAAATCGAATGTGAAGGCGCTGTTCACATGACTCTGATAGATCCTGAAAAGGCAACACCTCCACGGGCTTCAAGAATTGCTCGTAAGGCAAAATCAAGCGGGACTTCAGCCATAATGATAGGGGGATCAACGTCTGTTTCAACAACGCATCTTGACAACGTAATTAAGGCTGTTAAGCGCACTGTAAGGATTCCAGTAATTCTTTTCCCAAACAATGTGACAGGTATAAGCCGACATGCTGATGCCATATGGTTTATGTCTCTCTTGAACTCTGTCGATCCGTACTTTCTGATAGGTGCACAGATTTTAGGCGCTCCGCTTGTCAAAAAATACGGCTTAGAACCTATTCCTCTCGGATACATCATTATTGGCGACGGTGGCACTGCAGGTGTAGTGGGTAAAGCAGTTCCAGTGCCATACGAAAAACCTAAACTTGCTGTGGCTCACGCCCTAGCAGGTCAATATTTAGGTATGCGCTTCATATATTTGGAGGCAGGTTCTGGCGCTAAAAAGCCTGTTCCTCCAGAGATGATTCGTATTGTTAAACGGTGTATACATGTCCCTTTAGTTGTTGGAGGGGGTATAAAGTCTACAAGACAAGCGTCGACTGCGACATCTGCTGGAGCAGACATAATCGTTACTGGCAATGTCATGGAAAACACTAGGGTTACACGTAAGGTTTCTGAGATCATTCAGGGCATAAGGGGCCGTAAGGCGTAAAACACTTGACAGCCTTTGAAAACTATTTCAATTCGTTAAAGAAAATTTTGGGAAATGAAGCTCTTTATGATGTTTGGCCAGATTTTGAGCCTCAATATGATGAGCGTGAATATGCGTGGACAACATTAAGAGGTTTAGGTGAAGTTCTGATATTAAATTGTGGTTTATGTGATGGGCCGTCTGATTTGAGGCATGTACGTTGCAGAGAATGCGTTGAAAAAAGAAGCAAGAAGGCGAAAGAGGCGTATCAGAAGGCAACTGGTCGCCCGAAAGAGAAGTGGTCTACACTGTTTTTATGTAGAATTCACACGAAATAAAATCCTAGCAACACTAGCTTTTGATTTGTTTGTGTCAGAAAACCAAAATAAACCTTGATAGGTACAAGAGTGCGGAGGCACAGCTTGAGCAGTCAGATGAGTGATGCGTATAAACAGTATGTTGGAAGCCTAGAAACCAGACTTGGCCATCTATATGTGGTAAGCAGAAAGGCTAGGGAAAAAGGGCTTGATCCAGCATTTACACCTGAATGTAACCTTGCCAAAGACTTAGCTGATCTCGTAGAGGGACTTGTTGGACCGAAGGGAGTTGCTGAAAGCATCAGAGAATTGAGCAACAAGCTTCCAAGGGAAGAATTAGCCTTTAAAATCGCAGAAGAAATTGTTTATGGCAAGTTTGGGCATATGGAGCCTGAAGCTGTAGCGGAACAAGCCGTACGAACAGCACTGGCAATTCTTACAGAGGGACTTACTGCCGCACCCTTACAAGGGGTAGCGCATGTGAAAATCAAAACCAACAAAGACCGAACAAAATATCTTGCAATTTATTTTGCTGGTCCCATACGTTCTGCTGGTGGGACAGATCAAGCTTTGACGCTGGTGATTGGAGATTTTGTGCGGAGACTGCTTGGGCTTGATCGCTACAAGCCTACAGAAGAGGAAATCGCGCGGTTCATTGAGGAGGCAAGGCTTTACGAACGTTCTGTTAGCCGCTTTCAATACCATGTTTCAGATGAGGAATTGCGGAAGCCGCTTCAATGGTTACCAGTGGAAGTAACGGGCACGGAGTCTGATCCCGTGGAGGTTTCTTCCTTTCGGAATCTTCCACGCATAGAAACAAACCGTGTTAGAGGTGGAGCTTTACGCGTTGTAAACGATGGAATTGTGGGGCGCTCTTCAAAGGTTTGGGCGATCATAGAAAAACTAGGGATTCAAGGCTGGGAGTGGCTCAAAGAAGTTCATCAGACATCTAATGAGAAAAAATCCGCTGGATTCATGAAAGACATCATTGCTGGCCGCCCAATATTTTCATTTCCATCCAGACAAGGCGGCTTCCGCTTGAGATATGGTAGGGCACGAAACACAGGCTTGGCGGCTGTGGGCATCCATCCAGCAACCATGTCTGTGCTTCAAGATTTTCCAGCTGCGGGCACTCAATTGCGCTTGGAGCTTCCGGGAAAGGGTGGCGTTGTGGTTCCGGTTGATGCGATAGAGCTTCCCATCGTTAGGTTAAAAGATGGTTCGGTTGTTCGCGTTTCAGTTGAGAACTTTAGTGAGATAAAAGGTAAGATTGACAAAATTTTGTTTCTAGGCGACATATTGATCAGTTTTGGAGACTTTTTGTATAATAGCAAGCCTCTTGCACCTTCTGGGTATGTTGAGGAGTGGTGGGTTGAGGACTTGAAGAAAAAAGTAATAGAAGAGTTCAATGGAGATTTTGAGAAGGTAGCTGAGGCTACTAAGATTCCGCTGGAAAGGCTGAAAAGTTTTTTGGAAAGCCCGTTTGTGAATAAGCCCAACAGCAGTGAAGCAATAGTTCTATCGTCAACCTTACATGTGCCCCTTCACCCGTCCTTCACGTTTTTCTGGTCGAATCTTGCCTCACTTGAAGAGCTTGAACTGTTGAGAAACTGGCTTGTTAATTCGGAAATAGTATGTGAAGATGGTTTTGTTCGCAGGATTGTTGGAAAAGCTGAATCAAACGTCAAAAAAGCCTTGGAAACAATCTGTTTGCCTCATAAGGTTTTGAATGGCAAAATTGTTGTTGAGGATGATGATGCGCATGCGTTTGCCTTTTGCCTAGGTTATGATGCTTCAGATGTGAACTTTTCTTCTGCTGAATCCATTTTAGAAGCTGTTGAGATGCTTTCCGGTGTGCGTGTTAGAGAGAAGGCTCCTACCTTTGTGGGTGCCCGGATGGGGCGGCCTGAAAAGGCGAAAAGGCGTGAGATGAAGCCCCTTGTGCATGTGCTCTTTCCGGTCGGTTTAGCGGGTGGTTCTCGAAGAGACATTGTTGAGGCGGCTAAGCGAGAACCAGTCTTCGTGGAGGTTGTTAAACGTAAGTGCCCGGTTTGCAAAACTTATACTTTTAGGATAAAGTGTCCGGCGTGTGGTGCCGAAACCGTTCTTGAGAAGGTTTGTCCCAGATGTGGCAGAAGCTTAAATGGGGATTTATGCCCAGTCTGTAAAGTCTCCGCCAAATCATCTGAAAAACAACCCATCAACTTTAAAGAACTTCTTGAAAACGCAAGAACCAGTCTGGGTGTTTCCGTTCCGAAGATTTTGAAGGGTGTAAAGGGCTTAATTAATGAGTCAAAGACTCCGGAGATCATTGAAAAGGGTGTTCTACGTGTGAAATATGATTTATCAGTTTATAAGGACGGGACGATTCGTTTTGATGCTACGAATGCTCCTTTGACACATTTCAAGCCTTCTGAAATTGGAGTTTCGGTTGAGAAGCTTGGGCAACTTGGCTACACCTGTGATGTTAATGGTGCACCCTTAACGAACGCAAGTCATACATGCGAACTTAAAATTCAAGATGTTGTTATTCCTAGGAGATGCGCGGAGTACTTTGTACGTGTTGCAAACTTCATTGACGAGCTTCTGACAAGGGTTTATGGTCTTTCGCCTTACTACAATGTTAAGAATGCGAAAGATCTTGTGGGGCGTTTGGTTGTTGGTTTGGCTCCCCACACTTGTGTGGGCATTTTGGGGCGCGTCGTGGGCTTTACAAGCTTGAGTGTCTGTTATGCTCATCCAGTTTGGCATTCAGCTAAGAGGAGGGATTGTGATGGTGACGAAGACGCGTTGATGCTTGCATTGGATACTTTGCTTAACTTTTCTCGGGAATATTTGCCTGCACAGATAGGTGGGATAATGGATGCTCCGCTGCTTTTGATGCCTGTGGTTAAAACGAAAGAGGTTCAGAGACAGGCTCATGCTGTTGATGTTGCTTGTGCTTACCCAGTTGAGTTTTATGAAAAGACTTGGGAAGACGTGGAAGCCAGACATGTCAATGGTCTCATAGACTTGATTGAGTATAGACTCGGAACAGAGGCGCAGTTTGAAGGCTTTGGTTACACGATACCTGTTTCAAACGTCAATGTTGGGAATCATGAGAGCTCCTATAAGCGTTTTAAGACAATGATTGAAAAGCTGAAAGGTCAGCTTGACTTAGCTGAGAAGATTGAGGCTGTTGATGCTAAAGAAGTAGCGTTAAAAGTCTTGACTACACATTTTATCCGAGATATTGCTGGGAACCTTCGAGCTTTTTCAACGCAGGGCTTTAGGTGTAAATCATGTAATAGACGTTTTCGACGTTTGCCGCTTCGTGGCAAATGCCCAGGATGTGGTGGGGCGCTTACGTTAACTGTCTATCGAGGTGGAATAGAAAAATACTTGGATGCGGCGGAGCATCTGATTGAAAAATATGGGTTGCCACAGTATTATGCTCAAAGGATTTTGCTTGTGAGAAAGGAGATTAACTCTTTGTTTGATGGTAATAAGCCTAAGCAAATTAGCCTAGTAGACTTTGTTTAGGGGTGAAACCTTTTTTATGCATAGATACATAATGATTTTTGGTGCGTATGGTTAAGGAAGTTTATCACCCTAATGCTTACTTGGTTGACTATAGAAATGTGAAACCTGGCTTGCGGGCTAGAACAGTCGTATTAAATGCTTTGGAGAGAATTTCCGCTGATGCCAAAACAATTGCAAAACAGACGAGTTTGAGTTATGGAGTTGTCATGCATCACCTGAAGCTTTTGGAGGCAAGGGGGTTAGTTCAACGGAAGGGGAGTAGACCATCTGTCTGGAAACTTACTGGTTTGGGACAAAAGAGGTTGCAGTGGTGAGATGGTATGCCTCGTAAGAAGTCACGGAAGAAAAGGCAGCCCAAAACCGTTGGCTTAGGAGGAATTGTTGAGCCGGGCGTTGGAGCCTTATACGTTAGAGGTGCGTGGATGAAAAAACTGAATGAAATGGGCAAACACAAACGCAAACTAATGAAGAAAAGCCGTAGTAAACGGAAATAGGTTTTCAATGGAGCATGAGCGTGCGCGGAACTAGATCTATTGCCAAGTTCAAGGAACGTTTTTGTCTTGAAGGTTCTGTCTTGTTCTCTGTGTGTCTAGACCCCCCTTATATATAGGTTGAACCGAGTCTTAAAGCATTCTTTAGCCCAGAGTTTGGGTCTGAGAAGCGGTAGCTGCAATCTCTGCAAAAGTAACGTTGCACCTAATGAAGTATGCTTCTCAATTACAGATTATGGTCTTCTAGTGTCGTTTTGTTCCTATGTGTTTTTTGCGTTTTATCATTGTGAAGACTGTTGCTAGGATTGCTATCAAGGCTAGGTAAGGTGTTAGGGGCTTTTCTGTTGCGTATGTTTTGATTGGGATTGAGTAGCCTCCTACTGGTGTAGTTATTACGGTTACCTTATGGGGTGTTGAATCTGTTTCTGGTGTCGCTCCTGGTGCATAAACAGTCAACGTTACATAGTATATTCCTGGACTACTGAAACTGTGATACACTATTGGAGTGGATGTTGTTGTCTTGTTGCCATCACCAAAATCCCAACGATATTCAACTATAGGCATTTCATGTGTTCCGTTCCATCCTAGCAATGAAGCTGAAGCATCAAATTTTATAGACTCACCTGTTGAGGCTGTGTCGGGTGTTGCTGTAAACTCTGCTTATGGACCGTGTGGTTGAACAACTTGTATCTGCTTTTGTTCAGTGTTCCATAATCCTTCAGTATCAGTAACATTAAGCGTAACAATGTAGATGCCTAGATAAGTATATGCGTGAGTCACTGTTTGTCCACTTGCATATTCTCCATCTCCAAAATTCCATTCATACTCAATTATCGTTCCACCATTAGCGCGCGCGCCAGCTTTTTAGGTTAACTTTTTAAATGTAATCGTCAAAAAGATAGGAGTCGGCGAAACATTTGGAACATTCAATAGAAACTGTTATTCTGGGAATTATTCAAGGCTTAACAGAGTGGCTTCCAATATCAAGCACTGGGCACCTGAAATTATTTGAGAACCTTTTAGACATGAAGGTTCCCATACTCTTTGATGTTATTCTTCATGTTGGAACCCTAATCGTTGTTTTGGTATTCTTCAGAAAAGAAGTTAGGGAAATCCTGTCATCTGTCGCCCATTTAGAGTTCAAAACAGAGCATGGAAAAATGGTGCCCTTAATAATCATTGGAGTTATGCCCACGGCATTGATTGGCTTAGTCTTTGGCTGGCTAATAGAGAGCGCTTTTCAAACAATTTTACCGATTGCCACAGCATTCCTATTCTGCGGAATAATGCTTTACTCTTCAAAGTTCGGGAAAGAAAAAACCGATGACATAAACTATTCAACAGCTATAATGATGGGTATAGCACAGGGCATAGCTATAATCCCCGGCATTTCACGAAGCGGAGCAACTATTGCAGTCGCACTTTTACTTGGAATCAAGCGGGAAAAAGCGTTCAAGTTCTCTTTTCTTCTTTCAATTCCAGCCATCTTAGGCGCCTTAGGCTATACAGGTTACGCGGAGTTTAGCGAATTGACATCCACTGGGTTAGATTACGCCGAAATCCTTGCAGGAGCAATCACAGCGATGCTTGTTGGCTATTTCGCTCTGAAACTGCTCTGGAAAATCATAGCCAAAAGAAAATTTCATCTGTTCGCCTTTTACTGTTGGATACTCGGCGCAGTGTTAGTGCTGTTGAGCGTTTTCTAGCCATTTAGGCTTACCAGATAAAAACTCTGTCAGGAACTTCGCAAACTCNCTGTTCTTCTTGTAAACCCCTATTATTTCCTCGTTCACAAAAATCTGGAAACCTTTAAGAAGCTTTTTGGAAATCTGTTCCTGGAAACCTTTAAGAAGCTTTTTGGAAATCTGTTCAGCCACGCCCGTGCTTCTTCCGCCATCCCCTAATTTATCTTTCAGCAACACTACAACATCTGTGTATTTTCTGCGTATTTCCACAACCCATCTTCCATCTTCAATGTACGGTCCTGAAACAGTGTTTGGACTTTTCATATATTTCAGCAAGAACTTTTCGCACTCGTTTTTCTTTTCAAGAGGCGGTCCCAAATGCTTCTTCACCAGTGAGATAAAGCGTTGCTCCAGCTCGAAGATGAACATGTTGATGGTTTTTTCGTCACTCCATGGAGTATCCCGTAAAACGCTGAAGTCGTTTAGTTGGATCAGTTTGTGCAATGAGCGTTTGGACTTGTAGAGTTGCCCCCAGAGAATGTCTGGAACCGCGTCAACTTTTTCAAAAGTTAGGAAAATAATTGCAGAGCCGCGTTTTGCCAATTTCTGTTTAAGCTCTTTTGCTGGTAAAGCAGCAGTTTCTGGAGGATAAAAGAACTTTGTATCTGGATTTCCTAGGAAAGCTCGTGCAGCAGCTACGAAAGTGCAAAGTTTTTTTGGTTGCACCGCTGAAGCAACATTTCTCCCCCTGTCTACTGGGTCAACCGTTACCAAGGGGTCTTTGAACAAAAGCTCTAACTCGTTTTCTCTTCCCTTGTAATAACCTTCGGTGTCAATGACTATTCTCTTTTTGGGTTGCGCAAAGGCTTCTAGCGCGTTTACAAAGGATTTGTAGCGTAGGATTAGCAGTTCGCACAGATAGCCACTGAATCCACCAACTTTAATTTCTGCGCCGTAGACACCTATTCCCTTCATGAATTTCTTTAGCAATCGCACCTCGCCTTTCATTTGCTCCTTTAAGTGTTTCTTCACGTAGTTTGTGTGGAACGGTGTGCGGTCTGTGGCGCTTAACCATTCTCCTCGTTCAACTCTGTAACAAGGCACAATATTGATTCTAGTATTGTCAACTATTGCTTCCAGATATGGATGTTCAGCAAACCTTTCAATCTGTTTTGAGCCTTCTGTGGATTTTCTAGCTATTTTTAGGCAGATGCTTCCAAGGGACTTGCGGGGTATGGTGGTTGGCACACGCATAAAAATGTCTATGTCTGGTTTCCTGCTCAGCCATGTATCCTTTGCAACAGAGCCTTCCACACGCACATCAGCTTCAACGCCAAAGTCTCTGCATGCAGAAACGACTTTTTTTTCTAGTTTTTCAGCTAAAGCCTTCATTTCAGCCCGTTCTCTCTTTTTCGGTGTAACCTTTTCCAAAACGGCTGCGCAGACTCTTTCGATTTTTTCCTGCATAAACCTTAGTCCTTTTTGTTATTCTCGTGGACAGAACTCTTTTAGAGTTGAATAGACTGGTCCTTTAGGCGCCAAGTTGCTTCTTTTAAGCCTTAAACATTCAGCCTTAATGACTCCAAATTCGGAATTAGCATTTTCGCTTATGCATTCTACAAGTTCAGCCTTTTTCCTTCCAGATTTCACACGAGCAATCGTCAAGTGAGGACTAAAACCTTTGGAATCTGGTGCAAATCCTAATTTGCGCAAACGCGGCTCCAATTGACTGAAAATACTTCGCATCTGGTCCGCACCCTCGGTTATTCCAACCCACACCACTCTTGGATACCGCAGATGCGGGAAAGCACCTACACTTTGAATCTTAACATCAAACGGCGTGAACTGAACCTTTTTCATTTCTTCAAAAATTTTGTCAACCATAGGCGGGGTTATGTTTCCAAGGAATCGCATGGTTATGTGAATGTTCTCGGGTTTGAGCAGTTTCAAGTTCGCCCCAGTTTTAACCAGAAGATTCTGTGCATCAGTTATTTTTCTGAGAACAGCTTCGTTGTCCATGTCAAAGGCTATAAAACTTCTAATAGATTCTGACATTAATCGATTCCCTTCCAAATATGCTTATTTTTTCTCCTTTTATAAATGCTTTATACTGATTCACATGACGATCGGGTTCATCCAGCTCCCGCATTCAAGTTCACGGCAAGACTCGAAGAAGTCGAAGCACCCTGCTTGTTGAGGGTTGAGACAAAGAGGGGGCACTCAGGAGCGACACCTACAACCAAGATAGAGGAATACTCCGACATAACGGCGTTCGTATACAAACTACTAAGAATTGAGGAGCAATGCTAAAAGCTGGTTTCAAGCCTTGAACCACTTGAATATTAAATATCTTATTTTCTCCCTTTCTAAGTCTGGCACTGCTATGATGAACCTTTTTCGCACCGTTGTTGCAAGTCTTCCAGCCTTAACA
>JGI24422J19971_10000875_pt1 | contig 17603 bp, 14 predicted proteins | sample DeeMarSWOR152_54_FD_19971 | JGI IMG/M metagenome (IMG submission 19971) | reverse complement strand
CTCATTATTTCCTTATCAGCTACGCCTTTCTTAACCATTTCAATTAACCTTTTATATTCCGCTCTCATACCTTTCCCTCCTTTCATTGGGGATCAAAAAGTTTGAAAATTATTGTTAAAAGACCGCTCCCAAAGAGACTTGTTTCGGAGATGCTGCATCCTTAAATCTTAACTTATAAACATATACAGTATTTTGGCAAGAGTAAATTTTCTTGAAGGATAACTAATGATTTAAATCTTGAGGAATTCTAGTCGGAAATCGAGGATGATAGAAATGTCGCTGGTGATATTTTCGGTGGGGCATTACCTCAGAAGGCTAGAATCTCTCAGGGCTGAGTTCTTTTGCTTAAGCCTCATGGCTCTGTAACATTTCGTTATAAAATCTCAGAAGATAGCGAAAGAACTCTAATTCGATTGGTAGGTGTAATAAGTGGAATAGAGTCTTTGCCGATGCCAATGGCTGGCGGGCGGGAACCAATTATCGTCGCTCCATCAAGCCCTAAATCGTGGCATCAAAAATACATGGAGAATATCCTCTCTTTGGCGAAAGATTTAAAGAGCAGAAAGGCTTGCTGTAATCGGATATTCATTTCCTTCAAAACGACCTTAATATTAGAAAGATTGCCCGAGGGTTCAAAGGAGAGTTGACTATTGTCAATCCATCACGCCATTCAGATTTCTATAGAAAACGGCGGCACAAGATTCGCTTGTCGACATACAGTGGGTACAAAGACTTCGAGCAATTTTTGCAAGAGAAGGTATTGCCTGATAACATCAACGATGCCTTTTGTTGCCACTCTCCGTGAATCCCGCCGTGCGGGCTCTCTAGTTTGATCCTGAATGATCTTACCTCTCCAAGCCGTTAGTTCCGGCGTGCTTAGATACAGCTTCACTCCCTGAAACTGCACGTTCTCAATCTTGTACATAGTCAGTGGCGTGGTAGATCATACGGGTTCTGAATCCTTTTCCTGACGGTGAATAAGAAAGTAGACACAGCGGAGACGGAAGGGAGAGAGCCTTCTTTTCAAAAAAAGGCGTAATTTCAAAGGAATATCAAGTGCGAAGCAAAAAGGCATGAGACTTGCTGGAGCTTATTTCTCGGAGATATATCTAATTCAGTGGTTTGAGCGATAGGAGGTTCGATGGACTGGTACATACTAGATGATAGAGGAAAAATAATGACCATATTTAACCATTTGGTCTCCAACGGAGCAGAAATTGAGGTTCGAATGGATGGAGAAAACACTATATTCAGCTCTAGGCTTATTGGCATTAAGTATGACGGGGTTTCTTCTGGAATTGGCGAAAAACCCAGGCTCATTATTGAGAAGTTGACCCCAGATGAGGGAAACGTTCTTATCCAGTCAGTCTCTAGGATTTTCCTGGAGTTTTTGCTCAGGGAAAACCCTTGCTTGTGTTCAGTTGAATACGTTGGGATAGGCAATGTCTATCCCGACTTTGGCCTTATCTTAGGTTTCCCTAAATCTATTGAGATCCAAGAGAGGCGAAGGGAAGAGAGGTTCACCTACGAAATACCGGAGTTAGTGTCAGCTGAAGTTAGACTGGGAAACGGAACCAAAAAAGCCAACGTGTATGATCTGAACGTCATTAACTACTCAAGACATGGCCTTGGCCTATTGGTCACCAGAAAGGATTTCGACCTCCTCCAACTAGTAAATAGGGGTGATAAGTTGTCTGATATAACATTTTTTTGCGAATCGGCCGTGATTAAAGTGAGTGGTACTGTGAGGCATAAGACCAGGATAGAGGATGGAAATTACAAAGGCTGCTACATTATCGGCATTGAGTCGGATGAATTAATTGCAGGCACCGCATTAGAAGAGACCTCCCAGGATGACCAGATTATCTTCAGGGGAATATTTAAAGGCCACTAGACCAACTCTCCTCCACATAAAGATCCTCGCCCGCCGGATTCACCTCCCCCTGTCTCCCCATACAGGTAAGCGGCAGTATGGCAGCGGGAGGAAGGTATTGAGAACTCAGATAAGACCCAAGAAGGAGGAGATCTAGTGCATCCTCCTCACAGACCCCTTCAGCAAATATCATAGCAAGGAGCGTGAACCCATGAGACTAAAGCGACGGACCCTCGATAAGCTCAAGGATCAGCACACCACAGTAATCTCCGAGGGCATTCAACTGAAGGGAGAAATGAAGGGAACCCACACCATTATCCTCTACGGAGAGCTCAAGGGAACTATTCGACTCTCAGCTATGGTGCTGGTGGGCACAACTGGACGGATCAAGGGGGAGATAGAGGCAGATAATGTGATCATCGAAGGTGAGGTCGAGGGTAAGATCACCGCCACTGAAAAGGTGGAGATACGGGATGGGGGAAAATACAGAGGTGATATCCTGGCTGCATCGGTACTGGTTTCGCAAAAGGCAGTGTTTGAGGCTAATGTGAAGATGAGGGTGGAGGGAGAGGAGCCATCTGTGGGAAGATTTACCGAGAAGCGTGGTGCTCAATTGGACCAGGAGTAAGTGGTATTCATAGAAGCATCTGGTGAGCGGGAGGGGTGAAACCTGTCAGTTAAGTTAAGAGCTTGTATAGAGGAGTTGAAAAATCGTAGAACTTGAAAAACGCAAAGCCCGAAAGGGTTGGATTACGGTATCAGATCTTCACTCCAATCCGAATGCGAGGGATCAATTATTTGCTGAAAGATCTAGATAATGATATCGTGGACATTATTATTGTCCTACGTTTTCCTCCTTATGGGAGCGGCATCCATACCATCTGTCTCATGATCTCTTTTTGTCTTTCTCTTACATACTTACTGGGCTTGATGGGTGTCCACTTGGTGGGATTTGGAAGTATGGCTGCTAGGAGTGCTGCCTGAGAAGGGGTGATATTGGCGGAGCTAGTACGGAAGTATTTTCTTGAAGCGGCTTCAGCCCCCATGATTCCCTTGCCCCAGTGAACCGTGTTAAGGTATACTTCAAGGATTCTCTCCTTACTCCACATTAGTTCAATAAGAACCGTATAGTATGCCTCGGCAATCTTCCTAAACCAACTCCTTCCACGCCATAGAAAAACCGTCCTGGCCACCTGCATGCTAATGGTGCTCGCCCCCCTTGTCCTCTCGGCCGTGAGGAGATCCCTCACAGCCTGATTTAATTCAGTAAAGTCAAATCCATGGTGGGATAAAAACCTCTGGTCCTCAGCTGCCAGAACTGCCTTTTTGAGGTAAGAAGACATTTCCTCCAGCTCCCGCCAGTGATACAAGGGCTTTTCATAGTGTTTCGCGGCGATCTTATGTCGCAGAAAGCTCCAAGCCATTCTAACCGTAGGGGGCGGATCTAAAAACCTCAAGAGAAACACCTGAACCATCGTCAAGATACAGAGGATAAGAACTACTTTTAAAAGAAATCTCCAACTCCATCTCAGAATCTCTTTGACACTCTTTTGCATATTAGATTGGCACAATTCCTATTTTACAGCCTTCATATCTCAGCGATTTCATAACGTAGTCCTTTTTCTAGAATAGCGCTTTAGATTACCGCCGGCAACCTTCAAAAACAGAAAGGCCAAAAGAGCAGCAGTTGTTATCTGCACATTTTAGACCTGATTTGAGACTCCGAAGTCTGATAATGTTGTGATTACAGAATGAAGGACGCAATAGAATTGTGGATCGTGGGTGAAGGTAGTGGCAAGAAACCTTGAATTTCCGCCCACAGGAATAGACCACAATATATTCTGAACTCATCAACCGGAAGGCCTTGCACAAATTCTTTTCATAAGTTCTGTTCAGAATTAATTTTCAGGCCACCCTCCAGCGCATGGCATTCGTATTTCCTTCAGTTTTGAGCCAGGCTTCAGCAATACTATCAAATGGAGATAGCCTAAGAGCAAGACCGCAGCGATGGGTGAGGTAGCTATCTCGCGGGTCCATGACTGACCCACCCGGTTTGGGGGAACCATGAATCGTTACCCTTTTTTGATTGCCTTACCTCCGCTCTAGTGACTCGCTCAAACGGGAAGAAAAGAAATAGAGGGTAGATAATCGGAAGGGCTTGAGAAAGGCCTTCATTAGACACAATCACTGTGTCTACAGAGGGGCTTTTGTGTTTTCAGGAGGGAATGATGAAATGAGGACGTCTGAAGATGCCGATGTAATACCTCCAAGGGGTAGTCAAGGAGGCTGCCTCCCTTGCTGTTCTTCTTGCGGCTGGGGTTCATTTCGGTGATCCATTCCGCAGACTTCAGGTGAGACAGCTCTGCCATCCCCTTGGAGGCTTTTGTGATTTAACGCGCTAAAAAGTTAGTCCATCGTGCCATAAGAGCTTCATAGCTTCTATCAGAAGGAGAGAAACAATGTCAAAGGGTAAAATAATAGCATTGATTGGCCTGATCACTTCAGCCCTTGGTGTAACAGCTATTGAGAATGCGATGGCAGACGAGGCGAGGAACGAGGCAATCATTGAGGGCAACCTCGATGAAATCAGGCATAAGGGGAATTTGGATGTAATAGATGAAATTGTCGCCGTCAACTATGTCCGCCACATGCCCGGCGGCAAGGAATTTCGTGGTCGAGAAGGTTACAGACAACATCGCCAGGGGTTCATGACCCCCCTTTCTCTAGATATGGTCTAAAAATCAAATAATTGTACCCCAAAACTAATTTAGAAGCAGTCCTCGCTTTTTCAACATCCCTCAATGGACATATCTATGTTGATACTATATTGATAGTGTCGGTTTGACTCCTCTCTTAATCAGCCAGCAAGCAACACGGACTATTTCGCCCTATGTTTCTGATAGACTCTGATTAGAGCGGGAAATGACATGCCACTTTATGGGCCTCGTCGATGTCCTTGAGTTGGGGCTCGGTGGAAGGGTTAGTGCATTTTTCCGGCCTGCCCCGCGCCTCGTACACAGGGCAGCGTGGAGCAAACCGGCAGCCGCGGTAGGGACGTTCAAAATCAAATACCCCCCAGTCGGGCGGCCTGCCCTCTGAGGACGTGCCAGAGGCTTCGGTGCTCTCTTTTGCAGCCAGGGAAGACCAGAGGATATGGGTGTAGGGATGCCGTGGCGCCTTGGCAATACGATCCACCAGGCCCATCTCCACAATCCTCCCAAGGTACATGACCGCCACCTTGTGGCTGACCAGCTCCACAATTCGCAGGTCATGAGATATGAAGAGGTACGACAGATCCAGGTCTTTCTGCAGATCTCTGAGCAGGTTGATCACTTGGGCTTGTATGGAGACGTCCAGCGCGCTCGTGGGCTCGTCCGCAACGAGAAATCGCGCTCCTACCGCAAGTGCGCGGGCAATGCCCACCCTCCGCTTTTCTCCACCAGAAAGCTCATGTGGGAAGTTGGTGAGCTTGCTCTCCTTCAGGTTTACCTGTTCAAGGAGTTCCTTGATCTTCCGGTCGACCTGCGCACTGTTTATGTCCTGGTGAACGCTAATTGCCTCTTTGAGGATTGCCCTGATGCGCATCTTGGGATTGAGGGCGGCATCGAGATCCTGAAATATCATCTGCATGTCTTTCCTGAGTGGGCGGAAGTCCCGCGCGGAAAGAGCAGCGATGTCCTTGCCGGCGAAGAGGATTCTGCCTGAGGTGGCAGGGGTAAGTCCCAAGATGGTCTTGCCCACGGTGGTCTTTCCGGAGCCGGACTCCCCCACAAGGCCGAGGGTTTCATGCTCTCTCAGGTAAAAGCTGACATCATCCACTGCAGGGATTATCCTCTCCTGCCCCCGGAGGGCCGAGAAGAGCCCCCTGGGCTGAACGAAATGCTTCTTGAGATTGGCCACTTCGAGTATCGTCTTTCCCATGACGGTCTTGCGTTTCTAATCAAAATAGAGCCAGCACCTCACGCAATGTCCGGGAGATATCTCGCGGAGGTCCGGCTCGTGATATTGACACTTCTCTCTGATCCCCTCAGGCACTCGGTTGCAGCGAGCATAGAACCTGCAGCCGTCCGGGGTATTAATGGTATCAAGCACATCCCCCTCAATGGCCTGCAAATAGGCTTTCTCCTTGATATGCTTTTCGCTCGGTATGGATGCGAGGAGGGCCTCGGTGTAAGGGTGCTTGGACTCTCGATCCACAAGGAGGATGTCCCTGGCCGGGCCATACTCCATCACCGTGCCCCCGTACATCACGGCCGCGCTGTCGGAAAGTCGTTTAATGACCTCGATATCGTGGCTGATGAGCATGGTGGTTACGTTAAGGGCCGACTTGAGCTGTTGCAGAAGGTCTACGATCTTTGATTGTATGGTGGCGTCGAGCCCCGTCGTGGGCTCATCCGCGATCAACAACGACGGCTCCGAAGCCAGGGCCATAGCGACCATTGCCCGCTGACACATGCCGCCCGATAGCCCATAGGGGAAGCTATCGAACCTGAGCCGTGGAGAGTCGATCTTCACCTGCTCGAGCCAGTAGAGAGCCCTTTCTCTTGCCTCACGGCGGTTGTTGATTCGGCTGTTGAGGAGTATGGCCTCGGTTATCTGTTTGCCGATAGGAATAAACGGGTTGAGGGAAGATCGCGGATTCTGAAAGATCACGGAGATTTCCTTGCCGCGAATCTTTGTCATTATCCCCTCCACGTGTTTCTGCCACCCTGTGCAATCCTTGCGCACCTCCATCACCCGGCCATCGCTGCTCGTCAGTTGGACGTAATCGTCGAGGTCCTGGAGCAGGTTTGTCTCGATGCTATCGGTCTGAAAGCCTATCTTGCCGCTGATAACGCCCGGCTCTGCGGTAATGAGCCCCATGATCGAGAGCGCGGTGATGCTCTTACCGCTGCCGCTTTCCCCTACCAAGCCGAGCGTCTCTCCCCGGTTGATGTGAAGATTGACGTCGTCCACCGCGCGGATAAAGGCCTGCTTGCTCTTCGCATAGAAATAGGTGCGCAGGCTTTCTATTTCCAGAATCGGTATGCCCCTCATGAACTCCTTTTCCCCTCAAGGATATTGTTGAGGCCGTCCCCCAGCAGATGAAACCCCATGATGGTGATCAGTATGGCCAGGGCAGGTGCTGTGGAAGGCCAGAACTTGCCCTGCATGAAATAGTTGGCCCCGGCCTGTACCATATTGCCCCACGAAGGCGTCGGCTCCTGCACCCCGAACCCGAGATAGCTGAGGCTTGTCTCGATGAGAATGGCCTCGGCCATACCGAGCGTTGCCTGGATGATCAGCACCGTACGGCAGTTGTACCAGAGGATGTGCTTGAGGATGATAGCCCTGCTCTTCAGGCCAATGGCAATGGCGGCCTCGATGAAGTCCTTCTCCTTGAGGAATTGAATCTTGCCCTTGATGAGCGATAGCAGCACGGGCACGTTTGTGAGCCCGACGACCGCCATGATGTAATAGATATCGGGCTTGAAGGCGGCGACGATGAGCAGGATGAGCACCAGCCGGGGAAATGAATCGATCAGATTCGCCGCATAGGTGATGGCCGTGTCGATGCGTCCACCACGGTAACCCGCCAACACCCCGAAGAAAGTGCCCAACGTCAGGGCGATGGCAATTGCCAGGAGTCCCGGGAGGAAATATGCCTGAATCCCCACGATCAACCTTGAGAGGATATCCCTCCCCACGAAATCCGTACCGAGCAGGTGGCCAGCCGTGCCAGGGGGAGCCATAAGCAACTGGAGGTCCATCTCCTGAGGGTCACGGGGGAGGAGATTAGCGGCTCCAAGGATGTAGGACGCCACCACGAGGGCCAGGACAAGCAGGCCATAGGCCACATAGGCGAGTTCCATCGGGGCAGCCTTTTTCCAAAAGGGCAGCTCCGAGTACTCGGGTACGTGGCGGGAAACCTGGGAATACCTTCTCATACGGCGGTGCCCCTCATGAGATGATCGACTCCTTAAGATGACCTCGGATTGACCATGATGTATACGACTCTCTGCAGTAACGTGCCGAATCGGACAAGGATGGCAGCAGCGATAGCGATCCCCATGATGACCGGATAGTCCCTGTCCTGGGCGGCCTGCCAAGCCATCCTTCCCATGCCGGGCCAGTTGAAAACCTGCTCCACCACCACGGCGCCGCCGAGGATAAAGGGAATCTTCGAGGCGATGATTTCGGTTATCGGAATCAAAAAGCCTTCCTTAAAGGAATGCGCCCATATGGACGCCCCTTTGGCACGGGCTGTTCGTATATAGTCTTCGGCTAACACCCGGCCCATCTCCTCGCGGAGGAAGCGCACAACTTCGCTGATGGTCCCATTGCCGATTCCGAGCACAAAGATGGGAAGCAGGAAGTAAAGCCAGCCCAACTCTTGATCGCGTGAAAACCTGAAGAGAATCGGAAACAGCCCGAACGTGTGCATGAATATGTAGATGACGATATACCCCAACCAAAAGACCGGCAGGGCGGAGACCACGTAGGCAAACATGGTAAACGGCCAGTTCAGCAGGGTTGTTCCGCGTCTCGCTGAAGAAAGGGCAATAGGCACGGCGACGAGAAGCGTTACGAGCATGGAACCGATGGTGAGATAAAGGGTGTTAATCCCCACCCGGACAATCTCGTTCAGAACCGGAAGCCCAGTACGGATGGACGTGCCGAAGTTCCCCTGCAGCATGTTTCCAAGCCATAAGAGGTATTGAGTATACCATGCCCTGGGCACCCCAAGGGCCTGGCGCATCCCTTCCCGCGCCACAGCAGTGACCATCTGTCCTTCAAGCAACAGGCTGAACGGGTCCCCCGGGGAAAGGTAAAGGACAACGAAAACCACTAGGCTCACCCCGAGGAGCAGAAGTGCAGTAATCGCAAGCTCCCTGGAAAGCAGCAGAGCCACTGGTCTTACCGAGGCAAGTTTCATGCTTTACGGAGGCTCAATTATACAGGGCCCTCACGTGGAGGGCCCTGTACATGGATTTGCAATGCAAAGGGGCTATTGCTGATCTTGCTCAGGTATGTACCACTCATCGGCAAAGGAGAAGAACTTGTACGGGTGGATAGCCACGTGTCGGAGCCTCTTGTGGTAGGCAGCATAGTTCGTGAGCGTCCAGAGGAAGGTGTACGGGCTTTCCTCTGCCAGAAGGGAATGGAGTTTACGGTATATGGTCCTCCGCTTTTCGTGGTCCAGGGTCAGCTTGCTCTCCACGATAAGGCCGTCTATGTCCTGGTTGGTATAGGCACCGAAATTGTTCATCCAGGGCCCGATCTCCGACGAATGGAAAAGGGAGGTAATGTCGGCGGAGTCGTCGAACACCCAGGATGCAAAGATGACATCGAAGTCATGGTTGAGAAAAACATCCTCTTTCCAGGACAACCACTCTTTGAACTCTCCCTGTATTTCTACACCAATTTTGCCCAGATAATTCTTAAAGGCAAGGACAACGCGCTTTACGGCTTCACTTTCCTTTTCTATCGGGACTTTCAGAGTTAAAGAGAGTTTCTCGCCGTCCTTTTCCATAATACCGTCATCGCCTTCAACGAATCCGGCCTCGTTTAAAAGTTCAATCGCCTTTTGGGGGTCATACGGCAGAGGCTCAACATCCAGGTTATAGGCCCAGCTTCCGGGGGCAAACGGACCGGAGATAATTGTTCCCTGTCCTTGGAAAAACGAATCCAGCATCTCCTGACGATTTACCGCATAGGTAATCGCTTTTCTCACACGCTTGTCAGCCAGTAGCGGATTTCGGATGTTATATCCAAAGAACGAATACGACAGGGCGTTGTATGGCTGTAGGACAAAGCGCTTGTCCCCTTGTATCTGGGGTATATCCCTGGGGTTTACCAGCACAATCATATCGATGGCATTGAACATCAAGGCCTGACTCATGATATTCTGGTCCGCAAAGGGTTTTGCAATGAACTTGTTGATGTGGGGTCGGCCCTGGAAATAGTCCTCATTTGCCACCAGTATCACCTCATGGTCGCCGGTAATATTTCTCAGCATGTACGGACCGGTCGCGACGGGTTTGTGCACAAAGGGGTCTTCCCGCTTTAGAAATTCCCCGTTTTCCAGCCCGTGTTTCGGAATTATCTTGAAGCTGAACTTGGCAAGGGCATTCAAAATGGGCCGCTTGAGCCTAAACTCGACGGTGTAGTCATCGATCTTCGTAACGCTCTCGATAAACTCAAACCGCACCTTGAGGGAGGTGATGGTTTTGGGATGCATCATGACATTGTAGGTGAAGATGACATCGTCGGCGGTAAACTGCCTCGGCTCCTCGCCCTCCTTCGGATGCCATATCACATCCTTCCGCAGGTAAAAGGTGTACTTTAGGCCATCATCGGAAATCTCCGCTCGCTCGGCAAGCTCCGGGACAATCTCCTGTTTTTCGTCTATGCCGACAAGGCCGTTGAAAACCAGCTCGCTGATTCGCAATGAAATCATATCATTGCTTGTTATGGGATCCATGGTCGCAGGTCTGCCATATTCACCGTAATTCAGGGTGCCGCCGTCCGGATTCCCATCGTTCTTCGGTTTCGCCTTTGCCTGAGGCAGCACCATAACAAAACCAAAGAGCCAAATGATTAACAGAACACTAGATAACTTTTTCATAATTTCCTCCTCACCGTTAATAGGGGAATACCTTCAAATCCTTTATCTTGCATCATATTTTATGCTTTGGTATTTTTGTAATCCCAACCGTTTCAAACTAAGATCGAAGCGGTTAAAGAATTCTTGCGTCCCCTGCGCTCTTCTGTTCCATGGAATACACCCCCTGCATGGCAACTTGTATCTGACGGACCGCCGGGAACTGCCTGCTCATCGCAAAATAGATCTCCAGAGCCTCGGAGAATCTCATGGTTTGGTAGTATGCCTCGGCCAGACTGATGAGCATCAGGGGATCGTTGTACTCAATCCTGTTTTTGTTGCCCTTATTCCGCCCTGCCTCCATATACGCTATGGACTTCCCGTAGTCCCTCTTACTCAGATAGTATCTACCGAGGGCGACGTTGACTCTGGAAAAATTTTTCCCCTTGCCCGCCTCAGCTAAGGTGGCTGCTTTCGCTACAATCTCACTGCATTCCACTGCGAGCCTGCTGCAGGCACTGAGGATATCCGCAAGCAGGTCGGGGGAGTTGGGCTGTTGCTGCAAAAGTTCGTTCCACTTGCTCATTGCTTCGGGTTTCTGGCCTTTCAGGTACAGAAGAGCTGCCTGTCTGGCTTTCGCCTTCGCCTTGAATTGTTGGGGTGCCGCTACGGATGAAATAAACAAGGAGGTAACTTCTGCTGACTGGTCGAGGCTGCCGAGAATCGCATACGCCTCACCAAGGTAGTAGTACGCTGCATCCCTGGACCCATCATGCGCTGTTGCTTTCGTGAGGTATTCTATGCTCGCCTTTCCATATAGCTTGGCGAGGTTATCGAGCAAAGCAAGGTCGTAGAAATGGAGCACCTTGTTCTTGCCGAGGACTTCTTCACAGGAAAACTCCTCCAGATCCGTCAGCCTCAGCAGGTCGAGCCCCTTCTCCACGAGGCCGGCCTTGGCATAGACTCCAAGGGCGTTCTTGATAACCCGTATCGGCGTTCCATTCCCGGACTGTTTGGCCAGCGCGAGGGCTTTGTCGCACATTGCCTCAGGATTATCGGCCACCAGGCCGGCCTTACTGTACGCGGTCGCAAGTTCTGAAAGCACTTCCGGATCTGTTCGGTTCGCCTTCTTCCAGATGTCCTTCGCTTTCTGCCAGTTTCCTTGGAGGTGATAACAAAGCCCCAATTCTACCTTCGCAATCTCCCTGTACTTTTCCTGCACTCTTTCATCCAACATAAATCTTTCGAAAGCGCGTTCCGCCTTCTCGGCCCTGCCCCCTTCCAGGAGCGCCTCGCCCAGATAGAGATCCACCAAACTGCTTCTGGCCTCCCCCCGGAAGGCGGCGAGTTTTTTAAGGTAATCGAGGTGCACCGATACCGAATTCAGGTAGAGCTCACGGTGTAACTCGGCGTTTTTCAGATAAACTAACCCCAGGCTCAAGTGGGCAATACCCTGGCTGCTTACCTCCACGGAACCCAGGGAGGAACGGAGCACAGTGGCCGCCTCTTCGTAGCGGTGCATTTTGTAGAGCGCCATCGCGCGCTTCAAAGGGCCGTCTGCGGGGAACGCCGGCGCTGCCAGCAGGACAACCATGAGGCACCACAGAATGATCCGTCTCATATTCCGTCCTCTCATGGGAAGAGAACCTCCCTTTCTTCATCCTCCACCCTCGTAACATGGATGTGATCCCACTGCTCAACCTGGGCCCGGAATGCGATCGTCCCATCGACCGAGCAGGTCACGTCATGGTTCATCTTGGCCCCTGTCCTGAGAAGGGAATTTGCGCTTTTCTCGATATCGACGATGTAGATTGGATTATACGCGTGCCGGTCGTTCTTCACGTAGACGATCCTGTTACTGTCCGGCATCCAAGCAGGCCCCTGCTCTACATCGGGGATAATGTCCGCGGCCACTACCCTCATGGCAAGCCCTTCGCCTTCGGTGGGGTCCGAACCATCAGCGGCAATCACCGCCAGAGACCATACCTTCGGGTCATTCTCCTTATTATAGTTGGTATAGAAGGCAATCTTTGCGCCATCTGGGGACCATACCGGCCTCAGGTCGTCATAAGGCCAGGTGGTCAGCGGTTTCAGGGTCCTGAGAGGCTCTCTTACATCGCCGATGAGATAAACGTCGTGATTATCGTTGCTTCCGTAGTTCATCACGATTTTTTTGCCGTCAGGAGACCACTGGGGGAAAAGATATGCGTTGTCCCCTCGGGTCAGCCTGCTCAGCGCACGGGTTGCGAGGTCCATCAGATAGATATCCCCGTGACCCGTGCGACCTGATACGAAAACCAGGTGATCATCGACAGGGGACCAATGCGCAAGGCCGTCCTTTGCTGTATGCTCGGTGAGTCTCTCCGTCTCGTGGCTGCCGATCGCACCGAGGTAGAGATCGTAGTTCCCGGTGCCGCCATTGCTCATGACCACAAACCGGTCTCCCCCAGGGGACCAGCTGAGCCCTGAGTTGTAACTCACCTCCTCGAACATGCCGGGAAGAAAGAACTGCATCCCGTCATCGTCCGGGGCCTGCTCCAAATATACTCTCTGGGCAATCGTGCCAACCTGACTGGCGATGATAATTTCCCTCTTGTCGCCAATGCTTCGCTCGAATGCGATCAACTCCCCGGAAGGGCACCACACGGGGTTCGAATCGTTGTGACCGGGCCCAATCTCAGTAAGTTCCCGGACCCACAGGGGTTCTATCACTTTCGGCGCCTCTGTCTCTTCTTCCTTTGCCACCGTAACACTCTCGGGTGCCTCCTCCGTAGGCGGCGGTTCTTCCCCCGTCATAACAGGTTTGCCTTCCTCGCGATCTTTTTGCCCATACGGTTTGCCCGCCCCGGGCTCCTGTTCTTTCACAGCTCTGTCCGATCCGACTTGCTCTGGGGGCACTGCCTCTGCAGCCCTCTCCGCGGCCATATGCGGACCCACCACGGATGACTGCACCTCAGCACTGAGGCTCACGCCGGCAATGATCGCTGCTGCAAGAACGGCACGCGCCCACCCCCGGAGTTTCACGTCGCCAACCTCCATAACGCGCTAGGTCAAATCCTTTATCTGAGCCCAGTATCTTCTTGCTGCATTGCGGTTTTTTACAAAGCTGCTGTCTGCCTCCAGCTTTTTCGGAAAGAAGTCAAAGTATTCACGCCAGGCAAGGTTGGCCTTACCAAGGAGTAATCTTTTTTTGGTGATCATAAATAGCTTATGATACGAAATGGCCTTGTAATAATAGGTGTCATGAACGGCCTCCTCATAATGCTTGGTTGGAAAAAAGCGCGTATTCTGCTTGGCTATTTCTAGTTTTTCTATTGCCTTGGCAAGATTCTGGGCAGCAGCCTTCTTGTCTTGATGAATGAGTTGGTTTCCCTTTTCATAGTAGGCATGTCCCAGATTGGTGTAGGTCACTGCAAATTGCTTATAGATTATCTGTTGGTTCTCAGGAAGCGACAATACGTTCTCAAACTCGCTGATAGCGGAATCATAGTCATTTTTTTCGTCCATATAGAGCTGTGCAAGTCTGTGGCGAGCATCTGAATAATCAGGATGTCCTTTTTCCGTACTGGCATAAGCCTGGATCGCCGCATCAATGTCCCCATTTTGTTCAGCCATTCTTCCTATTTTCAGATAGTCCTTCAGAAAAATAATCTTATTTTCCCCGGTGCGTTCTACAGTTGGTTCATTGAACTCCAATACCTCTTCCCAGTCACGGTATTCGCCCCCCACCGAAAGCTTTATTTTGCGGAATCCAAAGTTCACCGGTTTACCGTCCAGAATAGGGGTTTTTCCGATTACGACACCATCAACAAAAACATCGGCCTCGGACGGCTGAGACTCGACCTTAAGCAGGGCGGTGGCAACATCAAGGAAGAACTGTTTTACCTGCTTGCCTTCATCCACGCTGATGGTCTCACGCACCGGCTGATGACCGTAACGGGAGAGGAGAATATCGTACTCCTCATAAAGACGCACAGGTATCTCCACTGTACCATTTGAACCGGTAGTTCCAACCCAGGTATTATTGAGATACACATTTACCCCCCACAGTGGCGCTGCATCAGGCAGAGATCCGCCTTTGGCTAATACAATAAAGGAACCCTCCGCAGCCTCTCTTTTTTCTTCAAGGTATATGCGCCGGACGAGCTTGTCTCCTATATTGATTTTTTCCCCCTCGTTTATGGTGACAATCTCGGCCCACGACGATGTTTCGTCATTCTCCCTGACAATGACTATGCCTGCTTCACGATAACCCTTCACTCTACCGGACTCGTCAAAATCAGCAGCCATGTATTTGAACTCATTACCCCGTCTGATCCTATGGTCGAGTTTTCCGAGATTAATTCTGTAACGGTTAGCTTCAATAGCGTCAATTGTCGCTTCAAAGGGAAATTGATCTATGATATTGTTGACGATCAATTTTACAGTATTCTCGATTTCCTTTTTCTTATTGGCTTTGTTTATTTGACTCAGGATTACATTTCCATCAGCAAAGTTGACCGTGGTTTCGATGGTCATCCCCTGATCGTCCTTCGACACACTCCCTGCGATAATCATATCAACGGATCTGATAAGCGGCGTATTTTGCCAACCTTTTGTTGAAACAGTCTCCATATCAAGGCTTGCTTGCAGCATCTCCTCCCGAAGTTTTGCCTTCGACACCTCCAGAAGGCTTGAATAAATAGACAGATTATCGCTGAGCGATTTTTCAATCATGCTCAGGATTTCGGATAAATCCTCTTCCGGGGTGTTGTTTACATAACCATATATTCCCACCTTGAGTGGCTCCGGCTTGGCAGGATAGAAAAACCGTTCGATACTTTGCTCGCGTTCTAAGTTGATCGTTGTCAGCCACTGTTCAGGAATATATCCGGCAGCAGTGAGTTTGAGTTGGGCCTCTTTACCCGGTTTGCCTCTGTATACATATGTGTACACGCCTTCGGCGTTGGTCTTGCCCACCGGTTTATCATCGATATCTATGACGACATCGGGAATTCCTTTTGAAACACCATATGCCTCAGTAAGTGCCACAATAGAGATAGTGGCCTTTTTTACCGCTTCCTCTACGGGTGCCTTTACCGCTGGTCTCTTTGCCGCCGGTACCTTTGCTACCCTTTCCTCTGCTGCTGGTGCCTTTACCGCTGGTCTCTTTGCCGCCGGTACCTTTGCTACCCTTTCCTCTGCTGCTGGTACCTTTGCTACCGCTTCCTCTACGGGTGCCTCTGCCGCCGGTACCTTTGCTACTGCTTCCTTTTTAGAAAGAGAGACTTCCACCCTTTGCCCTGGTTTTACTGTGACTGTTTTTAGCCACGTCGTGTATCCTTTTTTGGCTACCGTAAGGTGTAAGCCTTTCTCCGGGAGAACCCGATAATTATATACGTACGCTCCGTCTTCGTCGGTGTTTACATCCGTTTTACCTTCAATGCCTTGAATAATGATCGAAGCACCGTGAAGCGGCTCACCACTGTCTGTGACAACGAGGGTAAAATACTTCGTCGCTTTGAGGTCGACTTTGAAAGGATACCTGTCCACCGTCCGGTCCTTCGGCAGCTTCACCACGAATGAATCCTTCCAGGGCTCGATATGATATCCTGTGGCGGCTTTTTGAACAGCCACCAAGACCTCTGCGCCGGGTTGCCTCTTGATTCTCTTTGAAAAATATCCATCGCTGTCAGTGACCCCCGAATCGGCCCCATCTAATAGAATCTTGGCCTGGGGGGTCGGTTCGCCGTCCAGAGTGACACTCACCTCCACCTCAAGTTCCGTCTGTTTCCCGGTTCCACACGCAAAGATCAGAATCGATGACAATAGGACTAGAACTATTTTTGTGATTTGCTTGACCATGGTTTACCTCCTAAAAACATGACCGACCATTGGGACCATCGGCCTGGAAATAGGCATCGCCTCTGTCATGATCCCTGCGATGCATTTCATCTTAAAAACCATACCGTGCGACATCTGAAAAGAAAATGAGGCTACATTCCGGGCGGCCGAATGTTTACTTCCCCTGGATTTATGATCTTATCNGCATCGGAACTGGAGCCCGCGATAGATTTACGCTTGCCTTCGGGAATTTTCTTGAGTTGGAACTCCAACTTCTTACGGGTGCTGCTGCCTATCTCCACAGTCTGTGTTTCCGTATCGTAGCCGATTCTGGCGGCCTCCACCTTATAAGTGCCCTGCGTTATTGCGTCCTTTTCAGACTCAAATTCTCCAGCTTCATCTACGATTATCGAGTAGGAGGCCTTTTCCACCTTGGCAGTGGTATTAATCATGTGCACGACCGTGCCCTTCGGACTTTCTCCGACAACAGGCTCCATATCAGTGTCTAGGAGCTGAACCGTGCCGCAAATCTTTGGCGAGCAGGCCGAAAGGAGTAATGCCACAGCGGCAATTAAGGATAATTGAGTGATTCTATGATTCATAGCTCTTTCCTCCTCTGAGGTTAAAATTGCGAGGATTGATATCTACAATCGCCTGGGGGCAGAAGAACCGGTCCGTTCCTCACTACTTGGCCGCCCTTTTTTGGGCTTCAATTTTCTTCCCTTTTTGGGCCTTAATCTTTTGAGCTTTAATTTGTTTGATTAGCCTTTTGATCTTCAGCTTGGTAGTGTCAAATTCAGCTTTGACGCGAATGCCATCAGATTCTATGCTGAGTTTCTTGGTCTTTAAATTTGCTATCTGTCTTATGTTATCTTCCTTGTCCCCCAGATTTGAGTTGTCTATCGCTTCAAACTTTCTTATCTCTACCTCTAACTCTGCCTTCCTTTCATAGATTTCGGCCAGTCGCATTCCATAATCTGCATACTGTCTCTCAAGAAGTGCCTGTTCTTTTTGCAGCTCGGCAAGCTTCACGACTTCTTTGGCGGTTCCCGCTTTGGCCTTAGCCTGCTTTAGGTCAAACTCCGCCTCTCGGACAGCAGCCCGATTAGCAGCCGGAACCTTGGAATACAGCCCTTCTTCCGTTCTTCCTGGCGAACTTTTGGTCACTGAGGTTTTTTTTGTTGGGATTGTGACGCACCCAGCAAGTAAGGAAAGTGCCATCAAAAACGTCAAGCCTATATACGATAACTTTTTCATGGGTTTTGGCTCCTTTGTTGTCAGGTAAAAATCTTTTTATGTGTTTGAGGCGAAACCTGCGTCGTG
>JGI24422J19971_10000871_pt1 | contig 17637 bp, 16 predicted proteins | sample DeeMarSWOR152_54_FD_19971 | JGI IMG/M metagenome (IMG submission 19971) | reverse complement strand
AGTCTCACTTCTTCACTTTTAAGTTACTGAAATCAGTTTCAGATAAGTCTTAACAGAAGTAGGTTTAAATAAAATCCCAAAGCGAAACTAGTGCAGAGCGCTGAACAAGGTGGACTTGGAGAACATCGTACAGCAAATTCTAGTCGCAAGACGAGACCTGACCCGAGATGAAGTATTGAAACGGATTTACGAGAAGAAGCGCTCATCCGAAGACTATTTCCTCGACGAAGTAGCAGCCCGCTTAGTCGCAGCGGAGTTAGGCGTAGAAATCGAAAGTGAACAAGAAACGTTTCCCGGCGAAATCGCCATCAAAAATCTAGTTTCAGGCTTAAACGACGTAACCATCGCCGCCCGAGTCATCGCCATTTACCCAGTTCAAACTTTTTCCCGCAACGACTCAACGAAAGGCAAAGTAGCTCGCTCACTTCTGGCAGATGACACAGGCACTTTAAAGCTGGTTCTTTGGGACGATAAAATCGAGCTAATCGAAGCAGGGAAGATGCAGCAAGGACAAATCGTACGAGTTCTACACGGATATGTACGTGAATCCTTTGATGGACAGCTTGAAATGCACCTTGGAAAAAAAGGAGACGTGGAAATTTCACCGCAGAGCGTTGATGAAAACCGCTTTCCCAGAATCGCCGACTTCATAGACAAAATTGAGCAAGTAACACCTAACAAAAAGAAAGCGAATGTGCGGGGCGTAGTCACCTGGGTTTCTCCAGTTTCAGAGTTCACCAGAAAAGACGGAACACACGGCAAAGTCAGACGAGTACGACTGAGAGACGAAACCAGCGAAGCAACCATTGTCTTCTGGAATGAAAAAGCTGACGAACTCAACACCATAAGCGAAGGCAACCAGCTACGCATAATCAATACCAGAGTCAAAACAGGACTTGACGGCAGAGTTGAACTACACGTAGGAAACTCCAGCCAAGTCCAGAAAATAAGTGGTCAAATCGCTTCACCAGTCACCGTAACAGAGACAGCCAGCAAAATAGCCAACTTGAAAACAGAAGGCGGACCCTTTACCATCGAAGCAACTGTTGCATCAACGCCTACAATTAGAGAAGTCAATACGTCACAAGGCGAAAACGTGCTGCTAGCCACCTTTGACCTAAAAGATGAAACAGGAAAAATCGGAATCACAATGTGGCGGAAACACGCAGAACTCGCAAAAGACCTGACAATCGGCGCACAAATCAAACTCAGAAACATCTACGTCAAGAGAGGCTTCTCGAATCTGCTCGAACTAGCCTCCCGAAACTCAACCACAATCGAAATCACTAAGCCTCAAACATTGCCTGCAGAGAACAAAGCTGAACAACACCAAAACAAGGAGCAAAAAATCTTATAAGCAAAGTCCGCGAATGTGTTCGGCTTGGGCTTTGCAGAAGCCGATTTACGCCTCGAGAAAGATAATCCAAAGCTCTTTTCCTTCTGAAAAAATCTTGAAGAAATTAGCCACAACAGCCAACAGATTTGAACTCTATGCCACACCTGAAATGCAAGCAGTCGCGAAAATCGAAGCAAGCCTACTGTGTGGCGCAAGAAAGTATTTCGACGACAACAATTTCACCGAGATCATAGTGCCACACTTGACAAGGGCGACAGGCGCATGTGAAAACATAGCCACAATGTTCACAGTTGACCACTTCGGCGAGAGCTGCTACCTAGCGCAGACAGGCCAACTCTACCTAGAAGTCTTGACGCCATATCTCAAAAAAGTCTGGTGCATTGGACCAAGCTTCAGAGCTGAGCCAGCGGTGGATGAGCGACACTTGACAGAGTTCACATTGATTGAGCTTGAGTTTGAAGGCGACCTATGGCTGTTGATGCACCACATCGAAGGCGTCATCTACTCAATGGTTCAAGAGTGCTTAGCTACTCGAAACGAAGACTTGGAACTACTAAGCGTAGACAAAGACCGTATCAGCGTGAAGCCACCATTCAAAAAAGTATCCTACACCGACGCAGTGGAGCAGCTGAGCTCGTTCGGAGTCAAATGGGGCGACGACTTGAAAAGCATGCATGAGAAGACGCTGGTGGAAATCTTCGGCAACAAACCACTGTTCATAACGCATTACCCAAAAGCAATCAAATTCTTCAACATGAAACAAAACTCCAACCAACCACACATCGTCAACAGCACCGACCTCATACTGCCATACAGCGGAGAAGCTGTAGGCGCTGCAGAAAGAGAATACGAGTACGAGCCGCTACTACAGCGACTTAAGGACTCAAGCATGCTAAAACAGCTCGTTGAAAAAGGCGGCAGCCTACACGACTTCAACTGGTACCTAGAATTCTATCGACTATACGGTGGCACTCCGCATTCAGGTTGCGGCATAGGACTCAACCGAGTAACCCAATACGTGCTCGCAAGCAGCGACATACGAGCAAGCACAGTATTCCCAATGAACAAACAAACACTAATGTAAACATCCCAAACTCCACTTTTTCTTTGCCTTTACTGAGACTGAAGAAAGCATTTTAACAAAGACAAACTCATTTCTTAGCTTGCGATGGCTTATGGAAAAACTAGCAAGCAGATTCAAGGCAGACCCACTCAACTACGTCACCAAGCTCGAATCACCTATTGGCATTTACCTAAGGAGAGAAATATTCGCAAAGGAGAACAACGCTGACGCAACCCTAACGAAGAAACTACACGAGAAAACAGCAGCTGAACAGTCACCAGACGGAAGCTGGAACCAACTGTTTGTCCACACAGCCAACAATCTCTGGAACCTGGCTCTCCTCGGCTACAACGCAGAGGACAAAAGCGTAAGGCGTGGCTTGGAATGGCTCTTATCAATTCAAAGGCACCAATATCACGGCTACCCAGGCTTCTTCCATTCAAACAACAGAAAAGACCCAAGCCTCATGCGCGCAACATTCTACGGAGAATTCGGACCCGGCTGCACAATATTCTACGAAACAGCTTACGCTATTCATCTCCTCCACATGTTCGGCTTCGACGACAACAAACAGGTGCAGACAACAGTGAACTCGTATCTTCAGTTCTGGCGACCAACATGGTGCAGTACATGGTGCACAATCAACGTGCTGAGAATGCTCATTGAACATCCGTTGAGCAGGAANTCCAAACAAGTTGAGAGCGGCTTNAAACATTTAGCCAGAAGACAAACCAAAACGGGAGCATGGAAAGGCTTTCCATTCTACCACACACTTCACGCCCTATCCAGAGCGCNGCACGACTTGGCAAAGAAACAACTGAAAAGAGCGTTTCCTTCGGCTATCAAGAGACAAAACACTGATGGAAGCTGGGGCANGAAAGAACAACAAACAGAAACCTTCTTAGTTCTAGAAGCTTTGAAAAACACGGGAGCCCATTAGGNNCCTCTCNAGGATGGTGATNCTNAAACATGAGCGATTCCGGCATGTCCAAATGNCCAAAATGTGAAAGCACTGANATCANAAGAGAAGAGGGCAGACTAGAAGGCGCGTTTGGCGGATCACGCCTNTTTTTCGACGTGTACATATGCAGCAAATGCCACTACAGCGAACTGTACTTCACCGAGAGAACATACGTCTACTTAGGACATTAAGAACCGTGCCTGCAGACGAACCGCTTGCTTAGATGTGAATAGCGGAACTTTTAATTCTGAAGCCTCTGCATAATATCCGCTCTTTCCCACAACCTCAAAGGCGCATGATAAAATGAAACCAAATCAAATCTATCTGCCAGTTGACGAGTTACCGAAACAATGGTACAACATCCAACCCGACTTACCCACGCCACTACCGGCTCCAAAGGAGCCTGAAACCGGACCCTCACGCATGGAATTCCTCGGGCGCACAATGATCAAAGAATGTCTGGGTCAAGAAGGATCCGATCAACGCTGGGTTCCGATACCGGACGAAGTGCGCGAACTCTACATGCAAGTTGGGCGTCCAAGACCGTTGTACCGAGCTAGAAAACTCGAGCAACATCTAAAGTTGAAAAAGACCCGAATCTACTACAAACGTGAAGACCTATCTCCCACAGGCTCGCACAAGACGAACACAGCTCTGGCGCAGGCATATTTCGCTGCCAAACAGGGCAAACGCACACTGGTTACTGAAACAGGCGCGGGACAGTGGGGCACTGCTCTAACACATGCAGCGCGCCTAATGGGCTTAAACTGCATCGTCTTCTGGGTTCGCTCAGTCTACAATTGGAAATCAGATAGGCTAACATTCATGAATCTACTGGGCGCCACCGTTCATGCATCGCCGAGCAAAGAGACTGAAACAGGCAGACAGCTTCTGAAGAAAGATGCAAATCACCACGGCTCACTGGGTATAGCGGTTTCTGAGGGTCTGGAGCACGCTGACACACACAAAGACGCGGTTTACAGTCTAGGCTCAGTTCTGAACCACGTGCTCATGCATCAATCCATAATAGGCTTGGAAACCATCAAACAGTTCAAAATCGCAGACGACGAACCCGACTTGATAGTAGGTTGTCTGGGCGGAGGCAGCAACTTCGGAGGCATAGCCTTACCCTTCGCAGGCGAAGTGCTAAAGAAGAAGCGAGAATGCGAATTCCTAGCAGCACAGTCTCAAGCAGCACCAAACCTAGTTAAAGGCAAATACGAGTACGACTTCGGAGACGTAGCTGAACACACACCATTGCTCAAAATGTACACGCTAGGACACAAAACCGACATGCAACCAATTAAGGCTGACGGACTCCGCTACCACGCAGCTGCACCATTGATAAGCGCTCTCAGGCATCTGGGCATAGTCAAAGCNAANGCTTACCCAGCTGACGAAAAGGNGATATTTGANGCAGCGAGAACATTCCTTCAATGCGAAGGTTGGCTCATCGCACCTGAGTCCAGCTACGCTGTAAGAGCAACAATAGACGANGCNCTGAACAATGAAAAAACCGGTGANGAAAAAGCCATCTTAATGAATATCAGTGGACACGGATTCCTAGATATACCAGCGTACAGAGAAAAACTGGGAATGTAGAAAGGGCGCTTAGGCTTTACTTTCCTTTTCCACTTCTTTCATCGTGTCACACAGAATATCTAGTGCTGAGTCTGCAAGCTCTCTGGTTATCACTAACGGTGGAGCTATTCGTATCGTTGATTTGCCGCATGTTATGACCACGACGCCTCGTTTCCAACTGCGCATCATTATCTCCTCTGCCTTCTTTGGCGCTGGCGCCTTTGATTTCTTGTTCTCAACTATTTCAGCGCCCATCATCAAGCCTTTACCACGTACATCGCCAAGGATTCTGCTTGTCTCCATAAACTCTTTCAGCCGCTTCATGATGTAGTTGCCCTGTTTGACCGCGTTCTCCATCAAACGTTCTTTTTCAAGTACATCTAAGGCAGCGAGCGAAGCTGCGCATGCGACAGGGTTGCCGCCGAATGTTGATGCGTGAGTTCCGCCCTCCCAATCCATTACTTTGCTGCGTGCGATTATGGCGCTCAATGGCAAGCCCGAAGCTAGTGACTTCGCCATACAGATTACATCAGGCTCGATTTTCCAGTGCTCTATGGCGCAGAACTTGCCTGTTCGCCCCATTCCAGCCTGCACTTCATCGTCTATCATCAATATNCCATATTTGTCTGCAATCTTTTTCAATCGCGAAAAGTATTCTNGTGGAGGCGCAACGTAGCCGCCTTCGCCTTGGATGGGTTCAAAAACGAAAGCCGCAACATCTTCTGGTGGAATATACTTCTGCAGTACATATTCGTCTATGAAGTCAACGCACCAGAGGTCACAGTCAGGATAAGTCATTTTGTATGGACAGCGGTAACAGTAACCGTAGGGCACGTGTGTCACGCCTGGAACCAATGGAAAGAAATGTCTGCGCTGCACAGGTTTGCTTGCAGTGAAGGAAACCGCGCCCATGGTTCGACCGTGAAAAGCGCTGATGAAAGCGATGAATAACTGTCGCCTCGTGTGCCATCGAGCCAGTTTGGCTGCGCCTTCGACGGATTCGGCGCCGCTGTTACCAAAGAACACTCTCTTCTCCCATTTGCCTGGAGTCAGCTGCGTTAATTTCTCGCCCAAATCCACAACTTCGCGGTACAGGAAGTCAGTGATGGAATAATGCAGGTAGCGGTCACATTGCTTCTTGATTGCTTCAACTACTTTGGGGTGATTGTGTCCCACGTTCAAGCAGACGAGCCCTGAATTGAAGTCGATGTATTCGTTTCCGTCAACGTCTCGTAGGATGCAGCCACTTCCGCCTTCGATGGCAAGCGGATAAAACCTGACAAACGATTGCGAAATTACGCGTTCATCTCGTTTCACAAGCTCGCGTGCCTTGGGACCTGGAGGTCGAACCACAATCTTTGGGTAATCAGCCATTTTTAATCCATCCTCGAAAGAGTATGCGTTAAGCAACGTCCGGTTTTATAGGCGTTTCTGTCGAAAAGCAGCAAAGCGATTGTNAGAATGCTTAAGTGGCTGTTAACCCGAGAAGCGGGAAGTGAATGGAGGTCTGATCAGTTCTGGGCCTTTGTGATTGTTATTTCCATGGTTGAAACGTTGGATCTTCGCCCGTCCTGCTCTGTTAATTCTTCGGTTCCAATTTTGATGTCTANTAGCTTCAAGTCTTTGATGAAGGATCTTNTAAGCACTTCAACAGTGTCAACAGCTCTGCTGATCGCNCGGCCTCGTGCTTTGATGCAGACTTTGNTGCCTCCAACGTTGAAATGGGTGAGGCATGCGATCACGTAGTTCATAATGGGTTTCTTGCCGATGAAGACAACATTTTCTTCAGTCTTCTGGGTTTTTTCGGGCTTCTCCAGTTTTTCTTCGGCCTTTTGAGTTTTTTCAGGTTGTTTCGGTTCTTCTTCAGCCATGTGCTTTCCTCCTCAAACATCGAATGTTCTTAGCGCTTTGGTGAATCATAGTTTTGCTGTAGCTTCTTATATCTTTCCCACGATTCATCAATCCAGCGCTTCAATTCTTCTACGTCCTCTGGCGTCATCGAATCAAAGCGACCCTGATGTTTCAGGTACTCCTCAACTGGCTTGCGCTTGGTTCTATCGACAAGAGCAGCGCTGGGTGCGCTGACTTCAAACTTGCCGTCAACAATTTCATAAAGCGGCCACATTCCCGTTTGAACCGCAAGTCTTCCCAGCTCAACAGTTTTCTCGGTTGAGAAGCGCCAACCAGGTGGACACGGCGTCAGAACTTGAAGGTATCTAGTGCCGACAATCGCCTTTGCTTTCATCAATTTGTCGACAAAGTCAAGCGGATACGACACGCAAGCTGTGGCAATGTACGGTATCCCATGCGCCGCCATAATCATTGGAACGTCTTTCTTGTGCTCCCGCTTTCCGGTTGGAGTTGTTGTTGTTCGTGACCCGAAGGGCGAAGATCCGCTGCGCTGAAAGCCTGTGTTTCCGTAAGCCTCGTTGTCGTAGCATACATAAATGAAATTAGTTCTCCTTTCAGCCGCACCTGACAAAGCCTGCAAACCTATGTCAACTGTGCCGCCGTCTCCAGCCCAAGCCAACACTGTAACGTCTTTCACACCTCTGGCCTCATAGGCAGCGACTACACCAGAGGCTGCGGCGGCAGCTGCCTCGAATGCGATATTCAGACAAGGATTGCTGAAGGCAGTGAAGGGAAATGCGCTCTGAAGCACAGATGTGCAACAGGCAGGTACGACAAATACTGTTCTTGGGCCAAGTGCCTTCTGAGCTAGTCTTATGGCTATTGTGGCTCCGCATCCAGCGCATGCGGCATGACCTGGAAGCAAATATTCCTCGGTTGGCAGTTCCTTTAACGTTGTCATATTGTTTCACTCTCGCAAGCCTACCCAGTTCACTTCTCTCTCAACCTTTCCGGCTTTCATGTATTGGAGGGATTTGTTGACCATTGCTTCAATGTCGTGGACTGTGACGTCGCGACCGCCTAAGCCAGCAACGAAGCCTGTTGTTAGAGGCGCATCTTTTCCAGAACAAATTGAAGCTTTGACTTCAGTGTGCAACGCGCCTTCCATCCCGTAGGAAACCTGACGATCGATCACAGCTAGCATTTGCGCGTTTTTTGTGAGGTTCTGGATTTCGTCTTTTGGGAAGGGTCTGAAAACTCTCACGCGAGCAGCGCCAACTTTGTGACCTTGGCTTCTGAGTTTGTTGACTGCGAGTTTGGCTTCGCTTCCAATGGTTCCCATTGAGAATATGATCAGGTTGGCGTCTTCGCACATGTATTTTTCAATGTGTCCTCCGTATTCGATGCCGAATCTTTTCCCGTATTCCTTGTCAATTTGTGGAATCAGTTGTCGCGCGTTTTCCAAAGCTTCGTACATGAAGTATCGGAATTCCATGTACCAGTCGGGGTAAACGATGCTCCCGTGCGTAACTGGGTTGTCGACATCAAGTAGCCACGGTGGGTTGTATGGCGGCAGAAAATCATCTATTTCCTCCTGATCAGGAATCTTAACGGGCATGGATGTGTGTGAGAGAATAAAGCCTTCTAGGCACACCATAGCTGGCATGAACACCCGTTTGTCCTCACATAGCTTGTAAGCTTGAATGATTGTGTCAAAAACCTCTTGGTTATCGGCGCAATAGAATTGAATCCACCCTGTATCACGTTGGGAAAGCGAATCGCTGAAATCTGCCCAAATATTCCACGACGGCCCCATAGCGCGGTTTACAACGGCCATCACTATTGGAAGTCGAGCCGCAGAAGCCCAATGAAGCATTTCATGCATTAATGCCAGCCCGTGCGATGAAGTCGCCGTGAACGAGCGAGCTCCTCCAACAGCCGCGCCTATACAGGCAGCCATGGCGCTGTGTTCAGATTCAACCCTGATGTATTTGGCGTCGAGTTGCCCGCCTTCGACAAGGTCAGCAATCTGTTCAACCACAGTGGTCTGTGGAGTGATTGGGTACGCGGCTATCACTTTGGCTCTAGCTGCTTTACAGGCGAGTCCAGCTATACGATTTCCAGTCTCAACAATAACTTGGGTCAACTATGTTTCCGTCTCCCTTTCCATCGTGATTATTTTAAGCGGACACTCGTGCGCACAGACTCCACAGCCCTTGCAATAATCGTAGTTGATTCTCGGCGAATTATCTGAATCAAGTTCTATGCACCCTTCAGGGCAGAAAACCCAGCAGATCCGGCATTTAGTGCATTTCTCACCATTGACAGCCGGCCGAAAAGTCCGCCAAGAGCCAGTTTTACCGGTGCTTGCAATACATGGCCTAGAGAGAGGCGTAAGCGGCAGATCATCTTTGCTTTTCGGAGCCTTTGCCATCAGCACCACCATGGTAGAAGTAGACCTTAGTATGAAGTCGAGGGTTAAAGTGTTTCGCATAAGCACGAAAAATGCTTAGAGCACAGCCAAACCACAGGTTCTACCAGTTCTTCACGAGTCTTTCGTAAGCGAACTCCGCTGCTTTTGCGTTTTTTTCGCCCGCAGCACCAGTCCACGTATCCTTAATAGCTTCGATCACACTTTCCAGTTTGACTTCTTCTGTTGCTCGGGCAAACGCCCCAAGCATTGTTGTGTTGAGAACTGGAAGTCCGGCGACAAGAAGTTCGAGTTCTAGGGCTATGCCTGTTGCGTCAACGGTCGCTACGCGAGTGTGCTGGATGTTTAACTCTTCGGGTTTCTTTCTGGTGTTAACGATGACAACGCCGTCTTTTTTCAATCCTTCAGTGACGTCAACCAAGTCCAAAAGCCCAGAGTCGAGCACAATCACATAGTCCGGATTGTAGACTTGGCTTCGAATCAGGATAGACTCGGTTGATAAGCGGGCAAAGGCTTTCACTGGTGCTCCACGGCGTTCAGCGCCGAAAAAGGGAATGGCTTGAACCCACTTGCCCTCTCTGAACGCGGCACGAGCCAAAAGCTCAGCCGCAGTGACTCCGCCTTGTCCGCCGCGACCATGAATCCTTATCTCTTTCAGCACCACGCTTCTGCTCCATGGCTTAGAATCAGAGAAAAGACGATCTCAATATTTAGTTTTGCCCTCAGAAAGCCTCTACGACATCGGGAAGCCTTATATCAACGTTTAATCTTTTGCAAGTGGTTCTGGTAGGGAAATATAGGAAAATGTTAGCTGAGATTCGTTGGCATGGCAGAGGCGGGCAAGGCATAGTAAGTGTGAGTCGTTTGCTGGCTGAGGCCGCCTTACTGGACAAGAAGTATGTTCAATCTTTCCCTGAATTCGGACCTGAGCGATCTGGCGCTCCTGTGCGTGGATTTACTAGAATCTCAGATGAACCCATCAGCGTCCACAGCCAAATCTATAATCCAAACGTGGTTGTGGTTGTAGATCCTACATTGCTGAACGGGAATGTGGCAGCTGGCTTGGCTGCGAATGGCACGATAATTGCGAACACCGAGCGTAGCAACGATGAATTGAAGAAAATTCTGTCGGTCATCGACGCGCGTGTTTACACCATAAACGCCACAAGAATAGCACTGGATGTCTTAGGGCGTCCAATATATAACACGGCAATGCTGGGAGCGTTGATTAGGGTCGTACCGCTCACGTCTTTTGAATCCATAGCGAAAGTTGTTAAGTTACGGTTTCCAGGAACGTTAGGCGAGAAAAATGTGGCAACGGCAAAGAGAGCGTTTGAGGAGGTTACGAGCAATTGAACTCCAGTGAAAAATCAGGGTGGAAGTCTTTGCCCATCGCTGCAACGCTCACAGAGCCTGGCTCTTCACTCAAATATAAGACCGGTGATTGGCGCGCCTTCAAACCTGTGGTTGACAAGGAAAAATGCGTAAATTGCCTGATCTGCTGGATCTACTGCCCAGACAGCGCCATTATAAGACAGGAAAAATGGATCGAAATCAACTACGACTACTGCAAAGGCTGCGGAATCTGCGCACACGAGTGCCCAAAAGAAGCTATCAAAATGGAGGAGGAACAGAAATGACAATTATGGGCATGACTGGAGACGAAGCAGTAGCTCACGCAGCTAAGCAGAGCAACGTCGACATCGTAGCTGCTTACCCCATTACCCCTCAAACCATTATAGTTGAAAGATTCAGCAAATACGTAGCCGACGGAGAAGTTCACACAGGATACGTCTGCGTTGAGTCAGAGCACTCAGCACTGTCAGCCTGCATTGGCTCCAGCCTAGCCGGAGCTAGAGTCTTCACGGCAACAGCGAGCCAAGGCTTGGCGTTAATGCATGAAATGATGTACATAGCCTCTGGGCTTCGATGTCCCATCGTGATGGGCGTTGCTAACAGAGCTTTGGCGGCTCCTATCAACATTCACGGCGACCACTCGGACATGATGGGTTCAAGAGACTCGGGTTGGATTCAAATCTATGCTGAAAACCCGCAGGAAGCATACGATTGGACTATTCAAGCTTTCAAGATTGCTGAAGACAAAGATGTGCAGCTTCCTGTTACGGTAAATCTGGATGGATTCATCATTACGCACTGTATGGAAGGCGTTGACATCCTTGACGACAACCTCGTTGCTGAATTTCTAAAGANGAGAAAGCCATTGTTCAAGCTGGACCCAGAAAAGCCCATCACAGTTGGAGCTTTGTGCTTCACCGATTACTATTACGAGTTCAAGATGCAGCAGGTCGAAGCCTTAAGCCATGTCTCACGCGTGCTTAATCGAGTAGCTGAAGAATTCAAGGGTATCACTGGCAGAAGCTATGGTATTCTTGAAACTTATGGAATGGAAGATGCTGAAGCCGCTGTGGTTTGCTTGGGCAGCACGGCGGGAACAGCCCGTGAAGTTGCACGCAAACTAAGAGCTCAAGGGAGGAAAGTTGGCGTCGTTAAGATTCGGCTTTATAGACCGTTCCCAGTGGATGAACTAAGAGCTGCCTTTAAGAACGTGAAGGCAGTGGCAGTGTTTGACAGAGCCATTAGTTTCGGAGCTCAATACGGTGCAGTGTGTTCAGATGTGGTTTCAGCTTTGCACACTGCCGACAAGAGCCCAAAACTCTTCAATGTGATTTTCGGATTGGGTGGAAGAGACGTCAAGCCTTCTGACATTGAACACGTTTTCAACGAAGCCCTAGAGACGGCGAAAAGCGGCGTGGTTAAACAAGAGACTTTGTTTCTGGGAGCGCGAGAGTAATGGTGGTCTTAAAGGAATTATCGACAGAGGAATTGTTTACCTCAGGGCACAGACTGTGCGCTGGCTGCGGAGAAGGCATCATCAACCGAATGACTATGAAGGCGCTTAGAGGTCCAACAGTAATTATCGCAGCTACGGGATGCAATGAGGTTGCGTCCACGATTTACCCATACACCTCGTGGAAACTGCCGTGGGCCCATGTGGCTTTCGAAAATGCAGCTGCAGTTGCTTCAGGCGTGATAGAAGCATACAAGGCTATGGCTCGAAGAGGCGCTTGGCAAGGACATGTTGATGTCATAGCCATGGCTGGAGACGGCGGAACCTACGACATAGGCATCCAAGCTTTGAGTGGAGCATTGGAGAGAGGACACGACTTCCTCTACATCTGTGTTGATAATGAAGCTTACATGAACACGGGCATTCAAAGATCTGGATCTACGCCGCATGGCGCTGAGACTACAACGAGCCCAGCTGGAAGTGTCATTCCAGGCAAGCCTGAATGGAAGAAAGACCTCATCGGCATATGTGCAGCTCACGGAATCGAATATGCAGCGACGGCTACACCAGCATACTGGAACGACTACATAACAAAAGTGCGCAAGGGAATAGAAGTCAACGGCCCAGCAGTCATTGATGTACTGTCTCCATGCCCGTTAGGATGGCGTCACGAGTCAGCACGCAGCATCGAAATGGTCAAACTCGCCGTTGAAACGCGATACTTCCCTATCTACGAATTCGAACGCGGCAAATACAAGCTCAACCTAAACGTTTCCAAGCCCAAACCAGTTGAGGAATTTCTCAAGGCACAGGGAAGATTCAGTCACCTGTTCAAACCCACGTACAGAAAAGATGTAATTGATGAAATCCAGCAAAACGTGGATGCAAACTGGAACCGAATCCTGAAGTTGTGCGCGAATTCTTAAATAGCAACTCGCTTGTCTGATGAAAACGATATAGATGAAGCCCATATTTGGCGCTTGCGGCATCTACTGTGAGCTATGTCCTTTGTATCGTGACGCGAAATGTGAAGGATGTGGTAAGCGAAACGAATGGTACAGACCTGCATGCACATTGTTTTCATGCTCGATTAGTAAAGGTTTGAAATGTTGCTTTGAGTGCAAGGAGTTTCCATGCGTAACTCATTACAGAGAAGATATGGTTTACACCAAAGAGTCACTTAACAATTGGAAAGAACTGATGTCCAAACCAAGAGAATACTACGATCGAATAAAAAAGCAACAACTAAACAAAGAGAGATAATTAACAAATCACAGTGCGACAATCACGGTTACATCACAAACATTGGTGCCAGTTGGACCAGTGAAGACCAAGTCGCTCAGCCTCGAGAAGAATGTGTAAGAATCATTGTTTGCCAAGAACTCTCGTGGGTTCAGCGCCAAGTCACGAGCGCGTTGTACAGTTTTTCCATCAACAATGGCTCCAGCAGCATCAGTTGGTCCATCAACGCCATCCGTACTCACAGAAGCTATAACCACTCCATCCATGTTGCCGATTTTCAACGCTGCACTAAGCGCAATCTCTTGGTTTCTTCCACCCTTTCCCTTGCCAGCAACTGCGACCGTGGTTTCTCCTCCAGCAACCATACCCGCTGGCTTAGGAAGAGGATTGCCAGAACTCACTATCTCTTTCGCCATCGAAGCCAACATTGTGCCTACTTCTCTCGCTTGACCTTCAAGCGTTGATGTGAGAAGCAGCGAGTTAACTCCTGCTTTCCGGAAGGTGTTGTAGGCAGCATGAGTGGCTGTGAAATTGTTTCCTATAACGATGTTGTGGACTTTCTTGAACACTTTGTCTCCAAGTTTTGGAGTTTCAGGAATCAGCCCTTTCTCGCCATCTGTTAAGACCTTTCTAACCGCGTCAGGAACCTTGCTCCACAGACCGTGATGCTTCAAAACTTCGACGGCATCATGAAACGTCGTTGTATCTGGCACAGTGGGACCTGACGCTATGAAGTCTAAAGGATCGCCTACAACATCAGAGAGAATCAAATTGACAACCGTTGCTGGATAAGCCTCTTTCGCAAGCCATCCGCCCTTCAACCCCGAAATATGTTTACGCACAGTATTGAACTCGTTGATAGTAGCCCCAGACCTCAACAACGCATCAGTTACCTTTTGCTTGTCTTCCAACGAAATGCCACTTCGAGGTTTAGGCATCAAGCTTGAGCCGCCGCCCGAAATCAGACAGAATACAAGGTCCTTTTCTTCAGCTTTGCCTACCAAATCCAGCATACGGGTCGCGCCTTTAACACCTGATTGATCTGGAATTGGGTGGCTGGCACGTTGCAGCTTCACCCTACAGGTCCTGTAGGATGCGCTTGAATGTGGGATATTTACGGCGCCGTCTTTCACGCGGTCTCCAAGAAGCTCTACGAGTGCCTCAGCCATTGGTCCGCAAGCTTTGCCGCCGCCGACAACATAAATGCTTCTGAACTTGCTCAAGTTGAATGTTAGCTTGCCGATTTTCAGCGTGCCGCCTTTAATCCTGACTTTTGACTTGATTATGACCTTCGGATCGACTGCTTCTAATGCTGCATTGAGAGCGTCTGTGGCCAATTGCCTTGCTCTTCGGTCAAGGCTTGAACTGGCATTTCGCAAGAGTTCATCTGCATTCTTTATTCTTGCCATTAGGAGTTCCCACGGCCTTATGCGAGATTGGGCGAAGAGTCGTTATGATTGTCGCAAACGTAATAAGTTTGCGTGCAACATACACAACGAACTCAAAACTTCAACGAGGGGTAATAACGTGCCCAAACCTAAAGTTTATGTAACACGCGAAATGCCTGAACGAGGACTACGCATCATCAAAGAGAAGTTTGACGCTGAAGTTTGGCCAGAGTACGCTCCTCCGCCGAAGAAGGTCATAATTGAGAAAGCTGCCAAGGTTGACGCTTTAGCAACGCTTCTGTCTGATAAGATAGACGCTGAAGTCTATAACGCAGCGCCAAAGCTCAAGATTGTTGCTCAAATGGCAGTCGGATTCGACAACATCGACATTGCGGAAGCCACAATACGAGGAATATACGTGACAAACACTCCAGGTGTGCTCACTGACACAACAGCCGACTTTGCCTGGGCGCTCTTGATGGCTACCGCCAGAAGAGTCGCAGAAGCCGACCAGTACGTCCGCACGGGACAGTGGAAAGTGGGATGGCACCCCATGATGCTACAGGGCAGAGACCTTTACGGAGCAACACTAGGCATCGTGGGCTTGGGAAGAATCGGCTGCGCCATAGCCAAGCGAGCCAAGGGTTTCGACATGAAAGTTCTCTACAACGATGTCGTAAGAAGACCAGACTTCGAAAGGGAATATGGAATACAATTCGTCGATGTGGAATACCTCTTCAAGAACTCGGATTTCATAACCATCAACGTGCCGCTTGTGAAAGAAACGCATCATCTAGTTGACGAAAAGAAGCTCAGAATGATGAAGAAAACCGCTTACATCATCAACAACGCCCGCGGACCAGTAGTTGACGAGAAAGCACTGTACAAAGCATTGAAGGAAGGTTGGATAGCTGGCGCAGGACTAGACGTCTTCGAACAGGAACCCACCCCGATGGACAACCCATTGCTAAAGCTGGGCAACATCGTCGTTGCACCCCACATATCAAGCGCTAGCTACGAAACCAGATCAAAAATGGCTGAAATGGTCGCAGACAACTTAGTAGCATTCTTCGAGGGAAAAACTCCACCAAATCTGGTTAACTCCGAAGTTCTCATCGCAAAGAAGAAAGGCTAGAACAGTAAAACACGCAGAAACGCAGCACAACGCCAGAAACTGCAAACGTTAAATAGCCTATCAAGGTTTTACTCTGGCTTCTAGGTGATCATGATTGACAAAGATATTTGCCAAAAGAATGGATGGATTAGGCACCGAAACAGCGTTTGAAGTGTTGGCTAAAGCCAAGGCGCTTGAAAAGCAAGGGCGCAACATCGTCCACTTGGAAATTGGCGAGCCAGACTTTGACACCCCAAGCAACATTAAAGAAGCAGCTATCAAAGCAATGAAAGGCGGCTACACGCATTATGTTCCTGCTGCTGGCATTCCCGAGCTCAGAATGGCCATAGCCGAGTATTTTTCAAAGAGCCGCGGCATCAATGTTGACCCAGACGAAGTCGTTGTTACACCCGGGGCTAAACCAATCATATTTTTCAGCATACTAGCCTGCGTGGAGCCAGGAGACGAGGTTTTGTATCCGAACCCAGGTTTTCCAATCTACGAGTCAATGATCAGTTTTGTGGGCGCCAAACCTGTTCCGATGCCGTTGAAAGAAGAAAACGACTTTGCCATCGACAATGATGACACAGCGAGCAAGATATCCAACAAGACGAAAATGATCATTCTCAACTCGCCCGGAAACCCGACTGGCGGCGTGCTCAGCAAGGGCAACTTGGAAGTTATAGCTGACCGCATAAAGCGCCGAGACGATATACTCGTCCTCACTGATGAAGTTTACAGTCAAATCATCTACGAAGGCAAACACCTGACCATAGCCTCACTACAAGACATGAAAGACAAAACCATACTGATGGATGGATTCTCGAAAACATACGCCATGACTGGATGGCGACTGGGATACGCTGCCATGCGCAAGGACCTAGCTCAAAAAGTGACGCAGTTGATGATCAACTCAAACTCATGTACAAGCGCTTTCACGCAGATGGCAGGCATCGAAGCCCTACGTGGTCCACAAAACGAAGCCAAAAGATTCGTTGAAGAGTTCAAAAAGAGACGCGAAGTCATGGTGAACGGTTTGAACAATATTAAAGGCATGATGTGTAAGAAGCCTCGCGGCGCATTCTACGTGTTTCCAAACGTCAAGAACTTCGGAATGGACTCGAAGAAACTTGCGGACTTCATCCTTCAAGAGGCAGGTGTGGCAGTGTTGTCTGGAACCTCCTTTGGCTCCTACGGAGAAGGCTACCTCAGATTATCATTTGCAAATTCGGTGGAAAACATAAGGAAGGCTATGGAAAGGATTTCCGAATCTACGAAGAAATTGTAAAAATGTGGAGATCAGAGGAGCAAAAGCAGTGCAGCTAGAACAGCGCTTGCAAGCGGAAAAACTGAGATAGCTAGGTTTCGAGCTCTCTTCATAGATTTGTCCAACAACGTAGACATTGCTGCAATCTGCTGCTCACCTATCACCTTAACTTTTGGAACTTCGTCCGTCGCCCACGCAACTTCAACTGGCTCCAAATTCTCTATAGCACTCATTGTTGCCTGTTTGATGTAGCCGATTAGGATTTCATGATTCATAGCTTCGCCAACCGGATGATAACCACGAGCGTTCAGCACAACCGCGTTAACCATGTGCGTGTCCGTGGTGAAAACCTCGCCTCCGCTTATGCCATTTTCAGCAAGTGCTGCAAGAATCTTTTCACGCAACCCTGTAAGCATGTTATTGCCGTCGATTGTGACGTAAGCGATTGTCTGATCTCCTGTTTTGACTACGAGGACTGCTATGCCCCCAGGTCCCATACCTTCCCTCAAGCCGAATTCTGTGGGCATCACATGCGCAACTCCAACTTGAAACTCAAGGGCGTCGAGTTTGCAG
>JGI24422J19971_10000870_pt1 | contig 17641 bp, 10 predicted proteins | sample DeeMarSWOR152_54_FD_19971 | JGI IMG/M metagenome (IMG submission 19971) | reverse complement strand
GGCCCCGGAGTGCCCGCCCAGACCCACGGCCGATACCATGAGGTCTGTCTTGCCCAATCGGCGGTACTCCATATCGGGATTGTAATTGAGAATCTTTGACCGGTCTACAGACTTGTCCGCGGCGGCTCTTGCAGTCTTGCCTGCTGATGTACCGAGCCCCACTGCCACACCGGCTGCAACCATCGCACTGTCACGCATGAACCGGCGCCGCGTCACTTTCTTATCTTCCATTTTTCATCTCCTTTCGTAACCGTTTAGCCCTTGATGGGGCGGCGTGTTCCGAAAACTTTCTTTAAATACGCGGGCGGCAAAGTAAATGTTTACAGGGTCTCTGCAGCAGCACACCTTGCCGCCCAATGTCAAATCTCGTTTTCTTAATTTCTTTTAGCCAATTAAATGAACTTTGTTATCCGACCGATTCCAAAACCGCCAAGTCACTTCTTCTTTGGCAGCGGCCGATCGCTTTGAAGCCGAAACAGGGCCTTCACCTCCTCGTCCGAGAGCGCACGGTCGTAAATGCGAACGTCGTCCAGTAAGCCGTTGAATCGTCTTCCTATTCTAACGTCGATGTCTTTGCCCGTATCAATAGGCCAAAGATCAAGCAGGCCAATGTCGTGGATCTCGGCCGGCTCACCGTCGAGATAGTGCTTGACGTCATCGTGCAGATTTGGCAGCTCGGCCTGCTGCACCACGACTGCAACATGATGCCATTTGTCGTCATGAGTCTCGGCATTAATGTAGAGATACCCGCCGCTGGGCGTGATGCCGATGCGGCCTCTGATGTAGCCGTATATCCACATCTTACCGTAATCATCGGCGCCCCAGGATGTAATTTCGCCCCTGGAGCTTTTCGTCTTTATCCAGGCCGAGATGGTTCGAGGCCTGGTCCCGGTCACACCCTTGTATTTTGTTATCTCGACATAGTCATCGCCGTTGAATTTCAATGCCCTGTCTACCCACCCTTCGGCGGAATTATTATCAAACGACAAGCTGCCCTTAAGCGTGCCCTTGCGGCCATGTCTGGAAGAATCTGTAGCGGTTTTACTGGAAGTCTCATCGAACTTCCACCAGCCGACGAGATTGGGGTCCGTATCGAGGGTTATCGGCTTGTCCTTGTCCGCCGAAGTGGATTTTGTTGCTTTGGTTCCAAGTCCACCGGCAAGCTCACAAAGCTCAAGGACTTGCTCAGGAGTGAGCGTTACATCAAATATGGCCACATCGTCAAGCCTGCCGATGAAATTGCCGCTACTGTGTGCGCTTTCTGAAAAACCGATCCTCACCGTGTCACCAGGATTATCCAGCAGCCCCGCAAAGCCCACAGCATCAGTGCCTTCCACTCCATCGACATATACAAGACCTTCATCTGCGTCTTTGTCCCAGGTTACGGCGATATGGTGCCACTTGCCATCATCAGCGGGAGTACTGCCGCGGATCCAGTCAACCGAATGGCCTACCATTTCGACTGTCCCGTCCTTATCTGCCTCTGATGATTCCGAATCAGCGATGTATATCTCCTTCTCCATTTCTTGCCACTCAGTATTGCCGTTGGATTTGGATAGTATGGGCACTCCAATCTCGGTGGTTTTAATCCAGGCAACAATCGTAAAATCTGCGTCACCCAGTTCGGCCACACCGGATGGGATCTCCACATAGCCGTTACCATCCAGCTCTAGGCACTTGCCGCGCTGCGCATCGGTCACAAGGGCCGCGGTGCCCTTTAGAATTCCATTGTTACCGCCTCTGCCTGAGTCGAAGGAGTTGCCTTCGAACCTCCAAAAACCGACCGCCTGTGGAAGCTTCGCTTTGCCAGAAGTACTCCAAGTCAGACAAAGTGCCGATGCCAGAACAAAAAGAATTAGAAAATTCAGTTTTCGAGACATGATACTGCTCCTAAACTCACATTTCCCTTATAAACCTGCCCAGCTATGCTGCCCAGATTCGAATGCATTAAAATACCAAATATGCCTCGCAATTACAACCTTCTTTTGGCTTCTTTTTCAGAAGTTGCCCAGCACAGCTCAGAAACAGGCTGTTTAATGTTTGACCTTTCTTAGTTGTTCCACCAATCGTGTTCTGACTTTATCGAAAAAATCGAAGTAGCACTGCTGCTTGTAATCAGGGTAAGTGTAATCGAATGGACACCAACGGCCTTTGTCAAAAAGCAATGTTACTTCGGCGTAGATTTTTTTGCCGATATATATACGATGCGAATAATTTTTTGTTGTTGCCAGGACCAGCTTCGAGGGCTCAATTATACCAGGGTCCAGGTTCACTGGTCTTGGCAGAGGAAGGCCTAAGCTTGCTGCTAATTTTTGTTCGAGCTTGTTTGTCTGGTGTTTGATTTTGGCGAGCTTGCCGCCGTCAACCAGCCGTTCGATGCTGACAAACTGCCTTAAGATACGTGGGCCTGTCTGGTCCTTGTAATAATCGGTTTTATCAAACGGCCATACATCGCTTACAAAGTCGGCCTTGCCAAACTTATTAGTTAGTGCCTCGGTTGCAGCGTGTAGGCACTGGTGGTTGGCAGCCAAAATTCCAATTATGAGCTTTACCGGCTTGGGCTCTTTCAGCTTCCACATTTTGCTTATACTTTTAAGTAGTTCAAACTTACCGATTCTTAAGCTGTGATGAGTTTATTCAAGCGGCATCACACATCACAAATTCGAGCTGCGTACGCCAGAGACGTAAGGGGGTCTTTCTTCGGAATAAACTCATGTGCGACGTATCCTTCGTAACCCGTCTCGACAATTGCCCGCATAATTGCGGGGTAGTAGAGCTCCTGCGTTTCGTCGATTTCGTTTCGGCCTGGGTTTCCACCCGTGTGGTAATGGCCTATGTAATCTTTGTACGTTCGGATCGTGCGGATTATGTCGCCTTCCATAATCTGGGCGTGATAGATATCGTAAAGGATCTTAATTCGCTCGGAGCCGACCTTTTTGCAGACCTCAACACCCCATTTGATATTGTCGAACATATAGTCTTTGTGGTCGACCTTGCTGTTGAGATATTCGAGGCAGATGTTGACCTTTTTCTTTTCGGCGTGTCCTGCGACCTGCTTCAGCGCGATGACGGTGTTTTCGATTCCCTCCTCATCAGACATTCCGCCCCTATTACCGGGGAAGCTAATGACGTTGGGGTATCCGTATTCGGCGGTGGCGTCTATGGCGTCTCGAATTCTTGACAGGCACTGCTCGTGCTGTTCTTTTCTGTTCAGTCCCTTGCTTAGGCCGTGTGTGTTAGTCATCGAGCAGGCCAGCCCGTGTTTTTTGAGGGTCGGGAAGCTGGATGGGTCGAGCAGGTCGATGGCTTTTAGGCCCAGATTCTTGCATGCTATGCACAGCTCATCGAGAGAAAGCTTGCCGTAGCACCATTTGCTAACGGACTGATTGATTCGGCCTTTTGTGACGACTCGCTCGAGATCGGCCGGGGCAACGGCGAGGGCTTGTGCAGCAAATGCACCGGCTGCCGCCCCGGCGGCAACCAGAGAAGTATTGCGGATAAAAGTCCGTCTCGTAAGTTTATCATCGTTCATAATTCTCTCCTTTTCAATTTTACCCATTATTGAGATTGTTAGGGACGGTAGACTCAGCTTTTACAACCAAGTCAAGTCTTGTGGCAACTAAATGCCGCTTTCATAGATCCTTGATAAGATAGCTACTGCTTTGTCAAGCTTACTTCATCTCTTACCGTCCAAAAATACTCTCGACTCTTATTGTTGGGGACAATCGTATAGGCTCTTCTCGGATTCATTTGTGCGAGTTGAGACGGGTGCAGGGTGACTACAAAACCTTGAAATGTACCATCGTTTGACGACACCGTGCCATCCATGTTTTCTTCGGTTATTGAAATGTCCTCATATCCCTGCGCTCTCAGCACAAAACTAAATCCAGCCTTTTTCCTAAACTGTTCCAACTGTTGATATTCTTGTCCGTCGATCCATTCCTCAATACATATTATGAAACTGTTCATCTCTCCACGTCCGCGTGCCCACTCGGGCACTTTTTCGTCGCCCTTCCAGAAAAGTGCATTGATATGTGCTTCCTTGGTCTCTCTGTACTCGACGAACGGATATTCGTGCGGTTTTATGGTGACAAATGAGTCTCCCGAGTTGGCTACGAAAAACTCTGCAATGTCATTGACCATTTCTTCTCTGATCCAATGGGCGGTCCCATTATAGGTAACAAATTGGGCGGGAACCTGAAGTTCGCTGAATATTGCGACGATAACTTGCCAGCGGTCGGGAATCTCCTCGCCAATAAGTCTTCTTATCAACATCGCATCTTCTTCATCATACGCGTCACGGAATGGCACTGTGTCATTCCGGTCCAGGTAACCCATATAAATATATTGCCACACCTTTTTATATGCTTTCTCATCAAAATCTATACCACATATTTCCTTTAGGTCTGCAATTCCCACCGGATACTCCAGTCTGGTCTTACGCCACGTAGACATCGGAAGTGTAGGAATGGCACTTATTCCGCCAATTGCGATGGCCTGTACGATTCGCGGATGCAAAATAGCGAAGCGATTAGCGAAAGCCCCTGAGGCCGAGAATCCATGGAGAAAAACCTTACTTTTGACCTTTAAACCGCTTCTTTTCAACAATTCTTGCGAGTGTTGGATCATCGAAACAAGCTGCAGGTCTATCCTTTTCAGCGGTCCTTCCTTAATCAAAAGCGTATCTTCATCGAGTGCCTGGGTGTAGATGTGCCCCTCACTCTCAGGTCTGGGGAAGATCGGTAGTAATAATGGAAGGCTCAGCTTCCTTGCAATTTGGTTGGCGTGAGAATTGAGTGTTAGTTCCTTCGCTCTTTGCGCGTGAGTTTCAAAATCGTCGGACGACATTCCGGTGTTATTGGACTCGACCAGTATGTTAATGCCACGTGTGCGACTAACCAGCTTGGGAACAAACAAATAGTAGGGATAGTTAAATCCTTTTTTCGAATTCGCCGATACGTATACCAGCAAATCGTTGGAAAGGTCGAGTTGGTACGTGTTGATAACTTCCTCTATTGTCTTGCATTCTGACTTCCCTTTTTCGAACGAGGAAGTACAATCTATAACGACCATAGACAGTACGAACAGAATAATGCGATGCCTTTTCATTTTGGCTCTTCGCTTCGTAATTACTATTGACTGCACGTTACTTGAAGGTTAAGATTTCAGTTCTTGCTTTAGCGCGTTAATCAGCCCAATTACCCTTTCTTTTGCTTTATTGATTGATATCTTTTGGCTCTGTTCTTCGCACCGCAGTTTAATCTCGACACTGCCATCGGCGACGGACTTTCTGCCAACGGTAACTCTTACCGGTACGCCGATCAGGTCGGCATCTTTGAATTTTACGCCGCCGCGTAACTGACGATCGTCCAGCAGTACGTCGAGCCCGGCGCTAAGTAACTGCTGGTAGATGTTTTCAGCCACCCCGGCTATCTTTTCATCGTCCTGATTGACGCAAGTAACCAAGACCTCGAACGGGGCGATACTAATCGGCCAGATAATGCCATTATCATCGTTGCCCAGTTCAATAGCAGCAGCGAGAATTCGATTTATGCCGATGCCATAGCAGCCCATAAGACATGGCTTTTCGTTGCCTTGTTCGTCGAGAAACTTTGCGCCGAGTTTTTCGCTGTATTTGGTGCCGAGCTTGAAAACCTGGCCGACTTCGATACCTTTTTTGAATAGCAGCTTCTTGCCATTATGCGTGTCCCCTTCAACAGCATAGCGAATATCTGTGACCATAACGTTTTGTCCTTCGATAGGAAAGTCTCTGCCCGGAACAACGTTCTTGGTGTGATAGTCAGTTTTGTTGGCTCCCGTGACGCCAACTGCCATCGCTGCAACTGCGTGGTCGATAAGCATTTTAGAGATTTTATCAGCAATTCCCATTGGACCGGCAAAGCCGACTTTGGCGCCCGTAACCTTTTCTATCGTTTCCGGATCAGATAGCTCGACATGTTTGCCTCCGATAGCCTGTATAAGTTTTTCCGGATTCACTTCATGGTCGCCTCTTACCAAAGCTAAGACTTTGATTGGTATCCAGGCTTCTTTGACTATTGCATCTCTTCCATCATGCTTCGCTCTCTCAGCCACTATGTATTTCTCAACTTCAGGGGGAAGATAAGGACTTCTGTAGACTAATGTCTTTATCATATCCTTAGGTTCGGTTTTGAGAAAGGCACAGACTGCTTCTATGCTGCCGATATTCGGGGTATGGACATCCTGCATTGGTGGGATTTTGGCGTTGGTTTTTTCTTTTGGCAGTGGGTCTACATCGGCTCTTTCAAGGTTTGCCGCGTAGGAGCCGTCTTCGGTGTAAATAATCGTATCTTCGCCGGATTCGCAGGGAACAGTGAACTGGTGTGAGCTGGAGCCGCCCATCTCGCCTACCTCAGCCTCTACGATTACGTATTCGAGGCCGCAACGTTTGAAAATCCGGCAGTATGCATCATACATTGCTTTGTATGACTTATCGAGACCTTCGGGGTTGGCGTCGAAGCTGTAGGCGTCTTTCATAATGAATTCGCGGGACCTTATCACGCCGAACCGCGGGCGGAATTCATCGCGAAACTTCGGGCTTATCTGATAAAGGTTGATAGGTAGCTGTTTGTAAGACCTTATCTCGCTGGCTGCGTGGAAGGTTACGACTTCTTCCGCGGTAGGGCCAAGTACATTTCCTTTGCCGTGACGGTCATCAAGCCGGAATATTGTCGGGCCGTAGTCGATGCTGCGGCCGGTCTTTTCCCAGAGCTCGAGCGGCTGCATTGACGGCACAAGAATCTCCTGAGCGCCGGCTTTGTCCATCTCCTCACGGACAATTGCGATGACTTTGAGCAGGCTGCGCCAGCCTAGCGGCAGGTAAGTGTAGGTACCGCTGGCGACTTTCCGGCACAGACCCGCTCGAATCATCAATCTGTGACTGGCCGTCTCTGCATCAGCGGGGACTTCCTTAACCGTTGGTATAAACGTTCGGCTGTATCTCATATCTCGTCCCTCGTACTTGATTGATTGGTAAGTTAACCACTCACCACTCACCAGTTAACCACTCACTACGTTGTGCACGTTTATAGTCAAAAATCAGGATGCTTGCAAGCCCCGTTAGAAATTTTCCCTTTTTGTTCCGTTGGGGATTGTTTCCTTTGAGTCTCCAACAGGCTTTGTATTATCAATATAGGATTTCTAATGGTGCAAGGATATTTCGTGACTCGTGGTTCGGTACCTGCCTTCGCGGCCACAGGTTCTGCGGGACAGGCTCCAATTGATTATCTATTACTGATTTATGGATTATTTATATGTTGAGGTCTTTCGCCTCATCTAAATATATTCTACCGTAGCAGGAGGCTTTGGTGTTAGGTCGTAGAGGCAGCGGTTGACGTCTTCTATTTCGGTTATAATACGCTTGCAGATATGGTTTAATTTGGACCATGGAATTTCGGTGGCCGTTGCCGTTCGGGCGTCAATGCTCTCAATGCAACGGACGACAATTATCTGGCCGAATTCACGCTTATTATCCCTGATTCCCGTGGCGCGGTCGTTTAGCAATACGGCCATATATTGGAATGCCCCACTGTCGGCAAGTTCTTCTTCAACAATTGCGGTTGCCTTGCGGACGGTATCCAGACGCTCACGGGTTACTTCGCCGACGATTCGGGTAGCCAGTGCCGGGCCTGGGAATGGGATACGTCCGGTGATTTCCGCTGGTAAGTTCAGGGCTTTGGCGACCTCGCGGACATCGTCTTTTCGCAGGGTCTTGAGCGGTTCGAGGACCGAATAGCCGTAAGCTTTTTTGGTGTCGATGCCGAGTTGGGCAAGGATATTGTGCTGACGTTTGATTCCGGCTACGGTCTCTTCGATATCTGTGAGAATGGTGCCGTGGAGCAGGAACTTTGCGCTGGATTCGGTAACAAGCCGGCTGAAGACCTTTGAGTAGAATGTGTCGGTAACAGCCTGTCGTTTCTCTTCCGGGTCGGTCAAGCCGGCCAGCGCAGAAAGAAACTCATCCTGAGCATCCACAAGTTCCACGGGGATATCTAAAGAAGCGAAGGTATCGACGACCCGCTGTGGCTCGCCTTCGCGCATCATGGCGTTGTCAATAAAGACGGTTTTGAGCCGGTCGCCCAAAGCGCGGTGTCCGAGCACAGTCGTAAGAGAGCTGTCCACGCCGCCGCTTAGAGCGTTGATGGCCGTTGCATCCCCCACCGTTTGCTTGATATCGGCGATTTGTTCTTCGATGAATTTTTCGTAATCCATTACAACCTCCTTACGGTTCCTATGACTGATATTGAATTTAGAGTAACTTGAAGGGCGGAAATGTAACAGTTTTGGCAGGGACTGTCAACGTTTATCACAGATTATCCTGGGATGTCGAGGGAACAGTCATTTTTCAGTAGTCCTTAAAGGGTCTCATCCACACCGGCCAGTCGCTCGGCATGACGCCACCGGCTGTAGTCCAGGAGTCGGCGGTGTTATATGCGCGATGCCACTTGAAGGTCCACAACTCTTTAAGTCCGGCCTTTCTGACGGACCCAATCTAGAAAAGCCATGTTTATGAACCCATCGTGCCGGTCGATGCAGATACGTCTCATATGCTGCATGCTCTGCCACGCCATATCCGGTATGTCCGGCGGGTTATCCGTATGCCTCGGGAAGACATTGAACCGCAGAGCATCCATAAACAGAGGTACATAGCCGGCACCTTTCACATTGGGAGTTCTCCAGTTATAAATAGTCTCAAAATCTTCATAAACCGTCGTGTACGATGTGGGCGGATTTTCCACCCAGCCGTTTATCCCGTAGCTGCCCCAATCACCTTCCGGTGCATAGCCCTCGCCCCAGAATCTACCCCAGGCTGAAAACACATTAAACTGGGCCGAGGCCTGGCCGTTCTCGTCGACCAGAGGCTTCATGGCGGTAGGGCAGCAGCGAATTTTGTGATCGTTTTTATAATACTCCCTTAGCGCATTCATCCAATGATAAGTATGCCCGCTACCGACGCCTGCCTGGAACTTGCCGTCGTGCTCTTCGGTATACATCGAAAAGTAGATGGTCCATTGTCTTAGGTTCGCCCGACAGCCCATTGTCTTTGCCTGTTGCTTCACCCGCTGTAGTGCCGGCATCAATATAGACATCAATAACGCAATAATGGCGATTACCACCAAAAGTTCTATTAACGTAAAAGCCCTTCGTTTGTGCATAACCAAAACTCCTTGGTTTGTGCTCCTGTTGCTTGTCCGTAGGATGTGCATAACCAGCGTTCTGTTTCCCTAAATCTTACATTTCTTGCATTATCTTACCCCTACCCTCATGACAATATTATACATCCAAATCTGATTTACCGCAATAGCAAAATACTCCGGTAATTGTCCCAAAGATTGTGGGAAAATTTCTCGCAGGTGTTCTTCCACACCACAGCTGTCAGACTACTTTGCGCAGATCGCATATCCCATCTGTACCTCTGATGAACTCAGACAGATATGAATGAGCCAATACCTTATCCCAGGACTTGAAACCCCGCACGGTCTTAGCCCGTATCTTATAATCCAAACCTATAATCCGCTCAATAGCATTGTTTGTTCTATCAGCCTCATCAGAGCTAACCTTCTGCCAAGTCCTTTCAATATGCTGCAGCAGTTGATTAACCTTCCGATGCAACCCCCTACGACAGCTAATAAAACGGCATTCCAAACGCTCAAGCTCATCCGGCACTGTAGGCGGCCGAGGCTCGGCACGCAACAACTCCAAAAGCTCCAACATATTTTCAGACTCAAAGCCCATCCCCTCGGTCTTTAACCTGCGATAAAGATCATAAGTTCGCCTGCATTTGCTCTTACGCCAGTGAGCCAAGCAAATCTGGTGTTTTTCTTCTGGAACAATCCCCTCATATACGCTTAACTCATCGGTACGTAATTGCTCAGCGCCTACCTCACGCATAACCCTAAGCACATGCTGGTGAACCTTGCGGCTATCGGTTTTGTTGACGAACATCTCGTCGATAGACTCAAGCCTTTTTGCCAGGGGAAAAGCCATTATTCAGGAACTCGGACAAAAACACTGCAAACATAGGAAAATTCCAAATCCCGATATGTATACAAGCTTAGGTGCGTCATTCGACTTTTGTTTTTTTACGCAGTTGACTCCAAAGAAGACGGCGGAATTCTCCACTGATTTTTGGGAAAGGAACAGTCTTTACAATTGGTTTGCCTAACGTCCCTTCTATATTGACACAGGCCACATCGCCCTGCAGCGCATGCATCAGTTTATCTAGTTCTTTTGTACCGGGTAGAGTCATTCCTTTGAGTGGACGTGTTGATGAAACGGCGTAACCTCCTATTGGACTTTCAAGACCTAAACCGAGGTCCTTGATTGTCCCTGCACCCCGCACCTCAACTCCACGATTGTAATAAAAGAAGCTTGGAATTTGTAGCCTTGATCCTTCTGCCTGGATCTTAATACGCCCTTGACCTGTGAGTTTGTGTTCACCTAATTTCAACCCAAGCGCATCGTATAAAGTTCTAATTACCTTGTTGTCAACAAGATCCGATTCAGCGAGCTCCAGATCAGCCTCGCCCGTTGATAGCCGCAAATCCGAAAACATCATGATTGTCCCTTTTCCAGATAGTAGACCGATCACCCTGTTAACTTCGGGATGGAAAGAACGGACAACTTCGTCAAGGTCGAGATTTGTCAAATTGACTTGTACGCGCGTAAACAGATCATCAGCATGTCTGCTAAGGCTTCCACGTAACTGAGCTGTCCCAATGGAAAAATCAAAAATGGATCTGTCTATAAGGAGACGCTTTTCACCAAGATACGCTGTTGCATCGCAGTTGTTGAGCTTTATATTACGGAAACCTCCTTCAATTGTCCGACCTTCGAGTTGTAGCACCAACGGTTCGAAAGGTCGAGGTACATCAGCCTTTTTCGCGGTTAAAGAACCAGAGAATTTACCTGCAAGACCGTTCAGCCGGGGCCACCAGTTAGCTACTTGAGCTAACTCTAAATCATCCCATTTCAACTCAATATCACTGGTGAACAAACTGTCAAGAGGAATTCTTGCAATTCCCTGCCCAACTCCACCAAGTGCCTTTATTTTGATTTTTTGCAAATCAATATTTCGTCCCTTAACATCGGTAGAGAATGTAATATGACCTAAAGATTTATCTCTGAGCAATAGCTCTGCTGAGAGGTTACCAACACCCTGTGCGCTTCGCTTTAGAACATCTAACGCAATTTTAGTATTTCCCTCAGCGCGGCCTTGCACGTGATACTTGGACACGGAGATAGGCCATTTGTCTGCAGTCAATTCAATATATAGTAAATGAGGCTGAGCAAGGCTGAAGTGCATTTTGCCTATAGCGGTCCCTTGGTTATGTCTCAGGTGAATTGGCTCAAGCCTGACAATACCGTCGCGCAGGTACAGCTTGCCTTCGCCATGTTCCACGCCAAAAGGTGGTATTTTTATATCCTTTGCCTTCCAACTACCGGAGGCCACGAATTGATCCCTTTCAAAGCCGGTCGTCTCAAATCCCAGATCGCCTGTGAATTGACCCTGCAACAAAAGTGGTGAACCAACTACCTTACCTATTGACGTAAGCGAGATTTCTCCAACTCTCAGGTCCAGATGAGTGGCTCGACTCGAAAACTCATAGTAGCCAGAAAGCCAGCAAGCTCCACCGAACAGATCAAAAGTTTTTGATGAATTAAACTCAATGCGATTTGGTGTTAGTTTTGCCTGCAATGGGATTGATAAGCTCGGAATCGTTCTTTTCCCCAAGGTGACGTTCTCTCCTGCAACATATGAATGTAGGGATAGATTAAAAGGTCGGACTGTCCCCGTTACGTTTGCATCAACCTGCCATTGATTCATCCGGACAGTGGGTTCTACTGGTACTGTGCCAGAAGCCTTTGGAAGCCATTTTAAAGATGCTCGTACATCCTTAAGTTCGGTAGAAGGCAAAATAATTCTGCCAGCTGTGGCAACTGTTATATCATCACGGTCCAGCCAAAAATCTTTGAGCGTAATGCCGTGCTTGTTACCGGTTGCCAGCAATCTAATATTGAAAGGTTGTCCATTGGGTTCTTCTATTTCAAGCTTATCTGCTTCCAGTGCAATCGACCAACTTTGGTCTTTCGTTGAGAAATTTCCCCGAGCAATAGTAAGGCTGGCGTTTGGCAGATTGAGTTCAGTGAGTCGGATTTGGGTCCCTTCCACAAGAAAGCGTGCCATTACGTCCTTGAGATTAATGTCAGTGTTTCTATGCTGCCAGGACAGATGGGAAATTGATGTCTGCCATTGAGAATCCTGCCATCTGACACCTGATCCGACAACTTCCGCCCGAGCTTTCCAATGGCCCAATTGTGACTGTCCCTCAGTAGTAGCTTTGACACGAATACTTCCCGGTCCTGTTCTTGGCCAAGCGAGTGAGCAATCCCAAGTTCCTGCATGTTGTAGGCCCTTTTTGGCCACCGTTCCCACCCAGGAACCGGTAAAATGGCCATTTCCAAGCTGCCAATTCCAGGAGCCATTAAGAAAGGCTGCTAAACTCCCTGTTTCAACTGCAAGCTTATCGATTTTACACTTGTTCTGTTGTAAACGAACTACTCCATGTATGACTTTAATCTTTTGGAAGAGCAACGTGCTATCAGAAAAGAACAAGTTTTTAGGACTAATGAGCACCCCATTAGGTTCCATGTCAATATCTATACTCCCTCGAACATCTGCTGATCCAATTTGAAGGGATTGAAGGTGCAGTTGTCCTGTTAATTTTCCCTGTCTTAACCGACCATGCCAATTGCCATTTGCGTGGACTTTCCTACGACCATGTAGAAACAAAATCTCAAATAAGTCACCATTTTCCTTTAAGGTAAAATCTATATCTTGGAACATGATCTTTCCCGTTGTCAGCTTACCTCGGAGATCGAAATCTTCAGGAGCGCTTACTTTAAAGTTCCAGACCATTGAACTCTTATATTCACCACGGAAATTGAAAGGGCCACACTTCTTGGTTTGACCTGTTCTGTCTAAAACTATTACTGTCGCCTTCGCAATATCCAACCGCGGCAACCTTTTTTGCTGGGATTGATTATTGCTGTTTAACTCATTGATAAGCGGGAAGATGTCCTCTATATTCCAGCGGCGAGTCTCGCCTTGCCGGATCCTCAATAATATTTCATCAATGCGCATTGAATCGACTTTAACTAAGCGAGTTGCCAGAATCAAAGGGAGAGAAGTATGTGATAGGTTGATTTGACTAATTATAAGGAATGCATCCTGCTCAGAAGGTAACCGCAGAGCAACGTTTTTGAGCGTCGTTTGCCCCCTCCATGCGGTGGAGAAGGAACCAACCGATATCTCCACCCCTGAATATGCGCTCAGATAGTCTAGGACCCATTGTCGGGGTAAATCCGTCCATAGAATCACCTGAATCACTAAAGCCGACAGAAGAACTAACGCAATAATAAATATAGTGAGACGACGTATCCACTGTCGCATAACCTACTCACATTTCTCAACTTCACACATCGATAAAATGCACCTAAACAATACTGCGCATACCCTTAATCACTCAATTTCATGATCCACGGGAGGAATCGTGCCAATAGTACGTGGACCAAATCCCAATATCCACCAGTCTTCGCGATACGCTCGACCTAAAGATGGACCAAAGGTTGCCACTACTTCACCTGTGTCAGCCCAATAGGCAACATAGGAAACACTTGCAAAACCAATCTGTTTTATGTTTTTTGTTATAGCCAGTTCTGGAGTAACGAGTGTAGCCATGGGAGCCCCACTTGCTGTCGTAGTTGCACCGGACGGCGCAAGGATAGCAGGAATACCAAGCAGATTTTCGTAGCGGTCTATCCCTACGCCTGCGCTGCGGACCTCGAGGATTATTTCTGCCTCTTCCCGCTTGGTCATGATACGGACTCCCGAGGTTAAGAGTTTTGCACGTAGTTCGCCCAGGACGAAGTCCTTCTCGGCTGGGGCGAAATATGTAGGATCAATATAGACCTTACGACCGTGCAGCGGTTCAAAAGATAAAGGCCCAACCGCCATAATCGCTGCCTGCGACAATAGAAACTGCTCAGTAGCTGTGCGTGCAGGATCGGTGACGCGAACATTGGCGCACCCAGTAAAGAACTCGACCAGCCATACAAGGACAAATATTAGGCAAATTAGTGGCCTTGAAATGCAACAAAACTGTAGAGCATCTTTAGCTTTGTTGTTTACCGTCTTTCCCAGCTCTTTCCTTGCTCTCAACGTCAACCGCACCTCCTATTTTTACACACAAGATCTACCCTCAACTACTTTCGTTATTGGGCTAAAGATGTTAGCTCACACAATATTAATTTGCGAATACGTATATGCTATAGTGTTCTAAGTATTATAAGCAACAGCGATTTACACGTCAAGCCTGCTACGTACAGTAATTGTCTCAAAGATTGGGGGAAAATTACGCGGGCTAAAGGGCATTGACTCAGACATACTATTTATGTTAAAATAAATGGTGCGAATTCATGCAGTCTCGTTTCCTTGATTGCCAAAAATTCCATAGATAAAATCCCGTCGTTCGGCTCCTGCTTCGCGGGGATCAGGTGGCATAGAACATCAATAAAGCCCCCATTGCTTTGGCTTTACCAAGCAAACCGGCGGGGCGAACAAGGAGATAGAATACGCTCGGATATATGAAAATCTTGTTGATTGCCCTGGTATTGGCCTTCCCTTTCGTCGGTGTGTTTGACTTCGCCCTGTTTGCTAACGAGCGGCATCAGACAGAAATCCCTTTGGTAATCAATGAGTTCATGGCGTCTAATAGCAGTTGCATCCGGGACCCACAGGGCCAATATGATGACTGGATCGAAATCTACAACACCGGCGCCGTCGCTGTTGATATAGCAGATATGTACCTGACAGATGATCTAAATACACCCGCCATGTGGCGGGTTCCAGATAATAATCCTTCCGTAACTACTGTTCCTTCGCAAGGCTATCTGTTGATATGGGCCGACAACGATACCACCGATGCCGGGCTGCATGCGAATTTCAAACTCGGTGCCGCTGCCGACGAGATTGGCCTGTTCGACAGCGATTGCAGTACTCTCATTGACAGTATTGCCTTTCCCGACCAGACTGCCGATATTTCCTACGGCCGCTATCCTGATGCTAACGATAATTGGCGGTTCTTCGCTCTGCCCACGCCAGGAGCACAGAATAATGGTGCGTATTTGGGCGAGGTTGCCGAGACCCAATTCAGCCATAATCACGGTTTTTACGATACGCCGTTTTCTGTTACCCTTGCCACCGAAACCGAAGGTGCTGTAATATATTATACGCTCGATGGAAGTGAGCCGTACGATATTTGGGGCCGATTTCGAAGTGGCACGGTTTATACTGGTCCTATCCCCATCGGCACGACCACGTGTTTACGGGCCAAGGCAATCAAGCCCGGCTGGAAGCCCAGCGTTATATGTACCCAAACCTATATTTTTCTTGGCGATGTCACTCGACAACCTGCACATCCTGCCGGTTTCCCGGCTAACTGGGCACACACCGGGGTCGGCGATTACGAAATGGACCCGGAGGTCGTAAACCATCCGCGTTATCGTGACACAATAAAAGATGCTCTCAAGTCCGTCCCGACCCTCTCATTGGTAATGGATGTCGATGACTGGTTCAAAAGTGGCGGTCAAGGCATCTATGTTCAAGGAGAAATGAGCGAACGGGCGGTCTCGGCTGAGCTTCTCTTGCCCGACGGAAAACCTGGCTTCCAGATCAATTGTGCCGTAATGATTGTTGGCGGATCCAGCCCCAACAGATGGAAGATGGACAAACTCTCTATGAGATTAAAATTCACTGGCGAGTATGGGCCGACCAAGCTCAGGTTCCCGCTCTTCGGCGACGATGCAACCGATGAATTCGATACCGTCGTTGTGGATGCCAGCATGAACAACACTTGGGCTTATGGCGGTGGCGTTATCGTTAACAGGGATGGCCTGCAACTCACTCAGCGAGATACCGCGCAATATACTCGCGACCAGTTCGTATCTGATATCCAGAACGCGATGGGCGGCTATGCCCCGAAGGGAAAGCACGTGCACCTCTATCTCAATGGTCTCTACTGGGGCCTGTACTGGCTTCATGAGCGACCGGATGAGCACTTCGCTGCTGCCTACTTTGGCGGAAAGGATGATGATTACGACATCCTCAAACACACCTCCGGTACGGTCATCAACGGCTCTGGAGCAAACTACTACGAAATGTTCAATATTGCCAATGCCCGCCTGGTCTCAGATACGCAATATCAGTTAATCCAGCAGTATCTGGATATACCAAACTTCATCGATTACATGATCACGAACTATTACGTCGGCAATTGGGATTGGGCGCATCAAAACTGGTATGCCTCGCGCAATCGTGTTGATCCCGACGGGCGTTGGCGATACCATAGCTGGGACGCCGAGCACGTAATGGAAGCCCTGTACGTCGATATGACGGGTAAGGACGACAACGGTGGCCCCACGCGCCTCCACCGCAGGCTTGCAGACAACGCTGAATACCGTAAGCTCTTTGCCGACCATGTGCATCGTCACTTGTTCAACGACGGCGTTCTTACTCCCCACGGTGCAGCAGCTCTGTACCAAGTGCGGCTCAATGAGGTTGACCGTGCGGTCGTCGGTGAGTCGGCCCGCTGGGGTGATAACCGTCGCTCTACCCCTTACACCCGGGACATCGATTGGATTCGCGAACGTGACTGGCTCCTTAATGAGTACTTCCCACAACGCACGGGAATTGTCCTTAATCAATTCAAGGCCAGAGGCTGGTATCCAAACGTTGAGGCACCCAGCTTCAGCCGGCACGGAGGGTGGGCTCCCAGCACGTTCACCCTGACTATAGATAATCCCAACGGCTCCGGCACAATTTATTACACCATCAACGGCTCCGACCCGCGCCTGTCGGGCGGTTCTGTTAATGAACGATGTTCGGTTATCTATACCGGGCCTATCACGTTGACCGAGAGCGCAAATGTTAAGGCACGTGTGTTGAGCGGCAGCACATGGAGCGCGCTAAATGAGGCGACCTTTGCCGTGGGCCCTGTGGCAGAGAATCTGCGTATAACCGAGATTATGTATCATCCGCATAATACCGACGACGCGGACGATCCGAATGAAGAATACATTGAGTTGAAAAACATCGGAACCGAAACACTAAATCTGAACCTGGTAAGCTTTACGAACGGCATCAATTTTACCTTCCCGATCGTGGAGCTTGCCCCCAACAAATATGTCCTGGTTGTTAAGGAGCCAGTGGTATTCGCCTCTCAGTATAAGGATGTACCGCCGGACGTAGATATTCTTGGTCCATACGAAGGCCGGCTAAACAACGGCGGCGAGCGAATCAGACTCCAAGATGCCATCGGCCAGACGATACTGGACTTTAGCTACAGCGATGGCTGGTGTCCGATTACCGATGGGCAGGGCTTTTCTCTGACTATCATAGAGCCGACTAACACCGACCCTAACAGTTGGGGCAGGAAAGAGTCTTGGCGTGCAAGCGCATACGTTGACGGCTCGCCCGGCTGGGACGACAGTGGCATTATTCCCAACCCCGGTGCTGTAGTTATTAATGAAGTGCTGGCATATT
>JGI24422J19971_10000869_pt1 | contig 17643 bp, 15 predicted proteins | sample DeeMarSWOR152_54_FD_19971 | JGI IMG/M metagenome (IMG submission 19971) | reverse complement strand
ACCATCGACGAGGAAGATGACGAGATAGGCGAAGTACCGAGCTGAAAAGAGAAAGAAGCAGAGGGCAGAAAGCGACGATGCGGTCTTGGAGATGAGCACTGGGATGACGTACCCTTTGTTCTTCCTGACGTTGCGCTGGGCAATGTAGGAGAGGACTGCGATGGTCATCATCATGGAAAACGTCATGGAGAGCCAGAACTTCTCTACCGATAGAGGCATCTCCGGGAGCCCAGGTGTCAGAATGCGCGAAAACAGGTTAAGGGCCTTAAGTATTGTTTCTGGCATCAGCACAAAGGCAAGCCCCACAACGAAGTAAGCTGCGGCGCTGATGGCCAACAGAACCTTCAGGTGCCTTTCTTCCCCAGTTACTTCAATCATAGTCATGGTCACCCTCCCCCAACTAAAAGGTGTCTTTATCTAAGGGCTCATCTGCCATGAAGCCCGAAAGTGCATACTGGACCAGTATCTCGAGAGGCCAACAACCAAAGAGGAGAAAGAAAGGCGGATACTCCGGGCTATGGGTGAAGGTCCACAACCTGCTCGCTATGGACCCTACATACTCACTTGGGTTGCTGATAATCATGGCCGTAATAACGATACCGATGAACACGGGAAACTTCATCCTGACTGCCAGGGCGATACCTACTACGAAAAGTACGGCGTAAAATAACCAGAAGAACGCCCCAGCCCCGGCCCAGTAGTCGCCCAGACCTATGGGGATCAATGCACCAATCAACACGAGAACAACGAGATTCACCCACCTCGGTACACCCAAATTCAGCTTTCGTATCAGCCTAATCACTATCCTGGTTGCTAAGACATACACGATCAGGCCGGCAAGTACCCATGTCGAGACAACAAAGGTGTAATGCCCCTCAAGGCCGTGATAACTCCACATTCCCGACCTCATGCCGATGGTCTCCTTGATATACTCAATGATAAATATCCCAAGGATCAGGGCGAGAAGGCGTGTGGTTGAGGTGCTAAAGGCAAGCCAAACACACAACAGGAAGCCGGAAATCAGCGAAACCCAAAAGGCGGCGGTCATCAGGGAAACATATCCCTCCTGTATTGCCGTAAAGATGCTGGCGAATATGAATAGTGCAATCAGAAAAAGGTTTCGTGCCCGCGTCGTGTTCACCTGTGGTGCCATTATCACATCCTCTCACTGTGAGATCGCTTATGAAGGGGAGAAGGTGGGCTATAAGGATCTGCAAAGTCACAAGGTGACGAGCTCATTCAATCTTAAGTCATGCCGTATTCCTATACTCGGCGTTCCAGACTGGGTCAATGATCTCTCGCAGCAGCCGGTCATACTCTCGCAAGCCCTCATGATACGACTGATCATTTGCTGCCTCTTCCGCAGCCTTATCACATGGCCTCGTCTGATATCCCTCTTGCAGAATTCCGCAGATAGCCTCGTGATGGTCTCTGATAGGACAAGGGAGAATGAGGTTGTCCCTCTCTGGTGCTGGCTTACCGTAAGCATAGTCGCTTTGCCATTCTCGTATCCTATGAAAATAATTGCTGTATAGCACATCATTAAGGGTTCCCCCCGCTTCATAAACCTGAAGTATGTTATCCTGGTAGTACGGTATAAAAACGCAGGGCATGACGTTCCCATGCCAGTCGATATAGAAATATCCCCCCATTCTGCCGGCTGCCAGACACCCATCGGTCATCACCCCTTGGTTCCAAAAGTCTATATAGTTATATCCCCCTTCCTTAAGGGCCCATACATTTCGCTTGAACATCTCAAGCCGCTCCTCTGGGGTCACCATCCCAGCAAGGGTATAGCTCCTGCCAATGGGCATATATTGAAAGAGCCAGCCGTAAAACACTCCTTGCTCGTCAAAAAAGAAGCGCAGGAATTCCCTGCTCGTTGCCTCATCCCAATTGTCTCTGGTGGCCTGAACTGATATGCCAAAGGGAACTCCTGCCTCTCTCAAATACGTGAATGCCTCCATGATCCTCTTAAATGTCCCCTTCCCCCGCCTCAGATCGGTCTGTTCCTCAAAACCCTCCACGGATATAGCCGGGGTCATGTTACCTACCTCTGCCATTTGCCATGCCAGATCTCGATTAATGAGTGTACCATTGGTATACACCATAAAGAAGTTGTCATCGTGCTCCCTGGCAAGGTCAATTATCCCCTTCCCATCCGTATTCCAAAGAAAGGGCTCTCCTCCGGAAATAACCGTAAATCGCGAATGCCAAAGAATCCCCTTTTCCCTGATGATCCTGGTTACGATGCTATAGGGCAATGAAGTTTTGGTATTGCTTGCGCTGCTTGCGTAACATCCACGACAATGCAGATTGCACACCTGAGTTGGGCTCACAACGAGGAAGCTCGGATAGACTGCCTCCTTTCCATATTCCCTCCTAATATCCCGCTCCGAGATGTCCTCAACAAATACGTTTCTCGCAAAGACCTTCACCATCTTGTGAAAGACATCTTTACTCATAATCCCCTTGTTAAGATGCCTTTCCGTAGTTTTGAGGAGGTTTCTTACAAATGCATATTTCAGCTCTTGTGCCTGCCTGATACTATCAGGTTCCCCTTCAACAATATCCTTCCAGAGCTTATCACTGGCCTTCCTGACCAGAAGCCTCATAACCGGCCTTTTGTCTGCCATCCGGACAACGATATCAACGATCTTGCTCCACGCGCTCTTTTTGATCTCCTTTGAAATCGCCATACCCAATCCCCCTTTTGTCAGAACGTCCTCAGTTCCGCAGGTTGATTCTGTTCCAATACCGAAAAGATGTCAAGGCACAAGCCCTCGAGCAGCACGCCATAGAGCCTACCATCTAACCTTTCTTGAGCGCTAATTCCTTGGCGCAGAGTGCGGCACCCAGGGCTCCCACTATCTGCGGCTCCTCGGGGATGTTTATCCTCATCCCGAAGAGCGATTTCAGGGTTTCTGCTATCCCTTGGTTCTTCGCTACCCCACCGCTGAGGGTGATCTCCTCCCTCACCCTCAATCTCTTGGACATTTGAAAGATTCGCCGCGAGATTGCCTCATGGAGCCCCCTGATGATCTCCCCCTCTCCAAATCCCTCAGCTATCAGGGAGATCACCTCAGATTCGGCAAACACCGTGCACATGCTGCTGATTGAAACACCCTTTTTTGCCTTCAGAGACCGCCTCCCCAACTCCGTCAGCTCAGTCTCTAAGGCCGCAGCCATCACCTCCAAAAACCTTCCGGTGCCTGCGGCACACTTATCGTTCATCACAAAGTCAGTCACCGCACCCCGCTGATCCAGGGTAACGACCTTGCTATCCTGCCCCCCGATGTCAATAACGGTTCGAGTACCCGGAAAGAGGAAATGACCGCCGCGAGCATGGCAGGTGATCTCGGTTACCTCCCGAGCTGCAAAGGGAACCCGAATCCGCCCGTAGCCAGTAGCCACCACCACCTCAATCTCCGTCTCATTCACGCCTGCCTTCACTAAGGCCTCCTTCAGACACGACCGGGCAGCCTTCTGCGGATTTGCCCCGGTGCTCACTATGGAGTACGCCAAAATTCCGTCCCCTCCAAGCAGAAGGGCCTCCGAAGAAAGGGATCCGATATCAATGCCAACGAAGACTTCCTTGCCCATCATCACCCCAGCATCTCGATCAGGGCTTCTACCCGCGTTCTCGTTTGTCCCGGTGAGTAGTTATCAGGGTCAGCGCCGTCACCGGGGAGAATGATATACGGGACGCCTTTGTCCTTAAGCACGTCACCGATGACACCCGCACCTCCACACGATTGCCTGCAGCCCCAGTGAGAGAAATGGATGACCCCGTCGACGCGATAGTCCTCCACCATCTCCATAATGGCCGCTATTCTTCTGTCCAGGGGACCTGCCCACACATTGGAAAGTATCTTGTCGGCCAAGCTCTCCCATGGCCGTGAGGGATCAAGAGGTGCCCAACAGAGGTAATTGGCCTCTTCAAAGGACACCGCAACCTCTCGCTCCGCCAGAATCCGGAAGATTTCGTTCCGATAGTAAGGGCGAATATGGTGGAGCCACAGGAGCCGGTACTTTTCCCGAGGCAGGTACCCCCTTCCCTCGATCACTCTCTGCTCGAGGTATTGATAGAGGGAGCGAAAAAACTCAACTCCCCACCGGGAACCGAAAGAATAAAAGTTCATTCCCGCCAGATAGCTGAGGCCCTCGCTCCCGGGCAGGGGAGAGGGAGATGATCGACGCACCCGGTTTACCCTCTCCATGTACCTGCGAGCCTCATTAGAACGGGTGAGAACCCGAGATAGCTTTCCCTCATCCAGATGCAGTCCCAATATCTTACATGCTTGCTGGGTGAGACCTTTGAGCTGATCAACCATATACCTCCGACTTGAGCCCCCGTTGGAGTAAGGAGGATCTAACATAAGGTGAGGGCAGCCATAAATCCCACTTAGGTAGCTGAAGAACTTATTTGCCCCGTCACAGAGGTGAGAGGAGGAGATGATCACATCGGGTGGCGGCAGGTAACCCTCGAGGACCAAGCCAAGAGCACAACGATAAAAGGAACACAGATCGGTTGATATCTGGGAATCAGCCAAGGCGATGGGGCGCTGACTTCTACCCAGATACGCTACCAATGCTGCGATGATCTCCGGCATGAAGGGAACCACCCCCAAGCCGTACGCGACCTCGGTAGGCGCAAAGGCATTCATCCATATCACCGGTTTGCTCCGGGAGCAAGCCCTTCCCGTGGTATCTAGGAGAAAACGCACCCAGATCTTATAGGCCTCGTTTTCCTCTCCCCAGCTCAACAGATCGAGCAGGGGCCGAAGTGATCGATAGGTTAGGGGACTGCGAGCCAGCCCTCGTACAAGCTTTGTGATGAGCTCGTTATGCTGCATTTCTCTCTAACATCTCGAGGAAGGCCTGAAGCCGTGTCCGGACGCTTCCACTCACTCTACCAGTATATTCTCCCTCAATAAAGAGGAGCGGTACACCCATCCGTCTCAAGGCCCCCTGCAGCGCCGGGGCCTCATAGAGATAGGGGTCGCAAAACTTCAGTGAATAGTAGATCACGCCATGGGCTCCTGTTCTATCCACTTGGTCTTTTATGTGGGCTATTCTGCGCCCCGTATCATACATGCGAGCACACGGCGTCTTCATAAGATACGCTTCGCTCAAGGATTTAAGTGGGTCCGATGACAGGGAAACCTCGTCAACAAATCGCCCGCCAGTGCACAGATCAGAGGCAACAACTTCACCACCCAACTCCTTCACGGTACGGATCAATGAGCTCCCCTCCACAAGCGAACCGGTGATCATGAGCCTGAGCCCGTCTATGCTGGTGCTCTCCTTATCCTCAAGCTGCTCTACATAATCCTTAAGTGCCTCATTGAAAACCTTCCTCGAGTTTCTCCACTGTTCAGCAAGGATCTCCACAATTTCCCCGTAGCCCAAGGGCGGCTCTCCCCTCCCCCTTACCGATAACAGCCGGCGTATGAGAGAGCGGGTGTAGTTGGCTTCCTCTATGGCAGCGGTCAGTCCATCTTCGGTAATCCTCACCCCAAAATGCCGCTCAACGCGTTTGGTTAAATCTTGTAATCGTTTTCTGAAATAGGCCACCGATGTGGGCGTAATAGTGCGGGGCACATCGAGGAGCATGGAGAACGGCTGGGGGCAGTAAAATTTCCAGGCATCGTAGAGCCGACGCATGCCATCGCACGTGTTCACCATGATGATACCGGAAAGGAAGGAATAGCCTCCCTGAATGGCAGTTCCCAATGAGGTCTTGATGAGTGGGCAGAAGTTTGGATCCAAATACGCGTCAGCCTGCTCCGAGGATGGCTCGGGAAGAACTCGCCAGGATAGTAAGCCCCCTGCGTCCAGAATCTCCAAGGGGAGGTAGGTGCAGGTCCATCCTATCAAGGGTTTCCCCTTGAAATCCCCCACCTCCCTATCACAATCATCCAGAATACCTTTGAAAACCGCCGCCTGACCCATACCTGACAAACAGTATAGCACTTCCGTTCGCCCTGCGGAAGGGAATTAACGGGTGAGCAGCCAAAACCACTCAGGGGCAAGCTCAGTAGAAAAACGAGATGGTGATCGTCCCAAAGACTTGTTCATCTCTTTGGGTTTTGAACTGTTTTGTCCGATACACATAGCCATAGCTAACCTTAAACCGACTAACTGTCAGACCAACACCTGCTAGCAAATCGGCTGTAAATGGCTCCTTTTCCACGCTGTGACTGTCTCTGAATGTGTTGCCATCGAGGAGGATATCCCTCAGTACTGCGTAACCATCGACTGCTGCAAACACGTGGATTCCTAATTGGTTGGTACCACGGGGGAAGCTGCGGTCACGCTCTCCGGATGGAGCGTTACATTCGCATCCAGGGCGAATAAGAAACGTGCCGAAATCGTTCGGCAGGTTCCACCCAAATCGGAGCTGCGCTCCCGCATTAGCAAAGGTATAGGCATTTCCCAGTCCCCAGCCATAATGCGGAATCACATCATATTCAAACCCATTAGCCAGTCTAGACCGGATGAATTTGATTTTGTGCAGATAGATAGCCTCCAGGAATGGCTCATCTTCCAGTTGATTATCCCAGCCCTTGGGGTCCATTGAATCGCTCCACTCGTGAATGGCCTTTTGGGTCTGTTCGGCATAGGAATGAGGGCCCACGAGCCCCACGTCGAATTCCAGGCTTTCCATATGCTGCGGGCTCTTGCTTTGAAACCCGATTGCAAAGTAGGCCACTCCGGCATAGGGACGATCATCCTTGATAAGGTCAGTGCGTTTGATATCCTCCGGCGTGTAGATACTCTGCCCAGCTGAGACGTATATGGCTCGCTTATACCCCGATTTGTTAACAAAAGGGAGGCCAGTAACGAATGGGAGGCTCCATTTGGGTATACAGGGATGCTCTGGGTAAGCGGCTACCTCCGGTGATATCCATGTCAACCTTGTGCCGTTAGTGTAGTACCGGTCCGTGCCAGCGAAGACATCATTTTCGAAATAGAAGCTGAATGCCCCATGGCTCCCAGTCCCCCTCGGTTGGCCCATGGTCGTCATGGGGAGCACTCCCACGAGAATAGAGAGTAAAAGAACCCTTAGCTTTCTGATATGCGATGTTGGCCTGATCGGTGTTCGGCAGAGAAAACAGATTGCACCCATGATATCTAAAAACTCCTCAGTGGAGTTCAATACAATCTCATGGCAGCCGGTTTCATTCGCTCCAGGTTGGCAGTGCTCCCCACGACAATCCCCTAGGCGCAGAGTGACCCAGGGCCGTGCACCCTCTACCCTCTTGGGGTATTTTGCAACGATGCGCCTTCAAGCGTCGTGAGTATAGGCAGGAGGGATGGCAAGGTCAAGGGATATATGGGATTGAAGTTTCCCGATTTGAAGGTGCCCGATCTTCGCAACTTATTGATTATGTTATGGTTGTTGGTTCCCTTAGGCGAACACCGTGGGAGCTCTCGCTCCGGTGCTTTTGAGCTGAGCCTTTCAGGGTTCGCAGGAGGGGAATGGTTGCCCCTTCCCGGCTCTAAAGGCCGGGCTTTCCCCTTCCTGCTCACCCTCAAGGGGTGCCCCGCTTCTCCCGCAACGTCGCTCATTGCCCCACGGTGTTCCCCAAAAAAGTCAGGAAACTTCAGATATATGCGAAGGACGGGCTTCAAAAAGGTATTGCAGACACCGTTATCCTCCTATACCCTATTATGAGAAGGGCTACCGGTCTCATCTCATGAGTCGGTTTTCTGTGTGAAACCACAGTCTGATCCGAGGGCTCCTTGTGTTCGAACTCAACTGGCTCGGCTGGTTCACAGTATCGATAAGCTCCGTTCTGATAGGCATCGCAAAGACGGGTGTACCCGGCGCAGGCATTTTGGCAGTGCCTTTGATGGCCGCCGTTTTGCCCGCACGCGCCTCAGTCGGTATCTTGCTTCCGATGCTGATCTTTGCCGATATCTTTGCCGCCATCTACTACCGTCACGAGGCCCAGTGGCGAGATCTCCTTCGCCTCATTCCGTGGAGCCTGCTTGGGATCTACCTTGGGTATCTCGGTCTGGATAGGGTTAATGACCAGCAACTGCGCCCGATTATTGGCGGAATCGTTCTCATTATGCTGGGCATAAACACGTGGCGCGAGCGCTCACAACGAGAAGATCCGCCAATTCCCACCTACTGGTGGTTTGCGACTTCACTTGGTCTTCTTGCCGGCGTAGCCACGATGATGGCCAACGCCGCCGGGCCAATTATGATTATCTATCTTCTGGCAATGCGGTTGCCGAAGATGAGATTCATCGGCACCAACGCCTGGTACTTCTTTATCGTAAACTGGATTAAGGTTCCCTTCAGTGCAGATCTGGGCCTCATAAACGCCGCTTCCCTGATGTTGAACCTGATTGCGTTTCCTTTAATTGCAATAGGCGCCCTTGCTGGAATCATCGCGGCTCAAAAGATGCCACAAAAGCTCTTCAGCGTTATCGTGCAGCTCCTGGCCGCAGCCGCAGCGGCTCGTTTACTGCTCCCCCTATGACTAATTCCCTGATTCGAATATTGCTTCAACTGTTTGGAATAATGATGAGCGTTTTTTCTATCTGGCTCGGTAATAGCGAGGGAGTTCAGACTCAGTTTCCAGCTCCATAGCAGCTGCCCAGACTTCATGTTTAGAACAGTTGCCCTCGCATTCCCTCTGCGGGTGCGCACGTCAGTGGAGCGCAGTAGATGCCCAGGCAAGGGATTCTTGTTGCTTGGGCAATGACAGGGAGGGTCATCATCTGAGAGCATGGTAAACCAAAGTCCCAGCAATTGTCAGTTTTAGCGGGCCGCCTTTTTGCCATGACTATAGATGGCAATTCTGTCACTGCCACAATTTGGACAACGAAAGCCGGGATCTGTTGGTTTCACATCTTCGTCACTCAAGGCAAAACAGTTGTCACAGCGTATCCAACCGCAGTTCTCGCACATGCTGAAGTTATCGGTTACGTTGTTACACGACTCGCAGATGTTCTCTTCTTCATCTTGCATGACGGTCTCCCCGCTGCACCCCGTTCCTCGGTTTCTCAGTACTCTGTGTCTCCAATGAGCCGAGCAGAAAAGTCACTTGACAAGCCTCAGAGTGTGAGTTTCACGGAGCCTTTTGAGCAGCTCTTTTATGATAAAGGCGGAGGCGTCGTCCTCGTGGAGATCACGTATTCCAGACAGTGCACGGCAGGATTCCATGAGAGGCTTGTTCCCGCTCCAGAGCCCGAATGCATTTCTGATGTACTCACCGAGGGAAAAATAGAGCGCTACCAGTTGTTCTTCCTTTAACTTGGCTATTCTCGCCCTATCCCGCAGGGACAAATCGGACATGAGCCTGGTAACGGCTTGATCGACGGTATGGGGACTAGTTCCGCTCCTTGTCACCTTCCTCATCCACGTGGGAACAAAGAAGGGTGGAGGTTTGCTGATATCGATTAGGTCTATATAAAAGGCCATTTCCAAAACGTCTACCGTGTCCTGGTATATCTCCGGATCCTTGCTCGCCCTAGGGCCTGCAACATTCAGAACCTCAATCCTATGGTTCTTAAGCCACAGCCTAATCTTTCGTGCTGCCTTAAAGGCGATGGTCCTGCTCAGGTCTATATGGAGCCAGGGCCGGCCGTGGTGCATGGCCATTTTCCGCACGAACTCAGAGCCACCGGTGAGCTTTCCATGGGAGAGAATCAGCGTGCCGTCTGATTCTATAACGTTGCGTTCAGCGTGATTGGCACGGCTGCCAGGCGGCATTTCCTGCACCTGGTACTTATCTGGCAACCTTCCGTTTTCGGTCTTTCGTCCTCTATCTATCCATCCGCCGTGGGGAACGCCAAACTTTACGGCCACATCGAGAGCAGCTTGGTCAGCACCAGTTTGACCACTGGAGATGATCTTGCTAATCATCGCAGCCCCCATCAAGAAACCTCAAACAACTCCTCTGGTCTTGCCCTCCTTTTCATTGCCCCGACGAAAAACCCCCATCCCTCTGAAAGAGACATGGGGGTTCAGGCATGCAAGCATACAGCCCTCGATTCGAGATTCTCATTGCGAAAGACCTTTACTCTGACTAAGTATAGGTGAGGCGATTGGGGAGGTCAAGGGATATAGTGCCTTCGTCATTTCCCTATAAACGTGGGTCTTCTCCTCTCAAGAAAGGCCCGCGCCGCTTCCCGGTGATCGTAGGTCTCCGATAAGATGGCCATGTGGGACGAAATATGGTCCAGGTGCGATCTTAAGGTTGCCGTTTGAGATTGGTACACGGCTCGTTTCATCATGCGGATAGCAAGCGGGGGTTTGTTTACGATCTTCTCAGCGAGGGCTATAGCTTCCTTCATGAGACGGGCATGGGGAACAACACGATTTACCAGCCCTATCCTCTCTGCCTCCTTAGGATCAATACCATCTCCGGTAAGCAACAACTCGAGCGCTTTGGCTGTACCAACGAGCCTTGGCAAGAAATAGGCCCCACCGTCGCCTGGAATGAGCCCCATCATGATATACGATTCCGCCAGTTTCGCCCTATCAGAGCAGACCCTGAGGTCACACATAAGTGCCATATCCAGTCCGGCACCCATTGCAGCACCATTGATTGCTGCGATGACCGGCTTGTCTAGGTCCTCCAGGGTTAAGATGATGCGGTGCACTCCCTCCCAGAGAAAGTTCTTCATATCCCAAGACTGCAGTTTACCTTCGGCCATATCTCGTATATCGCCCCCGGAACAGAATGTATCGCCTTTACCGGTCACAATAATGACGCGAACAGTGTCATTCACCCGAGCCTCATTGAGAAACTGATTCCACAGGGTTATCATTTCAGGGCTGAATGCATTTTTTGCCTCCGGCCGGTTAAGAGTCAGTATGGCTATGTGTCCTTCGATAGCATAAAGTATATGTGGTTTGCTCACGCTTTCATCCTCCCCATTCAGCGGATTGACCCGTTCCCTTAGTGAGCTCCTACCCTCTCTCAGCTACTCCGATCATAAAGGCGGTCTTCAACGTGTATCATGAGTTAAAAATCGGGCACACGGGGTAATTCAACCGAGCGGCTGAACACCTATTTGTTTTCTCCTTTTCCAGCTTCCTCTTTTCGAGGCTCTGCCAGCAGCTGTTCGGGGTCTTTCATAATATCATTCGCCTGCCGCTCTTGGAGAAAAAACGGATAATCATTTGCAGAGGAAATGGCCGGGTAGACCGTGGCATCTTTATCAAGTCTGCCAAAAATTGACAGGCTGTACTCCTCTATCCCTCTGAGCTGAATTGTGTAAATGGGTTCGGTAAAATCCTCCTTTTTTTTATCGTCCACGTATTTCTCGCAGCTCAGGTTAGACAAGGTGGNCAAAAGCCGGTCCAGTTTAACCTCATCGGCTTTTTGACCCTCAGTAGTCTCCCACAGGATCTCCGTTTTTGAAGCAGGCGGGCTCGAGGCCTCAGCCTCTTGGTCTAGTTTTATTTCAACGGGTACCTGCTTCCGACTGAAGGACGTTGATTTCCCGCCCTTGCTGACTCGGATCCCCTGAATTTCTACCTTCTCGAACTTTAGGACCATCTTATCCCTGAGATTATCCATGTTCAGATCAAAGACCCCCCTGAAATTCCCTTCAGCGTGATAGACCCGGGGATCTCCTCCAACCTGCACAAAGGTGTGTCGGTAGGACGGGGCAACCTTGCCTATGGCGAAGTCTCGCTTCACCATATCTCCGGTCCAGGCTTTGACGGTGAGCTTTTTTTTATCGTCAAGGTCATAGCGGTTATAGTTTTTTGATTCCGATATCATGGCCGTAAGGGTCAGTTTCTCGATCGCATCCAGCATGCTTTTTACCTTGCCAGCGTCAGCGCTATAACCCTGAGGGGCAATGCGCCAGATAGTATCCCTTTTGTTCAGGGTGATGGCTGTGCCCTTTTTGGAGATCTCGATCTTGGAGATGTCTGCCTGTGCAAGAGGAGGAACTTCAGGCACCTTATAGTGGGTTCTGTCTTGTTTGCGCAGAAAAAGGTACAGGGAAAGCGCAAGAATGACCACGCCAAGTATTATGTATTCCTTCCTTATCCTCATGGGCTTCCTTCTTTATTTCAGGAACATCATCTGGATCTGTCTCTTTCGGGCATGCCTGCGCAGCCAGACAAAAACCCCGAAAATGATTACCAGTACCGGTAGGCCCGCGATATTGAATGATTTTACAAAGGTCTTGGTGCCAGCTTTGGCATCGTGGAGGGGGTTAAACCGCTGCTCTTTGCTTCGAATAACAGCGATCCCCTCGCGGTTATTCAGGGAATCCAACACATTCATGATAAACGTAGCATTGGGACTTCTGCCTTTCGCGTCCAGCAGATTGTCCTTGAGCATCTCCGAGGATGCAACGAGCAGTACCTTGCCTGGTTTGCCCTTTGATAACACCTTGCCCTTGCTCTCTATTTTTGAGAGTTCAACTTCAGCCTTCTGAGCGTCTACCTCTTTCTCCTCTGACTTCCCCGAATCCTTTCCTGCTGTTTTCCTCTCGGGTATTGGTTTACCGGCAAAGTAACTGGGAAACTTCCCTTCAAGGAGATAGGCCAACGGAAGGCTTTGCTGCCCTTCGCCCGATCGAGGGGGCCTGATGACCATGGGATTGAGATTGATCCGTCCGCTCATCTCCCAAGACTTTTCCGACGATGCAAACAACTTATATGCCCGTAACCCGTTTTCGCCGATACGCTTTGCCTCCAATTCCAGTGGCGAGGCCTTCATAGTGATCAAGCCCTTAATATTCCTCATATAATCCAGATCTTTGTTGATAAACTGGTTCTTTATGATGGGCACAAAGTATATGGGTCGCTCACCGCCTCCCAGTCCGGACGGCAGAGTCTGTTTGTAGCAATTCTCATCCATAACATAGGATTTCCTGATGCGGATACCGTAATGTTCCAACAGTTTCTCAAGGCCGGTATTGATGGGAACATACCGGGGAGCTCCAAATGATCTGCCCTGCTGATCCGAGGGCATGACCTCTTTGAAGGCATCCAGAAAAAAGGCCAGGCTTTTTCCTCGCATCAGGAACTGATCGATCTGAAACAGCTCGTAATCGGTAAAGGGCTCGGTCGGTCCCCCTATTATGAGGCAGTTGATGCCTTCAGGTATGAAGCCATCTTTGAGACTAACATTTTTTATGGTGTACGTCTGTGATATGAGGCTCTGGAACGTGGATAGGGTCTCCTCCCTCCGTTGTTCCCTGCGATTTAATGTCGGTCTACCGCCGAGCTTTAGGGTACCGTGATCGGCAAGATAACCAATATCCTGATTGATATCTATGATCGACTCCACGTTTTCATTGATAATCTCCTCCATCTTGTCCAGGTCGGTCAACTCATACCGCGTACCGATGAGGGGCACCCGGAGAACGCGAATCAATGGGATTTCAACCGACCGGTCACCGTACTCCATCACCATACCAATAGATCCCTTACCCGGCTGTATTTTCCCGCCGGAAAGGGCCGGCCACTTGAGGCTCAAAATATCATGCTTTTGCAGTTCGACCTCAAGGCCCTCATCCCTTGTAGGGTCGAGGTATTCAAATTCCAGCTTTCCATAGTTCTTGTCATTTAGCTTCTGAACAATTCCTTCCAGCCTGCCGGGCAGTTTTGACAGTTCGCCTACGTGTAGATATGGAGCAACTATTTCAAGGGAGGAGGACAAGAAGAGTTTGACGCGGATCTTTTCGGGCAGGCTCAAAAGGGTACTGATCTTGTTGTTGAGCTTCTCTATAGTGGTCGTCAGCCTGTACTCAAGGTCCTCCGTTGAAGTAATGGTCGCAATCCGTTCAAGCAGGTCCCCGTGAATGATAACCAGGCCCATGTAAACCTTCTGAAATTTAACCTCGTCCTTTTGAATTACCCGAATCTGAACGGGATAGATGCCGTAGTCCCTTGCCAGCTCCTGATTTTCCCTCGTTTCGGGACTCATATCCCCTTCCTCCGGGCTCACGTCATAGAAGCGGTAGTTGAAATAGCGATTGGCATAGATAGCATATTCTTCCAGAAGGTCGCGGAGATATCGTTCGGTATTGTTATAGGGAGCAGCCAGGTTCTTGGTGAAAAAGACGTTGATGGTGAGGGGCTCAGATAGGGTGGACACCACTTGTTTGCTCGCCTCGGAGATCGAATATATCTTGTTTGCTGTCAGATCCAGTCTGAAAAAAAGGGTAATCCCAGCCACGTTGACCAGGACAATGACAACAAAATAGGCCAAGAGTTTAACATATTTTCCTGATCTGCTCTCCACACCCATTTTTTCGTTCCTCCTAACGTTTTTCCTGCATGGCTAGGTGTGTCCCATAGAGCCCGACAAAACAGACACTCAAAAAGTAAAGGATGTCTCGAGAATCAACAATGCCCTTTGAAATGTTTTGAAAGTGGTAGTCCGCTCCCAGATACCCCAGAATGCCCAGCAGTGAGTGAGGAAGAAAAAAGAGCATCTTATCAATCAAGGTCAGACCAAAGCAGATGGCCATGCCGGCGATAAAGGCGATGATCTGGTTACGGGTCAGCGACGACGCAAACAGCCCAATAGCAGAAAAGGCGCCGCCCAGCAAAACAGCACCCATGTACCCGCCAACAACCGGCCCCCAATCGAGTTCACCAAGCAGGGAAACCGTGATGGGATACGCGAGGGTAGGCATCAACATTGCCGCCACGAAGACTACGCTGGCCAGAAACTTTCCCAGGACTATGTCAAGAGTGGTCACCGGCATGGTCAAAAGGATCTCATAGGATCCGACGTTTAACTCCTCCGAGATCAGCCTCATGGTGACGGCCGGAACCACAAATGAAAAGACGAGGGGAAGCAACGCAAAAAAGTTCCTGAGATTCGCCTGATTGAAGAGAAAGAAGGGCGTGAAAAAGAACCATCCTGTCACCAGGAGGAAAACAGCTATGACGATGTACGCAATCGGGGAAATGAAATAGGCCTTGAATTCCTTCTTGAAGATATGACTAACCTGTCGCATATTAGTTCTCCTGAGTGAGCCGTCGGAATATGTTTTCCAGAGATCCGGTCTCCTGATGGAATTCCAGAAGAATCCAGTCAGTCCCTTTGATCTTCCCATAGATTTCACCACGGATATCGCCAGAGGACTTACAGGTAAGAGCAACCCCCAAAATACCCTCTTCCTCACTACGGAGCGCAATGTTTACAATACCATCAACGGAACTCAATTCCCTTTCGACAGATTTGTAGTCAGTATTCTGAAGAGAAACGTTAATCAGATACTCGCCGCTCGAAGTTTGCTTGATGGTCTCGGTGCTGCCGTCGGCAACAATTCTGCCTCGATTTATAATGACGATGCGATCGCATGTCGCCTCCGCTTCACTCAGAATGTGGGTGGAGATGACGATTGTCTTCCTCTTACCGATCTTTTTGATGATCTCCCGAATCTCGACGATCTGATTGGGATCCAGGCCCGATGTGAGCTCATCCAACACCAAGATCTCAGGATCGCTCATCATTGCCTGCGCCAAACCTACCCGCTGTTTGTACCCCTTAGAGAGCTCACCAATGGGCTGATGCATAACCTCGTTGAGACCACAAAGGTCGGCGAGACGGCGAATCCTGGAGAGCTTCTCTTCTCCGTGAAGCTCCCTGACATCGGCAACGTAGTTCAAGTAATCATATGCCAGCATATCGTGATACAACGGGGCCGACTCCGGTAAATAGCCCAGAAGCTTCTTTATCTCCAGCAAATGTTCATTAATGGTGTAGTCCTTAACTCGAATGGTGCCGGAGGTGGGACGGAGATAGCCCGTCAGCATCCGTAAGAAGGTAGTTTTGCCCGCCCCATTGGGCCCGAGCAGCCCCAAGATTTCGCCCTTCTGAATATCGAACGTGATCCGATCCACTGCGCAGAGCTCGTTGAAATACTTCGTGAGGTTTTCGACATGGATCATGTCCCTATTTCCTCCTTCGGGAAACTCGTTTCTCGCTACAAGAGAGGCTCAGTAACTATACTCCTGCTCCCATTGCCAAACCCCTAGGTGCCCCACGGCACCTTACGCGTCGCCTGAGTCTGTGCTCACAGCCTGCATTTTCAGGATATCATAATACAACACGATCCTTTTGACATACTCCACGGGCTCAGCTCCGCGGCAGTATCCGTGCTTGGTCTTCTTGTAGTACCGTTTGTATGAAAGGAGCGGCAGCACCTCCGTTATTGATGACCACTTGTTGGGATTGAGCCCCTCTTGAAGGGCTAGTTGTCGGGCATCTTCGATATGTCCGGGCCCTACATTGTAACTCGCAAGCGTGATCAACATCCTGTCCCAACCTTGGATGTCGTCATGCCGGTCATAGAGATGCCTAAGGTAGCGTACACCTCCGTAAATGCTTTTCTCCGGGTCAAGCCTGTTGGTCACACCCATGTCCCGGGCCGTCTTAAGCGTCAGCTGCATGAGCCCTCTCACCCCCGTATGGCTCCTGGCTTTGGGCCTGAATTGGGATTCTTGATATATGATTGCTGCGATCAAGCGCCAGTCAAAGCCAAACTTCTCTGCAGCTTTCGCTATGACCTCCTGATATCTCGGGAGCCTCGTTTGTAGTCTCCGGTGATATGTCTTGATATCCACATAGTCGAATAAATCAATGTAAGAGTAGTACTTATCATAGAGATCGGTGTATAGCCCATTTGTCTCTATTTCATCAAGGAAGTTGTTGATAGCGTCGAGCAGCTTCGTATCTCTCCTTCGAACAGCCCATCCGAGGTACACCTTCTCATCGAGGGTATATGATATTCTAATGTCTGGGAAGTATCGCCTGCTCAGAAGGGCAATGTTCGAATCCGCAACGGTAACCCTTATCTTTCCCTGGGCAACCCAATTAATCAATTCCTCGGTTGGCACGTCGTCATGGAGCCTGATTTTCAGATCATGACCATCTCTGACGAGCTCTTCCAGCTTCTCTTCCCATGAGGTATCTTTACGCACGTGAATTGTCACCCCTCTTAACTCAGCTAAGTCTTTAATTCTGCGGTCATTCGTGTTCGTAATAAGNGCCTGCCGGATGGTGAAATGAGGCCTTGAAAAGCTAACCACCTCTTTTTTCTCCTCGCTGATACTCAATCCTGCCCCGATAAAATCACCCTTCCCTCGTCTAAGCAAGGGGATCATTTCGTCCCATTCAGCTACCAACACCTTCAGCTCCACTCCCAGGTAATCCGCGAATGCCTTGGCTAAGTCGTACTCAAAGCCCGTCTCCTCTTCTCGATACAGGTAGTAAGTTGTGGGGCCATTTGTCGTTATCAGCGTTACATACCCTCGTTTTTCAATCTTCTCTAGGGAGCGATCCATGCTCCCATAGGCAAAGGCCAGAACTAAGGCGACTAACAGGAGATATGCAATAAGAGGCTTTATGGCGACCTTCATACGGGTTCTCTCGCGGCGATTAGGCTTTATGGAGATCAAGGGCCTGGACTTTCACCTCTCCGTGAAAAAGAGAGGCTGTGGGGCCTCAGTGATGAGCACCCTCAGCCAAAACGCTATGGTGAAACCTTTGCAAAACCCTGGCCAGTCAGGATTTCCCTTTCTCCTCGTTGCCGTGATATAGGAAATGAAATGCATTATCTTGCAAGGGTTTCATGATGAAGAAAACCACACCATTGCGCGGCATTATTATAGGAAACAAAGGCGGGAGGGTCAAG
>JGI24422J19971_10000866_pt1 | contig 17663 bp, 15 predicted proteins | sample DeeMarSWOR152_54_FD_19971 | JGI IMG/M metagenome (IMG submission 19971) | reverse complement strand
TGGTATTCTTTTATCTAAAACCCAAATATTGGAAGCCGGTACGACGGTGTATTCAGCGAATACGCCGTTGACGTCTACGCCAAAAATACTGCCATTAATACAGATATGTGCTTGTCCAGTGTGACACAGAAAACAGTGTCCGCAGGCGATGTGCGTTTCTGCAGAGACGATGTCTCCTTTTTTGAGATGTGTAACGTTTTCACCCAGTTCAACAATCTCACCACAGAGTTCGTGTCCCATTACCTGTGGTAGTTTTTTTATACGCCTTCGTGCCCATTCATTCCATTCAAAAATATGTAAATCAGTACCACATATTGACGTTGCCAAGACCTTAACCAGGACTTCATTGAGTCCTGGTGNTGGAATGTCCATTTCAACAATCTCTGCACCCGGACTTGGTTTTATCTTAGCTACTGCCTTCATTTTAGTCATAGAATTCCACCAGTTATTATAGCTATTATAAGGGCATAGTCAAGGAAATCGGAGAGTAATAGAAGATTCTTACAGAGCAGTTGAGTGCCTAACAGAGACAATCAGCGATATCGTGAGATTATTAAAAATGGACCGTTCACTCTTAGACCTGCTGACAAGTACTTTGGTATTTTGGCAATTGCCAAAATACCAAAGTTGAATATACTGAGATAGTATGAGAAAAAGAAAGATGCCTGAAACACAATACAGAGCCTCGCGGGTATGTCGTATTCTCGGCAACCCAACGGCTTATCAGATAATAAGATCATTAAGTCATGGAGAAAAGACACCATCTATGTTAGCTGCAGAAATTGATGTATCGATTCCAACTGTTTCAGATACGCTACGAAATCTTCGTAATATTGATGTAGTTAGGTATGAAACAAAATTGAATGAGCGAATATACTGGCTCAAGGATGCAACGGTTGTCGAGATACTTGATCGATTGGACGCATTTGTGAAGCACATGCGTATTAAGAAATGGTGATTCGGCATTTTGGCAATTGCCCAAATGCCGAAATAGCTACGATGGAGTCATCGTAGATTTATTCCTTTGGTGTCGGTTGTTGCCAGAGAAGTAATCACTCGTCTCAGTGCCGAGAATATTACTACTGTGTCTATCATGATTACAATTGGGACAGAAAGATCTGAGTTGTTCTACTCCAGATTCTTGTCATCCTGCCAAATCTCGTTTTCCTGTAATTCTTCAACCTTTCGTCTATTCTCTTCGCTTAATTNTCGTAGCCATTCTTTTTTTATCGCTTCACCAGCTCGATGTTTATCTAGCCATCCTCGTTTCAGGAGAAAATCGAATAGCTCTTCGTCGGTAGTACTCGTTTTCTCATGCAATATAGGGCCACTATACTGATATGGAGTATTTTCATTAACGATATCCGCGTGTAAGCAGAGAGCTTCAGAGTCAGAGAGAGCAGGTTCTAATTTCCTGGCAGTTGCGATTATTCGCTTATTCCACTCTACATAACCTGCATGTCCCTGCTCCAACCAGATACCATCAGCAGGGTCAAAACGCCATGTTAATGAAGTCTTTTATTATATTCCTCCTTCGTCCCATACTGGCCGATCTCAGAATCAATAAGGTATAATTAGATGAACTTTGTCCATGCTATATGACCTGGAATACCTGCACCTATTTGAATCATCGGCACTGATTTTGTAATCATTAAAGAAATAGTATATGTTGTTGGTTCACTTTTTTTGATGGCAGTCAATTTATTTTCTAACTGTCCTTTTATAATCTTATAAGCATTTTCCTCTTGATATGTGTTGACAGTAAATTTCATTACATAAGGATAATAAGATGCCTCTTCAGCCTCCATATGGGGGATAAAAGTATAGCGGACTGTGAATACTTCCCTGATTTTCGGTGTTACAGAAATATTAATATATGCAGAAGCTTGCTTACGTTCAAAGAGTATTTCTCCTTGTGATGAATAACCAAATACTGTAATCAAAAACAACACCAGAATAGCTCCTGTTTTACTTTGTATTTTTTCTCTTGCTTTAGGTAAAATAAATCCTGATTCTTTATACTTATTATCTAAGACTATGTTACTTTCTTTCATCACTCTCAGCTATTTGAGACTGCTCTCCTAAAACACTTTATCTTTGCAACGAGGTTTGTCAATACTAAAGAATGAGGTTCAGGTGGTTAGTAGTTTTGGTATTCTTATCGAGAAAGCAAAATGGGTCAAAGGTTGTCTTTATATTAATAGTGAACATACACTTGTTGTGATTGAGAAGATGTGAGAAGGAACTTACAAAGCTTCCGGAATGAGATCGATTACAGCTACTTCAGGAAAGGTAAACCAGCGGATGCGGGGAGCAAGATAGCCTTCGAGACCTATCCCACTATTCACATAAAATAGTATATTTTTATAGTTGTAGAGTCCATGTCTATATTTTCCAACGAGTAGATAAGATATAAACGGTAAATAGACCTGTGAGGCGTGCGTATGGCCAAACAGGGCGAGGTCAAAGTCACTCGATGTGAGGTTTTTAACGAGTGCTGGACCATGGGCAAAGAATATTTTAAAATCATCTAATATTTCATCCTTTGCAAAATTTGTTTTTCTGCTCTGTAGTTGGGCACCAAAGAGTGAGAGATTAATTCCATGAGCACTGAAGTGATACCACTCATCACGTAATGCTTTTACCTTTGTTTTAAAAGCCTCAGCAATATAGCCTGTCTTGTTAATGTCATGGTGCCCTTCTACAATGTATATGCCGAATTTTGCCGTTAAGTTTTTCATTAACCTCACAGCCGCTTCATAACTTTTGGTATTGCGTGTACAGGGAACAACAAGGAGATCTCCACTGATGAGAATGACATCTGGATGCAGTTCATTCACAATAGATAGTAAACGAGTCTCTCGCTGACCAAAATTCTCGACGTGCACGTCAGAAAGGTGCACGATTCTTACAGCATTATTAATCTTTGACGTCTTGAAGCTGAGATATACTCTCTTAATACTATTGGGAAAATAAAATAGTGAAGTAGCAAAGATCATAAAGATTATGATTATGAGAATTGCCATCCCTACCCGAAAAGGCTGTGGCCAGAATTCATTCTGTGAGACATCTATTAATAGGTGAAGAGGAAAAAACAAAAACCAGTAAAAAAATGTATAACCGAGAATATTCAAAACAAGGCCTTTGTGAGATATAAGAGGTAGCAGAATCAGCATGGTGAGTGCTGTAAAAAAAATATATGATGTGAGTACTTCGAATGTGAGACGGAAAAAATGATGAAGTGAATCAGTACCTGATGACGTGCATAATTCCCTTAATAAAGATATTTGAATCGAGCGACCATATCTTAAGGCGAGGGCATAGAGTAATGCAGCGAAACCAATGTTCACTATGGTATTCCATGGATATTGGCACACATGCCAGTATATTCTGAGAGCTGATTTGTGTAAGCGTTTAATCATTACGAGATAAAATGAGGCCTATGAGTCAATCAGTTGTTCTCTTGCAGAGATTATCGTTACATTAATCTCTAAAAACTCTCTGGGTTAGTTCTGCAACCTTCTTTCCGTATTTTACACAACACTCCAAAACACCTTTGTTTGGTGATGCAATAGACAGCGGTCCATAGTGGGAAATGTCAGACTCACCAATGATGATCATGCCATGGATCAAGAATGCCTGGAGGATACTCAATATTGTGGTCTCACCACCGCCACCGATACAGCCGCTTGAGGCAAAGGCACCACCTATTTTACCTGACAATTTGCCATGGAATTCGACGCTTCTATCGAGTAGTTTCTTCAATTCAGCAGCCATCAGTCCGTAGTATGTGGGAGATCCAAAGATCAGTGCTTCATAGTCTAATAATTCCTCTGGCATGACGTGATTCACAGCCTTTATGTCCGGTTCAAGGCCCTGCTGTCTAACGCCCTGAGCAATTGCTTCCGCCATCTTTTTTGTGTTACCAGTCATTGAGTGATAGGCAATTAAGATTCTCATAATTTCCTCCTTGCTATTATTGTAAAAGATACTTTTCTAAAAAGAGAATTTCTGCCTGCCTGCTGAACAACCAGTTCGATTTTTTACCAAAGCCATGTCCTTCATCTTCCGCAAGAAGATACCAGACATTCACACCATTTTGACGCACAGCCTCCTTGATCTGTTCTGCTTCAGAGACAGGAACCCTTGGATCATTAAGGCCTTGTACGATGAAGAGTGGTTTAGTGATTTTGTATGCATTGGTTAATGGAGAAATTTCATTTAAGAATGTGCGCATCTCTGCAATACGTTCATCACCATATTCTACTCTCCTTAAATCCTGTCGATACTTGCCTGTATTTTTTAGGAAAGTAACGAAATTGCTGATTCCCCACTTGTCTATGCCGCACCTGAGTCGGTCACTATAGTGTGAGAGTGCGCCAAGCACCATATACCCTCCATAGGATCCTCCAGTGATTGCAATACGAGCTGCATCAAGATCTGGTTGTTTTCCAATCCACTCTAAAAGTGCGCCAATATCCCGTATTGCATCTTCCCTTTTATATTCGTCATCGAGTGTCATAAACCGTTTACCATACCCTGACGAACCTCTTATATTGGGTGCAATATATGCGATCCCCATTTCGTTTAGGTAGAACTGAATGGTTGTGGAAAAGTACGGAATATATTGTGATGCAGGACCACCATGACACATGATTAAAACTGGATAGGGAGGTTGAAATTCCTTCGGTTTATAATAAAATGCTGGTATCATACGTGGTTGTCCGTTAACACTGTCAAATACTTCGTAGTGAAAAATGTGAGGTTGGATAAACTGAGTAGTATCAAGTCCAATAATCTCTGAATAGGTCCAGCGGATGAGCCTATTGGTTTTAAGATTGAGACTATAAACGTCGCTTGGCAACTGAGGTGTGTTGATGACAAAGGCAAGTTGTTCTCCATCTGGCTTGAAATTCAGACCATAAATTTGGCCTCTCGGTAAACGAACCTGTGTTATCTTCCGCGTTTTCGTGTTCAAAAAATAGAGTGATGTAAAACCATCTTCATTGCTCGTAAAGACAATGGTATCTCCAGAAGGGGAGAGTTCAAAATCTTTAATATCCCATGGGATTGATTGAGTGAGGACATCGATTTCTTTTGAATATAAACCATAATACTGGAGTTGTTTAAACTCGCTGAATTGATCGGAGATCATATAAATTCCCCTGTTGTCTTTTGACCAACGGGCTTTCCCGTAAGATATTTTCTCTTCAGCAGGATTGATTTCGTTGATATGTTGTGTTGTGAGATCGACGATATAGTAATGAGATTCATTTGCTGAGACATATTCTTCGACAATCAATTTTTGATCGTCAGGTGAAAAATCGATTGCACTCCAGTAACCACCTTTTTTGATTAACAGTTGGAAACTTTTTCTTCCCACTGCTGTACCAATATAAATATCATAGTCCTTATCATTTCTCATCGTGCTCGCAAAAGCAAATTTATCTCCTCTATGTGACCAGACGAGTGAGCGATGTTTTGATTTTCCATCAGTCAGTAAGTAGTATCTATTTGTGCGGTAGTTATATTTGTAGACCTGGTCAACCTCATTACCAGCTGAATCTTTAGTAAAGAGGAAAATGGATTTTTGTGAATCGGGGCAGACAATGCCGTAGCCAATTGGCTCAGTAAAATAGGTGAGTTGTTGGCGTGTACCTTTTGGCATCTCTACTCTGTGAATCTGTCTGACATCTCCAAATAGCGTACTGATGAGTATGCCTTGATCTCCTGGTAACCAATCGAGAAAAGAAGCACTGCGTGCATTTTGGTAAGGCGATAGTTTCTCAATAAGGGTATTCGGTATTTCAGGTATGTCTTCGATGATTAAATTGTCCTTTCTGTAGCGATTAATCTCTCCGTAGTTAGGCGAAAAGAAAACAAACAGCATTATAACGAGAATTATCTTTCTCATTTTATGAGTAACAACATCATACTGAGAGCGAGGCAATATATACCAAAAAGATGGAATTTTCTATGTACCAATTTTCGCAAGATTTTCAGCGCGATAAGACCGCTTACGAAGCTACACAGCATGCCGATCAAGAGACTCGGGTAGTCAACAATATGTGGGAGTGTAAAAAATTCTAAGAGATTAGCTCCGAGAACTGCAGGCAAGGATAGTAAGAAAGAGAAGTTAAATGAATCCTTCGGGCTTATCTTTGTAAAGAGTCCTGCTGAAATGGTAAAACCAGATCGTGAGATACCCGGGAATGTGGCGAACATCTGACTTATTCCAATCAGAAGAGCTGGGAAGAGTGTGACTTTTCTATCATTTTTTTTGACGAGGTTGGTTAAAAGTAGCACTACACCTGTTATACCAAGAAGAAGGCCAACCAGTCTAATATCCTTAAATGATTGTTCAATTTGATTTCTCAACAGTAGTACAAAGAGCACTATAGGGATTGTGCCGACGAGAATATTAATAACATAATTAATACTCTCCTTCTCGCCTTTGACAACACCCTTTCCTATATTCAAAATTGGATTACGAAAAAAAACAACAGTCGCTATAAAAGTACCGAAGTGCAAGAATGTAGCGAAGAGCACTGGTTCGGTAATATCAAAGTATGCTTCAAGGATGGCAAGATGACCCGAGCTTGATATCGGTAGAAATTCGGTGAAACCCTGAATAATGCCTAAGATAAATGACTTAATTATCATACAATCATTGCTACCAATCCTATTGCCATAGAAATTTTGAGGAGTTTAGTCAAGTTCGTCAAGATGTGTTCTCGAGGTGTCTTCAGACATTGAATGATGATATAAATCAATAAGGGGTATGTCCCCATCAAGATGATGAGCAAATACCTTAGGTGTAAGGTTCTCGTGATAAATGGCAATGGAAGTAAAATACAGAGGATACATAATAAAAATGCACTAATGGTGAGCGATTTTTTTGTACCGAGGAGTATTGGCAAGGAAACTACATCATTGCGTCGATCACCTTTAATGTCTATTATATCTTTTATTATCTCACGTGGCATATGGACAAAAAGAGAAAAGATGAAAGGGAAAATGCAGGCTGGATTCCCTACTACGATTCCACCAAGAATAAAGCCAAGCCCCGTAATGAGTGATACTATTGCATTGCCGAGGATTGTTTTTTTTAAACGAATGTCATACGCAAAGAGTAAAATACACATACCAAGCACCAGGAGAAATGGAACAAGACCAAGGCTTCTGGAAAAAAACAGAGCGATTATAAGGAAAAAGAGTGCCAAAAGTTGCGCAATTTTTTTATCAACTTTTCCTGATGGAAGCGGACGTTCCGGATGGTTTATTTTATCGATTTCAATATCATAGAGGTCATTGACGATATTGCCAAATGCATAGACGACAAAGAGTATCATTCCTGTAAGCAGTAATTGCGGCGAAAAATTAATTTCCCTCCCAATCCAAGCACCGACAAGGACAGAAGTGAATGCAATGATACAATTAATCGGTCGTATGATCTTTAAATAACCCATGGTCAATTGTATGGATATCGCGGTTAAAGTCAATGATTAACACGTCTATGAGACTGTGTAGTGAGCTGTAGCTGAGTTATAATATTGACAGATTAGAATATTTCATTATAATTCATTTAGACAACGACCAATGTGACAGGAGTGTACATGAGGATAATGGCTATTGATTACGGTCAGAAAAGGGTGGGTATTGCAATGAGTGACCCACTCGGCGTCATTTCTCAGCCATTACTGACATTAGGAGTAAAGTCTCAAAGAGAACTCATAAAACGACTTAAGTTTATTATCGAGGAGAATGATGTGAGACTCGTGCTTGTTGGAAATCCCCTTTCACATAGCGGAAATTCAACTCGTATATCAGAAAAGATCCATAGATTTGTGAAGGATCTGAGAAAATCGATAGTCATTGAAGTGAAACTGTGGGACGAACGATTTACCAGTAAATATGCATTACAAGTATTGAAGGAGAAAGGCATTAAACAGAAGGGTAAGATTGATCAAATTGCTGCCTCGCTTATGCTCGAAGAGTATCTAAAATCTCGCTCTGAATGTTCTGTATGAAGAAAAAAACAGGGGCGATATTATTATTGTTTTTGATATTTTTAATATGGTTACAACCAATCAATTTCGGTAGTACAGAAATAACTATATCCAAAGGTGCTCATGCGAGAGAGATTGCAGAACATCTTTCACATAATTATGTTGTGCGCGATGTGAACGAGTTTCTTTTTTGGTTAAGACTCTCTGGGAAAGAAAAGCTCTTGAGATCGGGAACATATGTATTACAGAAGTATAAAAATCCCATTTATGTAATCAACAAACTCTGTCACGGGGAGGTATTTAACATTGCAGTCACTATACCTGAAGGTCTCTCCATTTATGAAACATCAGAAATTCTTGAACTTCATGGAATCGTTGATAAAGAGAAGTTTATCACGTTGTGTAATGATAAAAACTTCGCAGAAAATTTAGGGCTAACGGCTTCTTCTGTTGAGGGATATCTTTTTCCTGACACTTATTCCTTTAACAACTCACAGAGTGACTCAGAAGTCGTGCTCACATTCGTTAGAAATGCCTTCAAGCATTTTGAGAAATTGCACTTATATGATGCTGATTCAATCTATAAAATCCTTATCATCGCTTCTCTCGTTGAAAAAGAAGCGAAGATTGAAGAAGAAAGACCACTCATCGCCAAGGTATTCCTTAATAGACTCGCGACTCGTCGTCCATTAGAATCATGCGCAACCATATTTTACGCCTTAAGACAGCATGATTATGAAAAATATCGGAGCAAGAGGTCTCTAACTGAGAGGGATTTGGAAATTAATTCACCTTACAACACCTACCTGTATTACGGGCTACCACCTGGACCAATATGCTCGCCGGGGGAGAACTCAATTGAGGCAGTTGTGGAACCGGCTGATGTGGAATATCTGTACTTTGTTTCTAAGGGTAATGGTCGACATCACTTTTCACGAACATTTAAGGAACACCTTGCAGCCAAGCAGAGATACGATGTTAAGAAGTGACTTTGAAGAAATTCTTATCCTCAACACCCCATATTACAAAAATCTTAAAGACACATATCGCGACACGGCTAATTTTAATCGCTATATTCATATACTGAGAAAAATTTCAAAAAGTAATGGATTTGTCCAGAAACTCGAAAGTAGAGGAGGCAAAGAATTGGTCTACCTCGGACGAAAAATTTTTTCATTACAGGAAGAATTTGTTACTAATTATTTGCAGTTTTTGTCTGACGAGTCTAGGATTAATATATGGGAACAATTTTTTGAGCGCTACAGCAAGAATCTTTTTGAAATCTATGAAAGATTCATTGTTGATGACAGTAATAAGATTCCCATATTTGAGATAGTTAACCGAAAATTGCTCCGTGATCTCCTCACTAAGTATACCGCAAATGTCTCTTTTGAGAAAAAGGTGGTCATTTCAGAGCGCTTTGGTGTGGTTGTCAATCAATTATTCAACTATCTGAGGAATTCATTGGCAAAAAACGTTCCTATTCATGATTCGGCACTCATTGATAGTTACAAAGAGATGCCGCTTCTACCGCGCTGTAATCACAATGACACGATAAAATTGTTGCGCAATCGTTTTCTCCAAGCCGGTATGCCAGAACCTCTTTTCGCAACAATTTCGAAGAACGTTATCACAGCTTATTACACCGACACGAAAAGCGAAATTATTAATTTGATAAATAAAAAGACGTATCTGAGCAGAGACTATATTTTGAGTGTATTCAAATCACACTTCTTTTTTCCTGATGAAAATACCCTTTCTGAAATACTAGGACTAATCAAGAAGAGGGTGCAGCATGCGATCACGATAATGAGAAAGAAAAAGGAAATGGCCGCTCAAAATATAGTGGATATTAAACGGAAGAGCAAAGAGACAGCGAGTGCAATTAAGGATGAACTCGTTACTCTTGTACGAAGTAGTTCATCAGAAGAATCAATAGATACTCTCATCAAAAAGCTTCGTCGTCATCTCATTGCAGACACCTATGATCTCAGACGATTAAAGAACGAATATCAGGAGTATATAAGAAAAGAGAAAGAGCTGAACAGCATTTTTGGTTTTAAACCACATGATTTATTGAAATTTATTTTTAGAAATGAATTGGATTCTTTTATAATACTGTTTTTAAACAGAGACAAAACTTTTGCCGAGGAAGAACTACAATTGATCGTGAAGGAGGCTATGAACGAGATCAAGCATGACAAGACTGCAATGGAACTTATGAATAAGTATCGAGTTTCTGGATTTCTAAAGGAGAAATACAACGCAGAAGCAATTAATGATAAGTTTCACACAGTTATAGACGAAATAATATTACCGCTCGTGCAATCATTCCTGTTAGAAGAATTGATCGATTACTACCCTAAATTATCGGGTGTTGTACCGAGTGAGGGCATTCGCTATCTGGCGGAAGAAGCGCTAACAAATAAAGTTTCGGTGATTGAAAAAGATATTGAGATTGCTCAGGAAAATAAATGCCTCTCCGGTTTAAATATTTCACACTACAAAAACTTAGTTTCCGCTCTCATTTACGATATAAGAGGTTCTACGTTTATGGGAACTAAATTAAGAGATGCCAAAAGAGAAAGCGAAATTAGGAATTTTTTTCAGGAATCCATGCTTTCTACCGTAGAGAAATATGGCGGTATACCCATAAAAGATACAGGCGATGGTGGTGTTGTACTCTTTGTGGCTAATTATCGAGATATTAAGAGTAATGAGACACTAACGCTCGTTCCAGGTAGTGTTCTTCCTGCTGTGCGTTGTGGGCTTGAGATGATACAAGGAGCCCATAATTTTGTTCAAGAGAATATAACAAAATATCGGGATTGGTTTCGTGAAGCAGAAAAGCGCAGAATTGATTTTGAAGGAGCAACATACGCTACATTACCTCCACAATACCAATCAATTTTTCAAATTGGTGTAGGTATTGCCTCAGGATCATTCCCGAAAGAGATCTATTTAGACAAGAATGCCTACGGAGAACTTGACCTCGCTGGCATGCTTGTCAGAGAGGCTAATTTCTATTCCAAAGTGAGAGGTAAGGAGAAATCAACAGTGATATGTGATGATGCGACGGTTTATAATATGTTATTGAACGTAAATAAATTTTCGTTCTTGAGTGAAACAGGCTTGAGAACCGACCCGCTATTGCTTGATGTTGAACAGGGATTAGAATATTGGATAAATCAGAAGATATCAAAACGTGGATTTATTCTTGATTTGTATAAGATTTTTGTAACACAATTGGGTCAAGAAATAACTCGACCCGGTAGTTTGAAAATACTGTTGGGGGTTTTCGATATTGCGATTGATGAAACCGGTGAAATAAAAGATGAAAAGGGTGGGCGTGGTAAGTTCCTTTTTGAGGTGTCTTCAGAGGCTGTGAAATGAATAAATATTTTGTTTGTGACATTCAAAATTATATTGAAGAAAACAGCCAATACTGTGTTCTTTTAAAAGAGCGGTTTATTAATGAAGAGAAGTATGGACATAATCTATCAGCAATTAAACAGGGTTTAGCATGTTTGGGGATATCTGATGAATCTACGAAAGCATTTGAGGATAGGAGATCCTTCATAATTTGGTTGGGACGCCGACTAACTGAATACAAAGGATATGAATTACCAATGTACATTGGGCATAAAAAAATGGGTATGCCCATACCTGATGGTTTGGTTGAGAAATGTCCTCCCAAAATCGTGACATTAATAGAAAAGGGAAAGCGGCATGAGCATCTACATAAGTATAATAAAGAGCTAAAGGAAGTGTCTTTTACACCAGAGATTTTTTTGTGTGTGCATAAGAGTTTTATGTGTGCCCGCACCGAAAGTCTTTTGCCAAATTTATTATCTGATATTGAGAGGCTTACCTTTACAGATGTTGATAATGCATTTGAGAAAATACCAAAGGTATATTTCAATTACTTATCTCAAGGCTCACTCGCCAAATTGATCAAAAAAATTACCGCAATGCTTCATGAATTAAGAAACAAAATGGAGCAGGAGCTTAAAGATATTGATCTCTATTCCCTGCGATTGAAAGAACAGTTTAGTGAATTGTATCATGAGGTTGAAAAAGGTCTAAATAGTATTGTAAAGAATGAGGTAGAGAGGGGTGTCGATATCAATATCATTACACAAAAGACATCAAGTTTATTTTCACGCTTAGGTAGACTCTTTCTTGGAAATATATACCACCTTAAAGATTATGAGAAACGGCGCAAAGAAATACGTCAGTTCATGCAACAAGAAAAAGACTTCAGATACAAGGAAGAAGATACTGCTGATGCCGGGAAGAAGATTGATGATATCTATAATGAATACATGTTTTTCGAGAAATTCGGTCCTCTTAATAAGGAGGAAGACAGGATCCTCTCAAAAACGTTGACTCAAGAGTTTGAGCAATTGCATCGAAAAAAGAGTTCAAGCGTTGCACTGCTCAAGACATTCGAAACAAAAGGTCTTTTATCCGTCGAACTTGATTTTAATAGTATTAAGGATGCTTATCATTTATTCATGAGAGATGTAATCATTCCACAATACCTTTGTCACGCATTATTTGAGATGGTTAGCTGTTTTCCTCCAGGCAATGATCAGCCTCTAAGACTCGTAACTGACATGGCAAATTTAAAACTCTTGTCGCTTGATGGCAAAAATATCTTAAAGGTGCGAGAGAAAAATCATGATTACTCAAAAAGTATCATGCGTTTCTGTGAGAAATATCGTAAATGCATCACTATACTCGTTTATGACATTAGAGGTTCTTCCTATATGGGTATCAAGTTACATAATGCGGCTAAGGAGCAGAGAATTAAATACAAGTTTGCCAAAGAAATGGTTGATATCGTTAAGAAATATGGTGGTTTTCTCTTAAAGGACACAGGAGACGGTGGTTTGGTTTGGTTTGCGGAGAATTCGTCATCCTTGTATAATTATCTCTATACTGAATCAGTAACTGGGCGTGGTGTAAAGCTTCGATCTTCGATATTTTCGGGGGCAGAATTCGATCTTATTCCTGGATGTGATGCAGCGAAAAGAGCCTTTCTTTGTGCCCGTGACATGATTCAAAGAGCTGAGGAATTTATCCGTGCTAATTTTATGCATTATCGCGAATGGTTTGCTGAAGTGGCCGAGCGAACACTTGAACTCGATGGTATTACCTATGCCCTATTACCGCCGGAGTTCAAGAGTCTTTTCAGAATTGGCATTGGCATCGCCTCTGGCCTGCCTAATAAAGACGTTGTTTTCTCTGCCAACTCATACGGCGATCCAGATCTGGTGGGCACTATCATCGCAGATGCTCATCTCTATTCTATGGTGCATCAGCCAGGACGTTCAATGGTTATTGCTGATCTGCCCACGCTTATTAATATGATTTTTAACATCGAGAATTTCGAATATCTAACAACAGAAAAGGATTTTGAACAGTATATTAATGGTGTTGATGAGTTGAGGCAAGGTCCTCGCGGTTATGCATTTACGGATCATAAGATATCAGTTGTTCCAAAAGGTATCCACTATTTAGGAGAGCTTCATAAGAGCAAGGCAATTGTTGACGCCAAGATTTCCGAAATCTGGTTAGATGAAGATTACTTCTACGACCAACACAAAAAGAAGATTAAATTGCTGTACGAAATTACGCCCATCTCATGAAGGCATTGATTTATGATATAGACCATTTAAGACTTGCCACATTGGCTCGCAATGTGCAAGGATTAGGATTAAATTATACTACTGTAGTTAGACTTGATAATATTCGAAAGCATGTAAAAAAGAAAAAATTTGACTTGCTGATTCTTGACAGTTCGGCAACTAAAATTTTAGATCGTGTGAGAAAATTGGATGAGACGATTCCCATTATCATTATAGCCAATAGGGATTCAAAAATTGATTATGAAAGTATTTTTCTGATGGGCGTTGAGGGATTAATTCTGAGACCGTATCGTATTGATTTGCTGAAGAAAGTTGTTGAGAAAGCAGTAAAACGTAGGAAGGTTGTACTCGCTAATCTGAAGGCAGTAACGTCTTTGAAACAAAAAATTCAAGAACTTCAGGCACTGAATGAAATTGGTCAGGCTATAAGTTCTTCTTTGGAACCTAAAAAAATCTTACGGACAATTATGGAAAAGGCTGCGGATCTGATTAAGGCCGAGGGATGGTCTGTTTTACTTCTCGATAATAACCGGCGGGAACTTGTTTTTGAAGCTGCGGCTGGCAAGGCAGGAAAAAAACTTGTCGGAATGAGATTACAGATTGGTCAAGGCATCGCTGGTTGGGTTGCACAATATGGTCAATCATTGATTGTCCCCGATGTCACAAAAGATCCAAGGTTTTACTCAGGAGTCGATAAGACAACGAAGTTCACCACGAAATCAATTCTCTGCGTACCCATGAAGAGCAGGGATAGAATTATTGGAGTGATTGAGGTTGTCAATAAAATAAGTGGTGAGCAATTTACGCAGGATGACCTTGAGATATTTGAGAATCTTGTTTCCCATATCACCATCGCATTAGAAAACGCTGCTATTTACCGTAAAATGGAACAGGCCAGTCTAATTGATGATCTTACGCAACTTTACAATAGTCGTTATTGTAATCAATTTCTGGACAATTTTTTTACGAGCCGAAGGGCTAAACAATCTATTGTCTCATTAATATTTCTCGATATAGATTTTTTTAAACTCGTGGATGACAATTTTGGCCATCTTGTTGGGAGTGAAACACTAAGATATGTTGGTGAAAGGCTGAAAAGAGTGGTGAGAAGTGATGATGTAGTGGTACGCTATGGGGGAGATGAATATATTGTCATTCTGCCAAATACTGATAAGAAGACAGCGGCAATCATTGCTGAGAGAATAAGGAGAGAGGTGAATAAAGAGCCATTCTATGCATTCGGCAATAAGAAGTTTTCTCTCTCGATTACGTCGGGTGTGGCGACATATCCTGATGATGCAAAGAGTCGAGATGAACTCATTGGTAAGGCTGACAAGGCGATGTACAAGGGAAAACTTTCTGGCAGAGACAAAGTTGTACTTGCCTGATTCTGATACACTATTGAAAATAATCGTTTTTTAAATATAATTATATTATGGACATCAAAAAACTACCAGTTTCCCAAGTAATGAATCGAGAAGTTACCACAGTCAAACCATCGACGACATTGACAGAACTGATTAAGTTGATGCAGAAGACCAACCAACATATGTTGCCGGTTGTCGATGAAGGCAATGATCTTCTGGGTATAGTAAATTACCGAGGCATTCTCAATATCTTTAGACCATTTTCTAAATCGGTGAGTGAAATTGTCGAGCGGATGCCTTTTGTTGAGAAGGTAGACGATGAAGATTTAGACCTTGATCTCTCGCCAGAAATGGGGACATTAATCGTCGTTGATGATGTCATCAATACTAACTATATTTCTATTAAGGAAACGAGCACGATTCAAGAAGCGCGTCGATTGATGAAACTCCATAACGTCGAAACGCTGCCCGTTGTTTCAGGGAAGAAATTGATAGGAGTGATAAGTATCTTAGACATTCTCGTTTATGTGTTTAAGGAACACTATATCTTAGAGAAGTGAATTCGCTCCTGAGTGCGGGTCTGATCCTCATCTTGGGATTTCTCGGTGCACGTCTTTTAAAGTACGTCCGCCTACCAAATGTTACCGCTTTTCTTATTGTTGGCATTATTATTGGACCTCATATATTAAACCTTGTTACACCAGAGATATTTACTGCATCAGATTTTTTTTCAAACTTAGTCCTTGGCATCATTGCATTTAGTCTCGGTGAAAATTTCCTCTTGGATAAAATCAGACACGGCATGAAGCATGTCATGTGGATTTCAATTATTGCTGCGCTTGGCGCCTGGATATTAGTTTCAGCTGCTCTCATTATCTACTTCATCTTTTTGAAACTACCCATCTACCCTGCACTTGTGCTCGGTGCTGCTGCCTCGGCTACAGCACCTGCGGCAACCGTCTTAGTTATCAGAGAATATCGTGCAAGCGGTTTTCTGACTGAGCTTCTGCTGAAGGTGGTTGCCATTGATGATGCCTGGTGTCTTATCTTCGCTGCCCTTGCCATTGCATTTGCCAATGCCATGCGTGCAGTTGTGTTTGACATGGGAATAGTCTTTGCTGGTATTGGAGAGATTTTTGGTGCACTCATTCTCGGTGCCATACTGGGTTGCCTTTCCTCTTTTTTAAGCAGACTCGTGAAGACAGCGGAGGAGCTTTTGATACTCATAGTGGGTCTTATACTATTAGATGTTGGGTTATCAGTTGCCCTTAAAATTTCTGTCCTTTTATCATCAATGACGATGGGACTCATCGTTATCAATCTGGCTCGTGAAAATTACAAATTTTTTGAAGTATTGAGGTCAATCGATGCACCACTCTACCTCATTTTCTTCATCCTATCTGGAGCTCATCTGGATTTCGGTATTCTTTACAAAATGGGGATTGCCGGCATTTTTTATGTAGTATTCCGTGTGATTGGAAAGGTTTATGGAGCAAAGATTGGAGCAAAGATAAGCAATGCGCCGAAGTCAACAGAGAACTGGTTGGGTTTAGCTCTGACACCGCAGGCTGGTGTTGCTCTCGGTATCGGTCTCGTTGCAAAGGCAACATTCCCTGATTATGGCAATTATATCTTTACCATTATTGCAGCGACAACCGTTGTATTTGAATTAGTCGGACCGCTTCTCACAAAATATAGTCTTACTAAAGCTGGAGAGGTAGTGTCAGCTGAATAGTATACTTGGTTTAGCCCTCATCATCCTTGCTGGATATCTCGGCTCGAAACTATTACGGAATATAAATTTTCCTGCAGTCACAGCATACCTCATTCTCGGCATCGTTATTGGTCCGTACATTTTAGATATTGTCCCTGATAAAATTATCAACGTCTCATATTTTATTACAAATTTTGTCTTAGGTATAATTGCATTTTCGCTCGGAGAATATTTCACGCTCAAAGATATGAAGGCAACTGGGAAACCGGTGATTTGGATTTCCATTCTTGAGGCTGGATTTGCATGGATAATGGTCACCGGTATTCTGATACTCTATTTTCTGATACGTGGCATATCACTCCACCCGGCATTCGTATTAGGCGCGGCAGCAGCTGCGACCGCGCCAGCAGCTACGGTGGTGATTATTAGAGAATATCGAGCAAGCGGTCCTGTTACCGACACATTACTCAGAGTCGTAGCAATCGACGATGCATGGTGTATTGTTTTGTCGGCCGTGGCAATCACACTTGCCAGCGGTTTACAGAGCGGCGTTTTCAATATTACTATAATCTTGACTGCATTTATTGAGATTCTGGCTTCATTGTCATTTGGTGTTGCCTCAGGATTTGGATTTCACTACTTCTCACGATTGATAAGAAATGCAGAAGAATTACTCATTGCAACGACAGGTTATATTCTGCTTCTCGTGGGACTATCTATAGCGTTGCATTTGTCGCCCTTGCTAACATGTATCGTTGCAGGAATTGTAATCGCTAATATTTCACAAAACAGAGCACTCTTTTTTGGCACATTGCGTAGTATCGATGCAGTATTTTTTTTGTGCTTCTTTGTATTGGTTGGCGTAAATCTCGAAATCCATCGCATACCACAGGTCGGCATAATAGGGCTGTTGTATATT
>JGI24422J19971_10000864_pt1 | contig 17684 bp, 15 predicted proteins | sample DeeMarSWOR152_54_FD_19971 | JGI IMG/M metagenome (IMG submission 19971) | reverse complement strand
GAGGGCCTCTCTGCGAAGGTAGGCCTCGATTATGCGGAAGCCCTCAGCCCCGATGCGTCTCTTCATCTGGGAGAAGTGGGCCTCTGTGGGCGCCTTGTCCCCGTATCCGCACGCCTCTCTGAGGTAGGGGTCTCGCTTCAGACGCTTGATCAGGTCCTTAACGTAGGGTATCTGGAGGAGCTGTCGGAGCATCAGGGCTCTTAAGTCCCATTCGGGGTCGTATTCCACCGGCCTCCCCGGGCCTTCCTTGTGTAGATCTGTCCAGAGGATGGGATTGATAGGAGTTAAATCCAGGTTCTCGAACAATAGCTTGGGAGAACCGGTCTCCTTCATATCCCCCAATATGACAGAAACTGGCCATCCCAAATAAAATTATGAATTATTTAATCGGCCTGATAACATGAGAAGACGTTTATCCGGTCGGCGCTCAAGCCATTCTATGAGCTCTATTGTTTCTGGACTGGATGTCCACAAGGAATACACATACGCCACCATCCTGGGACCGGACGGAGAGAAGCTGGCCCAGAGGAGAATGCCAAACGAGGAGGTACCCGCCTTCCTCAAATCCCATGGAGTGGAACGAGTGGCTATGGAGGCCACCACCAGCATCGCACCCCTATACAGGAAGCTCACCGAGGAGGGATACGATGTGCTCGTCTCCCACCCGAAGAAGACCCGGTACATCGCGGAGGCCCGCATCAAGACGGACCGGGTTGACTCCCAGGCGCTAGCGGAGCTGCTCAGGCTGAACAGCCTCCCCGAGAGCTACGTGCCCCCGCCAGACATATCGGAGCTCCGGGAGAAGGTGAGACGAAGGTCGCGCGCGCGCGAAGTTGCAAGATTACAGGATTCAAGAAGCACGCTCGACTAGAGGTCGATATATGTGCATTCACACATGAAGTTATTGGTCAAGAAGTTGAGAGAATCCTATATCGATTCCCCCGCGCGAACGCAAAGGTCCATACAGATCGAAACAGTAATCTCTTTAACCTTCGACGATGCGTATGAATCGATATACTTGAACGCCTACCCATCCATGAAAGAAAGGGGGTTCAGGGGAGTAGTCTTTGCTGTCGCAGGTTTAGTAGGTGGCTATTTTGAAGGGCATAAAATAATGAATGAGAAACAACTACATGAGCTATACAACAACGGATGGGAAATAGGAAGTCATACTTTCAGTCACCCTTGGTCATTAACTTCTGGTAAGTACACTATGGAACAATATGCCGCGGAGATAACTTTAAGCAAACATAAACTTGAAAAATTAGGGTTCGACGTAATCAGCTTTTCATATATCCATGGGTTCCATTCAGCCAAGCCTATGATAGAAGAAGTAGAAAAAAGCTACAACTACGCAAGGACATCAGATCAGGGAATAAACGCAGTGTGCCAAAGCAATCTGTTTCTGAAAAGTGTTGTGTTTGCAAACGATAAATTGAATGATGTCAAACATTGGATAGATAAAGTAAAATCCAAAGGTGGATGGCTGGTGATAACATGTCATGGGATCGTACCGGATTCGACACCTCTGCCTGGACCGATTTATGGCTGGTCGCACAAAACGGCGTTTGACAGATTACTAAACTATATCGAAGAAAAAGAGATTCAGGTAACAACATTTCGAGATTTAATCGAAGGTATTGGTGATTACAAGCCTGCGCGCGCGGGCGGATTCAATAATTCTTGATGTTTATTGGGAGCACCGATCTCCTTAACGTTGAGGATGGTCAAGGAGGTCGGTTCTCACAGACTACTCTTCAAGAACCTGGATTTAACTACCATCCATCCCATCCTCTGGAAGGGGCTGCATCAAGGCGGCCCGGGGAAGCCCTTGATCTACGATCCCAAGTGGGACCTGAGGGCCCTGATGCTCCGCCAGCTGCTGCAGATCCCGTACATGAAGGACCTGGTCAAGCGACTCAGGCGCGAACCCTACCTGAGGCGAGCCTGCGGCTACGGAGACAGGGCCCCATGCGAGGCCCACTTCACCCAGATGAGGAGGCGCATCGGCGTAGACGGCTTCCGAGCCGTAGAGGCCTGGCTCCGCCAGGAGGCCCTGAGGCTCCGGGAGAGCCAACCCTTCGCAGCGATGGGCCTTATCCAGGTCGCCTGCTTCGACGCCACGGACTTTCCGGCATGGAGCAGCAGGGACCCACACGACAGCAGCAGGGGCCTCGGCGACCCCGAGGCCAGGGTCGACAGAGGAAAGCAGGGCTTCTACCTGGGATACGAGTCGCTCTTCCTAACGGACGTCGAGGGCTTCCCGCTGGGTCACGAGGAGGCTTCGGCGAACGTGAATGAGAAGGATCTTGTGGAGCCTTTGCTGTATCGGGTGCTGGGCGAGGGCCTGGAGGTGGAGCTCGCCGTAGGGGACAGCCAGCTGAGTCCCAGAATGTCTTCGACGCCCTCGAGGCCCGGAAGGTGGACCACATCATCGTCTGGAGGAGGATGAGGGGCCGGGTCAACCCGCTCGACGTGCTGTCGGTGAAGGACCGCATCGACGTGGAGGGCCCGGAATGTAAGAGAGTTGTCTACAAGAGGATGAGGGCGATGTCGGAGAGCCTTAACGGCAGGGTGAAGAGCTGTCTCGCCTACAGCAGATTCACGTGGCAGGGATTGGAGAACGCTAGCATCCACGTCAGCCTAATATTCAACATCATCTACGCTGCAGCGATTGTCGCCACCCTCATCGGCAGGCCGGAGCTACTGTACAGCATAGCCCACTTCGCCTGAGGAGGAACCCTGGGGAAGGATGGAGAGTGTTAGCGGACGCCTTACACTCCTCAACGACCTTGGAGCCCTCCACCGACATCACACTCCTTCCCGGACACCTCAAAATGTACAATGAATCCATCAGCATCCAGAACAAAGAAAAAACAACGGAAAAGATGAACGATAAAACCATTTTACACCAGATTATTGAATCCGCCCGCGCGCGTCGGTCGTCAAATGATCACTTGGATGGCTCTAATAGTTTGAAGTCTATTTTGATAGTTTTTTCCTTGGGTTCTAATTGTATGTTTTCTATTACTACGTGTTGTCTTGTGGATCTTGCCAGGATGCAGGCAATGGCGCTGGATAAGGGGTCACCTATGTACATTTTTTTCTCATATTCGCTTTGTTCCTGGATAGCCTCAAAGAAGACGGATCCTTTAATCTCTACATGAACCGTGAATTCTGTGGGCTCCATTTGGAATGCCTCTGAAATCTCGAGGCCTTCGACTAGGACTTTTTCAAGGTTGTTCTGAAGGTAGTCTAAGTCTACATAGGAGAAATTTGTTTTTAGCTCGTTCTCGATTAATCTAGAGAGTCCTAATCCTGCTGGAGTTAGCTTAATCGATTGGGGGTTGCTTATGAGGGCTTCATCAGCTGACAATTGTTCGTCTGTTGGTTTAAGCGTGTGGTTTGACCTTGGTATGTATAGTACAACTTTTTGTAGGCCCAATATGGTGCTTGGTGAGATATAGTGAGGTGTTCCTTCGTATCCTAATTCAACTATTAGTTTATTATAGCTGTCGAGAGATTCTGTGATAATCGAGTCTAGGATCTCTTTTCTTATGAACCGAGTAGGTCTGATGTAAAGGAGTAAAGCGCCCCAGAACACGAGTGATATACCAATGAAGGCCGAGACGTTGTGGGAGTAGATGAAAGCCGGTATTAACAGGATGAGACCTGTGAATAGGAGGATATACCCTATCTTCGCTTCTGGCTTACTTTTGAGTTTTTGTAGTTCTGCCAGTAATTCCTCTTTATCTTTTTCTAGTTGTTTGAGTTTCTCCGAGAGGCTCTCTTGTTCCATACCAACATCTTTCCTTGTTTGGGATATTATTGATAATATCAAATTCGGAATCATAAATTTTCTTTTAGTAACCTCGTTCGCGCGCTAAGGTGTTAAAAAATTTGTTTTTAAATGATTTTTATTCTCCTTTAGGGATTGTGGACCATTCCGGACCTCGCATCCAACCCTGATCTTCTTTCTGTTACCACCTTTCTCGAACCGGCACATATGCTTAAAAATACAGAATGGGAGTGTGGCTGTCTAGCCGGAGATATGTCCGATTAGGGTCACTCGTTACCTCGTTAAAGCCATTAAAGAGACTTCATGCAAACGAAACATAAATGCATCCATCTAAAAAATAAATTTCCATGTGATGTACGGTTCATCATTTATGTTTATTATTTTTCTTTCAATTATGCTAGCTTCTTCTGCTTCAATAAGTTTTTTGTGTAGTTTCTCTATATCGATATTTTTTCCAGATATTTCTCTGTATTTTAATGCAATCTTAGATTCGATAGCCAGTTCTTTACTTAAAGATTTAACAGAATTAAGGATTAAGCATTCATCAGGATCTAATATCCGTGCGTATGCGTTCATTACTTCTATTCGTTTATTCCTTTCTAAGAAAATATAATATACTATGCTTCCCAATAAAAGTCCACCCGTTATCATTAACAGGATATAACTATTATTTGCTATGGCAAGTGCCACCCAAGACCAGGTTTGAATGGGCTGCCAATAATTTGCTATTGCGATAGCCACAGTCAAGAGTTCGTCTTCGATAAATCTGTATTCTTCTGGGATCGTTGTATACCTAATGATGCTTACTTTCGACCATTTCTGTAACAATCCTTCTTTGGTATTGAATATTGATCTAGTATACCAATATAATGTGACTTGGGTTATATTGGACTCAGTACTCTTAAAAACGAAATACCTGGCTGAAAGCGGTGGATTTTCTAGCAATTGGACATCTCGAAGGTCTAGCTGAGTGACTTCTACTTTCCAGCCCTGTGTTTGGCGCCAGGTAATTAGGCAAACCTCCCATGGATGGAGGCATGATTTCGTGGCACCTATCTCAAGTCCAACCCAAATGGATGGTTTCGATTTGGTTTCTGGGACATATTGAAAGCTTAAGGAAGCGTCTTGACCTGAAATTTGTTCAAAATCAACATCTCTGTACACGAAAATGACCTGATACCCTTCTATTTTAGGTAGAATTGTTGTAGTTTTTTGCTCTCCACCTGAGTTTTGGATTAATACTTCTGCTGACCCTTCGGTTAGGGCGAATACTGGGACTTTGATGGAAAGTAAAATAATTGTAATGATAATAATTAATGCAATTTTTATAACATCTGTTTTTAATAACTTATTTTGAGTTGTTTTTAGTATCTTACCACATGACATGCATGTGCTTTCATCCTCATTCATGTTAGAATGAGTACATGTTTCTGAAGTTAATCTGAAAATATGGATTTTAAGGACATTTTCAATTAGCATAATAAGGATTACTGTACCTATGAAAATAAGTGTCCATCCTCCAAAAAGATGAAAAAGATTGATAGATAAAGTTGGTCCTGAAATGTATCCGATTAAGACAATTAATGTGATTCTTATTATGTTTAATGTATAAATAAGAGGTAATCCAATGAAGATGATGCATATTTTTTTCTTTACGGGTCCTCTAGCGATATATGCAATAAAAACTGCAAATATTATGAAACCTATCAATGAATAAAGCCCTGAGCATGCTATGTCAATGGCAAATGGGATCTCAGTTCCGGATGGAGTATTGAGAAAAATCACGGGGTTTCCATATGTAATCAATAATCTAACGGGTAGTCTAATCATTTTAAGGAGGTTATAAGCTGCTTTTGAACTAATAATGGCTAAGGCCGATCCAATTGATTGAGCGATTTCTAATGGGGGAGGCATGAGAAATATGAGTAGAAAAATAGAGAAAAGGAGGGATCTAAAAATATGAATATTAAAGATGATAATTATTATTCCTGAGATGAATAGTGGTAATGATGCAATATGATATTCTAAAGGCTGAAAGGTATACGAGCCAAACCATTTAATGAGATATGCTAGAACACATATTAATGATCCAATTACTATAGTCAGTAAGGAGGATTTAACAAATGGATTATAAGTGAACTGATTTGCTGATGCGGTTAGTATCTTACGTTTTCTATAAATAATATATATCACAAGAAAGGGTATTATTAAAATGTGAGTTGTGAGATCGCTATTTATAGCTTCATTCATTACTATAAGCAAGTCTTCCAAGTATAATAGCAAGGGTACAAGGGATACTGTTAGTATTTTGATCCCTAATGAAATTCTATCTTGGATCTCCATGTGATTCACGAACATATAATTATAGGTTGATAATTATATAAAAAATTCTTATAACGGCGGTGAAGAGAAAAAGAATCCCAAAAATAAAAGCGATCTTTTTAAGACGCCTTTTTTCAAATATGAAACCTGTATCATTAAATTGCGGACTAATTAGTTCTGAGGTAACTAGTAAGATGATAGATGTTAAGGATAGCCAGACGCTAATATTATTAAAATCTAGAGGAAACTTCATTTTATATTTCACTCATTGTATGGTAGTTATTAGTTAATTCGAAATCTGATATTTATAATTTGTTCTATTATTTTCTTTTCTATTTCGAGAATATATTTAACAATAGTATAAATAATAGATTACCATAATTTCTATATTTTTAATGTCCTTTGAGTTTATGGCTCCATCGATTGGAATAAAGGCAAAATAAGAAGCATATTATTCCTCCGAATGCAGGGCCATAGGTTGGGTTATCGGATTGATCGCGTGAATCACTTAAGACAAATTCTCTGGCTTCATAGCGCGCGCATATGAATCATACGTATACGAGGTATAATAATTTAGAACCATTTTCTTATACATAAATAGACTTGGCAATTAATCCAAGTTTATTTACAAGCTCCTGAATTTCATTTTTATATATTGGGTTCATAATAATTATTACATCAGGTTTGTATTTTTTTAAAAAATCAGGTGGGACAATTTTCTGTCCAGTCCCAGGAATATACATACCTTGCTTGTTGGGATTTATATCCACAACATATTCTATATTTGAATTTTTGAACGTGTTTAAGAAGGTTACTCCTTTTGAACCAGCGCTCCATAATACCACACGTTTCCCTTGTTCTTCAAACTGATGCAGTTTACGTCTGAATTTTTCGACTTTTATTCTATATTTTTTGATAAATGATTCTATATCAAAAGAAATTTTTTTTACTTCTTCGTTCTGGTTATTAATAGAATTTAAGGTACCTTGAGAATCTGGGATAGCATCGATACATAGAAATTGACCTTCGTAAACCTCAGTAAGCTCACGGACACTAAATCCAGATAATGAAAAGATTAGAGATAAGGAGACAGGAGTAAAATATGAGCAGTGGTCGTAGATTATATCCCATACGAAAAGTCTTCTAAACGTTTGTAACGCATTTGGCATTTCAAAGAATACATGTGCGTTTATACGATTACCTATTACATCTCGTATCGTTTTTAAAAATTCTTTTGGATTGGGAATATGTTCAAGTACATGTCGACAAACAATGAAGTCGCATTGATAATTTCTATATTTTTCAGAGTAGTAATCTTGAATAAACTTAACTTGGTTTTGTAAATCAATATTTTTTTGTACGGTACAAGAGGGATCAAACCCCACTCCTCTATTATTTCCCAGTTTACATAATAGTAATAAAAAATATCCTCTTCCACATCCAATTTCTATGATATCTTTGTTATACAAATTATGGCGTTTAATTAATCGAGTTGCCAATGAATGTGCATATTCTTTAAAAAAAGGAGAATAATGGAGTGAAGAATCATAAGATTGTGAATAATCTAAAAGAGCTGGCTCAAAAGCCAGATTAGTAATAAAGCTGCAAATGGGGCAGAAAGCAAGCTGTATATTTCCCTTAGGACAGTTACGAGCTGCATCCTGGCTTTGCCATAATATATTACAAAGTGTTGGAAAATTCATCATCTCGAAAAATATTTTCAATTGTTTAGAGCCGCATACAGGGCAGTTTTTGTTAGGAAATTCCTTTATTTGGTTGATCATTCTATTCGACCGGGATAATCTCTGTACTTATATCCATATCTTTAATCATTTCACGAATTTCTTCACAATATATAGGATTCATTATCAATGTAACATTTGGTTTATATTTCTTCATGAATTCAGGTGGCATGATTTTTTTTCCGACGCCAGGAATGAACTTGTTGTGCCTATATGGATTTACATCAATAATATACTCAATTTCGTTTTTAACATCTAGAGTTGTCATAAACGCTACACATTTTGAGCCTGAGCCCCATACCACGGTTCGTAAACCATCTTCATAAATATGTTTCAGTCGTTTTTTCCAACTATCTAATTTTCTACGACAATTTTTGGAGAAATATTTCACATCTTCCTTCATCTCCTTTATATTTTCTTCTAATTTATGTATCCCAATAGATGTGTTGCTTACTGGTTTTGCTTCGATAAATAGATATTGATCACCAAAATTTCTTGACAGGTTAACAACTTCAAAATGAGATAATCGAAATAGTTTAGCTAGAGAACCAGGACTGAAATAAGAGCAATGTTCATAGTAGATATCCCAGAATGCTACTTCACGCAATATACGAGTAACGTCTGGAACCTCAAAAAATACAATACTGTTCAGACGATCTCCAATGGCACAACGCACATCTCTAACAAATTCGCCAGTATTGTAAATGTGCTCTAAAGTATGTCTGCAACAAACTAGATCTCCATGATAATTTGAATATTTATCAGAGTAATAATCTTTAATAAATTTTATTTGTTCTGAAGTCTCAGAGAGGATACGATTAGGTATAAAAGCAGGATCGATTCCTACACCACGATTCATGCCCAATTTGCAAAGTAGTATTAAGAAATCACCCTTTCCACAGCCAATCTCCAAAATGTCTTTTCCATATAGATCGTATTTTTTAATCAAGTTGTTAGCTAAAGATTGTACAAATGAATTAAATGTTGGCGAGAAACACTGTTGATCTTCATAATTAACCGAATAATCTAATAATGTGGGATTAAAAGTAAAATTTGAGATGAAGCCACAATTATTACAGAAGCCAAGATTAATATTACCACGAGAGAAATTTAATGCCTCTTGCTGGGTTGATAATAGAACGCAACTATGGATAGGAACATTTCGCGCTTCATAAAATAATTTTATCTCATGCCCTCCACAATTTGGGCAAACATATTCTGTTAACATATTTATATACACTCTACTTGTTTATTAGTATGAAATTGTAACAATGATTTAAGATCCGATAATTTTAGGTTCAGGTATAGGTATAATGAATTTTCCACCTTGTTTAACATATACTTCTTGCTGATTTATGATCTCATCTGCCCAATTCCATGCTAATAATAAGACATAATCTGGCATATCTTCTAGAAGTTTTTTGGTTGGGAATATAGGTAAATGATTTCCTCCCATGTATTTCCCGTGTTTATATGGATTTAAATCAACTATATAATCCAATAACTTCTTATCTATTCCAAAATAACTTAATAGTGTAGTTGCCTTAGCTGCTGCTCCGTAACCTGCTATCTTCTTACCATCCCTCTTAAGATTCCAAAGTAAATTCAATAAAGCTTTTTTTATATGAAGAACACGATTGGCAAAATCATGATAATAATCTATCTTTTCTACATTATTTTTTTTCTCTTCTTCTAATAATAACTTTACTGATTTTTGAATATTTTCTTTAGGCTCCACATATAAACGTAAAGATCCTCCATGTATGGAAAGATGCCTTATATCATTAAGAAAAAGAGTATGTCTTCTGAATAGGTTATATAATGCTGTTATAGAAAAATAGCAAAGATGCTGATGATAAATTGTATCAAATTCACATTTATTAATTAGATCAACTACATAGGGCACCTCAATAACAGCTACTCCTGTATCTTTCAATATTATTTTTATGCCTTCAACAAAGCCATTAGTATCTGCAACATGGGCTAATACATTGTTTGCAATGACAATGTCAGCTAACTTCCCTTCCTCTCGAAGCTGTTTAGCTAATTTCTTTCCAAAAAATGTACAAAGTGTTGGAATTCCTGCTTTCAATGCAGCTTCTACAGGACCTTTTGCTGGATCAATCCCGAGAACAGGAATCCCATGTTTAAAAAAGTTGCTGAGCATGTAACCATCATTACTGGCTGGTTCAATGACTAAGCTATTTGAATTTAACTTCCTTGACTGAATTAATTCCTCAGCGTTCTTTCGAGAGTGCTCGAGAAGCGATTTTGAGACAGAGGAAAAATAAGGATATTCTTCAGAAAATAGGACGCCGGGGTCTACTGTTTCTGTGATTTGTAACAAAGTACAATTGGGGCAGAAGACTAGGTTAAGGGGGACTGTCAACTCTGGCATTTCAAGTTGTTGCTTAGTGAGTAAAACATCTGCTAGTGGTGTACATTCGAAAGAGATAACACGTTGAAGATCAGATTTTCCGCAAGAACGACAGGTTCTATGTATTTGATATACGTTTTTATCAGTCTCTTTCATGTTCTAATTCAACCTTAAATAGTGAATCTTTATAATTTTATCATCCGAATCGATTTCTATATATACAGTATTATCATATTGACCATGTATAACAGTATTGCGCGCGCTTAATTATGGGTTGGAGAGCTTAGGAAATCCAGTGTAAGGTTGAATCAAGACGGCCTGTGCTGATATACTGTTTGATTTGTGCTATTCTATTGTATGGAGGACCCTCGAACTCTTCGATTGTGGTCAATCCAGATTTTTTTATTTCATCATATAATTGCTTTGCCCCAAGGCGAGCGTTCCACTTAGGTTTGAATTCTTGTAGGGTCTTTGCCAGCTTGCTACAATCAGCTCGATAGTTTCGGTTGTCTGGTCCTGCGTTTTTTGCGTATTCGATTCTAGAGCCAGGTACAATTTCCTCTACGATTTCAGCTAATTCTCGCATTTGATAGTTCTCTTCTGTAGTTCCAACATTAAATATTTGATTGTGAACTAGATCTCGGGACGCGTTTAAAACTGCAATAAAAGCTCTCGAGAAGTCTTCAATATGAACGAGTGGTCGCCAAGGAGTTCCATCGCTTTTCATCCAAATTTTTCCTGTTATATATGCCCAACCAACAAGATTGTTAAGAACTAAATCAGACCTTATCATTCTTGATGCCCCATATGCTGTAGCTGGGCGCATAAATGTTGGACTAAATTTTTGGGTTGCTAATTTCGAAATGCTCTTTTCAGAACGCACCTTTGATATTGCATAAGGTGTAACAGGGTTTGTTTTCGATTCTTCAGACATCATATCCCCATTCGCTGCACCATAAACACTACACGAGGAAGCATATAGGAAGCGTTGAACCCCTACTTTCTTAGCAAGTTTTGCTAACTTATATGAGGCATAATAATTAATGCTATATGTGAGTTTAGGATTGAAGTTACCAAGCGGATCATTAGATAATGCAGCGAGATGTATTACACCATCAAACCCTCTTAAATCAGAGGACTCTATATCACGGATATCTTTTTTTAGATAAGGAACATGAATGAGATTCTCACTGTTTTTTTCATTATACAAATCATTATCAAGCCCAATAATATCATATCCCTGATCTAGGAGCTTTGATACCATGGTCGTGCCAACATATCCTTTATGCCCTGTTACTAATATTCGCATATTTTAACCTCCCTTTTTAGATCATATAAAACATTAGGAAAGATTCTTCAGAAATAAACTTATCTGCGCGCATAAAATTTTACTTCCAAATTTTCCATGGTGCATTACCGTTTTCCCAAAGTCTTTCCAAGAATAACTTTTCAGGTAAGGTGTCCATACTTTGCCAGAAACCTGTATGACGATAAGCCATAAGCTGCCCATCGTTTACTAACCGCTCTAACGGTTCTCGTTCCCACATTATGTTATCACCTTTGATATAATTTAAAACTCCTGGTTCAAGTACAAAAAAAGCACCATTTATCCAAGTATCAGTAATTTGAGGTTTTTCTTTAAATTGTACAATTCGATCCCCCTCGAATACAAGATGACCATATCTAGACGGTGGTCTAACTGCAGTTAAGGTCGCCAAACGGCCATGAGAACGATGGAATCTCAATAGATCTGAAAGATCAACATTTGATAGGCCATCACACCAAGTTAACATAAATGTTTCATTTCCTAACCAAGGAGCTAATCTCTTTATCCGACCACCAGTAAGAGTGTCTTGACCAGTATCAACTAGATGTATTGTCCAGTCTGTTCCTTTTTTAGGATTCTTATTATGAAAAATAATTTCACCCGTTCCTGTATTAATTGTAATATCCTTATTCATCGAATAGTACTCTTGTGCCCAACGTTTTATATATTCACCTTTATAACCCAATGCAATTATAAATTCATTAAAACCAAAATAAGAATATATCATCATAATATGCCACAGAATTGGCCTTCCACCAATTTCCACCATTGCTTTGGGTTTTATGGAGGTTTCCTCTACTAAACGGGATCCAATTCCTCCTGCTAGAATAGCAACTTTCAATTTATCCCTCACCCATACGTATATGGATACGCGCTAATCTAGCTATATCAGTAGCCTGCTTTTGAAATATCGACCCCAATTTTGGACCTCTAAAAATATTTAATCCAATATCAAAGCAAACTAATAACCATCCTTCTCTTAAAAACCATTTTATTATTTCTATATAGCATAAAAATCGCTCAAAAAATTTTAATGGAACATGTCGTACTGAACGAAAATATTCAAATAACATTTTGACGGTCGGAAAGTTAATTTTTCCAGTTTGTGTCCACCAGTTTAATTTTTCTTTTGAACTAAGTGAGCGTTCGTGACTCATTTTTTCCGAGTATGCCTGTGGGTGTGACCTTCTAAAGAACATATATTCAGGAATCTCATACATGCGTCCCATTAAACCTAATTCAGCAAGTAATATTCTATCAGCTCCGATGCAATTACTTAATAATGATGAATTTTTTAATGAACTTGCCCTAATAACTCCAAAAAATAAAACCCATGATTTGTGGCGTTCTCTAACTAAAAAACTGAAACGTTCATGTGGTTTTGTTGAGGTGAATTTTTTTGCATATTCATAGTTACCCATCAATTTACCAAATTCATCTATACAACCTGTTTTAGAGTGGCATAAAATTATTGATGGTTCTGTATTTAGTATATCAATACATCTCTCTAGAAAATTAGGAGCTAATACATCATCATGTGCAGCCCATTTGAACAGTTCTCCTTTTGATAGCTGAAAAACTCTATTATGATTTAGTGTGGCTCCAATATTTTTTTTATTTCTATAGTAATGAACCCGATTATCTTTATTAGTATACTCACTACAAATTTGTGGGGTATTATCAGTAGAAGCATTATCCACAATGATTAACTCGAAATTAGAATATGTCTGGGCTAGAATCGAGTCTAGTGCTTCTTTAATATATTTTTCACCATTATATACGGGCATTCCAATCGTTACTAAAGTATTTGTGCAAGTTGAAGTCTTAATAATATTGTTCAAATTATTCAAAAATGATACACCAACTTTTTCGCGCGCGCGAAATATTATTTTAGATTAGTTTTTTTATCCAAACCTTAGGTGCTCTTTTCTTTATTTCTAAAGGTAAAGTATAACTTGATTCCTGAGGCCCAATATTTTTTGCCCATTTCACCATTTTTTCTACTCCTTCATTAAGATCATGTCTAATTTTCAAGTTTAATAATTTTTTTGCTTTGTTTATATTACAGTAGGCACGTTTTACCTCTCCAGGTCTATCTTCTACATGAATAGGTTTTAAATCACTATTCATGGCCTCTAAAATTATTTGGCAGGCCTGATTGATAGTAATAACTTCATCACTTCCTAAATTAATTATCTCTCTGTCAGTTCTTTTTAATGAAATAGTATTTGCCAAAGGTGGAATGATATCTTCAATATATGAAAATGCTCTCATCTGTTCTCCATCACCATAGATAAGAGGTGGTTTACCACGCATTATTCTATTCATCCAGATCATTAGTACATTTCTATATGGGTCATGTATGTTCTGCCTGGGTCCATATACATTTTGGGGCCTTATAATGGTATAATTGAGTCCAAAGTTATCTGAAAATATTTCTAGCATCCTTTCGCAGTAGGCTTTTCCACAACCATAAGGATCTACAGGTTTTCTTATCATATCTTCGCTAAAAGGAGGACCTTGATTTCCATAGACCGCCATAGAAGAGGTAAAGATGATTTTTTTTATATTATTATTGATTGCAGCAACCAATAGATTATTCATAGATGTGATATTTATATCATTAATTTGAATTGGAGAGAATAAAGATTGTCCTTCAGCGGCATAAGCCGCTAAATGAAATATGACTTCCACATCTTCACAAATTTTTTCAACTTTCCGTCTGTCTCTCACATCCATTTCAATAAATTTACACTTTGGATTTACGTTTTTTAAATTACCTCCTAATAGATTATCAACACTTATAACTTCGAATCCTCTATTAATTAATTCATCTACAAGCCATGACCCCATAAATCCTGCTCCACCAGTAACAAGAATTTTCATTCTAATTCACCCAATCATGGATTTTATTTATTTGCATGAATAACAACTTAATGTTCTATAATTTCTTTGATTGTATAAGGTTTGCTTTTTTGAATACTATAATGAACCCTCGAAGTCATTTCAGCTATCATCCCAAAGGAAACCATTTGAACACCTAAAATGAGTAAAAGGACTGCCAACAATAATAGAGGCCGATTGCTTATCGATACATGATAGAGGAATTTTATAGCTACTAAATATAATCCGCTAATAAAACCACTTGCAAAAAGAGCTAATCCAAATAAACCGAATATATGTGCCGGACGAGCTGAGTAAGATATTAAAAACTTAACAGTTATCATATCAATAAGCCCTTTAAACAAGCGCGTAAATCCATATTTGGATTTTCCAAATTTTCTAGGGTTATGTTTAATCTTTACTTCTCCGACGCGAAATCCTTTCCAAGCTGCGATGGCCGGGATATAGCGATGCATTTCACCTAAGACTTCGATATCTTTTACTACTTCTTTTTTAAATGCTCTTAAACCACAATTCAAATCATGTATCTTTATTTTTAGAATACGTCTCGCAAGCCAATTGTAAATTTTAGAGGCAATTTTCTTAGTAAACGAATCTTGACGCTTGAATCTGAATCCGCAGACCATATCAAATTCATTCAATGCCTCCAATAGATTAGGTATATTTTCAGGTTCATCTTGCAGATCAGCATCTATAGTAATAATTATGTCACCATTCGCATTTGTAATCCCAGCATCTATAGCAGCAGATTTTCCAAAATTACCTCTAAATTTTATAATTTTTATATTTTTATTTTTATTAAATATTTGTCTCATAATTTGATATGACTGATCTATACTCCCATCGTCAATAAATAATATTTCATAATCTATAGAAATATTGTCTAATACTCTTTGTAGTGATGAGTATAATTGATTTAAGTTTTCTTCTTCATTAAATACTGGTATTATTACNGTAATTTTTTTGGTTTCTTTGTCCATAATACAACACCTTANAAAAATGTGCATATAATTTTTATTATATCTAATTAACAACGATTTAAATATAGATCTTCACATATTGAAACAAATTTCGTAGCCAAAAATTTCCAGTTAAAATTTTTCTCAACTATTTTTCTCCCTGCTCTACCCATTTCTCTACATAAATTTTTATCTTCCAACAAATAACTCACTTTATTTGCGAGGTCCTCTGAATCTTCAGGTTTATAAAATAGACCCGTCTTTCCAGGTATAACCACTTCTCTAGGGGCTGATAGATTACTTATTATTATAGGTTTTTCACAGGCCCAATATTCAAAAGTTTTGAGGGTTATCTTTGTTTTTGCTGATATATTATTAGGTAGAATTACCAGTCCTATATCGCATGCTGAAATAAAATTGGGTACTTTTTCGTAAGGCACCCATCCTGAAAAAAAGAAATGATCATCTAGACCGTTAATATTAATTATTTTCTTAATATTTGGAAGTGCAGAGCCCTGTCCTACTATCCAAAAAACAGTTTGAGGATGTTTTTTTATTATGTTTACTGCAGCTTTAGCAATAATCTCAAGACGATCTTGAGGCGATATACCCCCATGGAACATAACTACATTTTCTGCGCCTGAAGCATATTTTTCTCTCAGTTTTTTTGCATCGTTTATTTTGGGTCTAAATAAATTGGTATCAACACCATCGTAGATTACATTTATATTTTCTTTTTTTACGCTTTTTAATGTTAATATGTGTTTCATATAATTACTAACAGTAATTATTTTATCAGATTCTTTTATTACTTTATATTCTAATTGCCTTCCTAGTTTTTGGATATATTTTACCCAAAAATAATATTCTGAGTAAAAAAAAAGATATTCAAATAATAGGTCTCCTATATTAATAATAGATAAACTTTTAGTAATTTTTTTTGCCAATAAACTTGCAAGTCCTGCAAGAGAATTATTTGAAATTATAAGATCAGGTTTTATTTTAATTGATTCTTTTATAACTTTACAAATATTAAATGGTGTATAAATGAAGTATTTCGACATACTTTTTTTTTCATATCTTGCATCTTTAAGTTTGAAAATGTTATTAGATTTTAAAGTCTTTTTTGCTTCTTTAATGTCTACATTGAATGCTGCTGCAACTGATACTTTATGACCCCTTTCAGTGAGAATATCAATTATTTGTTTGAATCTAGGTGTTCCACCACCACTTATTGGAAGTAGCTGTTCAAAAATTACGACAAGAACATTCATTGAAATTTATCACTTTCATTGTCCTTCTTTCTTCCATGAGATCCTAACATGAGTGAAAGCTATGTTTGTATCACCTAAACCGACACCCGCTTTATTCTCTCTATTTATAATCTTTATTTCGTGTTCTCCAGAATCCATTTTATATATCCCAAGATTCTTCCAACTCCATTCACCGGATTTAAAAGTAATTAAACCTTGATATTCTCCATCTATGATGATATCTACCGCGCTACCATTCTTGACAATGTTCATATCTGATATTGCAAAAATTTCTATTATATATGAAGTATTTAATGGAAGACTAACATTAAATGCAAGGGTGTCTTTGTTATGCCAAAAGCAAACTGTTCCTGGAACTGGGGATGGAATTGGAAAGTAGTATTTGTCCGCTCCAACAATAGACATATTTAATGTCGAAATGAGTCGAAAATCATATACCGCGGTATCTAGGTTTTCTAATATTTCTGATTTTTGAAATTGCTTAATTAAATATACGTATATCCCACCATCAAATCTATTTCCCATTCCATGATTTTCCTTAAACCAATTACTGAATTGACTTGAAACATCCCAATCGCTAAAAAGTACCCAAAATCTAGTTATATTCGTTCTATTAACTTCATTAAACTCTGCAAATTTAATGTTTTCTAAATCATCTTTAAAATAATAATATAGCTGATTCCTTATATATTTAGGTTCAATAACTATAATGTCTCCAATCATAAAATTGGTCTTTATATATTGTGCTGATCCTTTCCAATCTTGTTTTTGGTAATATGGTTTATATTTCATATCGGTATAAATCCCATTATAATATCCTTGTAGAGAAGTTAAACTTACTAATATAAATAACGATAAAATAGTAAAATAAAATAATGATTCCATTATTAATAAAAATGAGAATTTTTTAAATATTTTAGAAAATAATTTTTTTATTAAATCTTCAAAATTTACAATTCCTCTTGAAATTATTAAAAGAT
>JGI24422J19971_10000863_pt1 | contig 17695 bp, 29 predicted proteins | sample DeeMarSWOR152_54_FD_19971 | JGI IMG/M metagenome (IMG submission 19971) | reverse complement strand
ATGAAACTGGATCTTGCTGCTGGCGTGGATGTGGAGATAAAGCTGTAGGAATGGCGAGATGAGCAGGGGCATTTTGGGAAAGAAGCTTGGTACGACCAGGCTTTTCCGTGAGGATGGCCAGAGCATATGCGCATCGGTCTTAGAGGTTGGTCCCTGTTATGTCATTCAGATTAAGCAAACTGAGAAAGACGGCTACAACGCGATACAGCTCGGATTTCAACCAAAGAAAGACAAGGCCCTGGGTAAGCCGCTTGAAGGTCATTTTAAGGCTGCAGGAAGGGGTGGCTTTGCTTTCCTCCGTGAGCTACGGGTAGATGATCCTGAGTCCTTTGAGCTCGGACAGGAGATTACCAGTGAGATATTCGATGTAGGAGATCGAGTGGCCGTTAGGGGTACGAGTAAGGGAAGGGGCTTCACCGGCGTCGTGAAGCGATGGGGATTCAGCGGAGGCGATACGAGTCATGGTTGTCGCTCCCATAGGGTTCCTGGATCGATCGGTGCCAGTGCGACGCCAAGCAGGGTGATGAAGGGAAAGAAACTGCCCGGCAGGATGGGCAATCAAAGGGTTACCGTTAAGAATCTACGGGTCATTGAGGTGGTAAGGGAAAAGAACCTGATTTTGGTTAAGGGGGCAGTTCCGGGCAGCAGGGGGAGTCTTGTAGAGGTGAGGAGAGCCGATTAGTGCTTGCGTTGTGGTGGCAGCGCTTGTGCAGTGCAACATCTTTCCAGATGAATCGATCGAGCTACCGAAATGGCACAGATAGACATATACAATGCAAATGCTGAAAGAGTATCACAGCGCGATGTCAGAGACGACGTGTTCGCGGTTTCCGTCAGAGAAGACATCCTTCATCAGGTGGTACGGAGTCAGCTGGCTCGCTCCCGTTCCGGTAGTGCGTCGAGCAAAGGCAGGTCTGAGGTACGGGCCAGTGGAAGAAAACTGTGGCGACAAAAGGGTACCGGCAGGGCCAGGGTGGGACCGGCATCGTCGCCGATAAGGAGGGGTGGTGGTGTAGTTTTTGGGCCTACCCCCAGAGGGTATTTTACAAAGGTTAACAGAAAAGTAAGAAAAGCGGCGCTGCGAATGGCCTTGGCGGACAAGCTCAAAATTGGAAAGCTCATCGTTGTTGATGACTTTCATCTTGAGAAGATAAAGACGAAGAGCTTCTTTGAGATTCTACGGAACTTCAATGTTGAAAGCGCTCTCATAGTCTCTGAAGAGCCGAATGAGACCCTGGAGAAATCCTCCAGAAATATCCCGAACGTCAAGCTTCTCAGGGCTGAAGGAATTAACGTCTATGATATCCTGCGCTACGAATATTTGCTCTTTGTGGAACCTGCTTTGGGAAAAGTTGAGGAGGCCCTCGCTCAGTGATGGACTTCTATCAGGTACTGAAAAGACCGCTTGTTAGCGAGAAAAGCACCAAACAAAAGGAGCAGTCTAACCAAATCGTGTTCGAGGTGGACAGGCGAGCTAACAAGGTCTTAGTCAGAAATGCCGTGGAGAACATCTTTAAGGTGCATGTCATCGACGTGCAGGTGGTGAATGTCAAGGGCAAGGAACGCCGGTTAGGGAGAAATGTCGGCAGAAAGCCCGACTGGAAGAAAGCGATCGTAAGGCTAGCCCCAGGTGAGAATATTGAGTTCTTCGAGGGGGTGTAGCGAGGGAGACATATGGCACTCAAGAAACAGCGTCCAACGTCCCCGGGGAGGCGATTTCAGACGGGGTCGACGTTTTCTGAGATTACGCGCCCTGAGCCAGAGAAGAGCCTCTTGAAACCGATAAGAAAGTCCGGGGGACGGAATTCTCGGGGCCGAATGACTGTGAGAAGCAGGGGAGGCGGCCATAAGAGGAGGTATAGGGTTATCGACTTAAAGAGAACCAAGGATAACGTTCCCGCGACCGTGGCGGCGATAGAATATGACCCCAATCGGTCCGCCAGGATTGCGCTCCTCCACTATGTGGACGGCGAAAAGGCCTACATACTAGCGCCCGATGGACTACGGGTCGGCGATCGTGTAGAATCCGGTGGCACCGTCGATATAAGGAGGGGAAACGCGTTGCCATTGAGAGACATCCCCCTCGGTACCCAGATGCACAACATAGAGTTGCAGAAAGGTTACGGCGGGCAGCTCGCCAGAAGCGCAGGTAGCTATGCTCAGCTCGTTGCTAAGGAGGGTAACTACGCGCAAATCAAGCTGCCATCAGGTGAGGTGAGAATGATTTCCTTGGATTGTCGGGCAACCGTTGGAGAGGTGGGAAATATAGATCATGAGAATATTTCCCTTGGCAAGGCTGGGAGAGCCTCGTGGTTTGGGCGAAGGCCTCACGTGAGGGGCGTTGCCATGAATCCGGTCGATCATCCACTGGGAGGCGGCGAGGGAAAGTCATCAGGGGGAAGACATCCTGTTACTCCCTGGGGCGTTCCCACGAAGGGCTATCGGACGAGGCGCGCTAAGAAGAGCGATCGGCTCATAATTAAGAGAAGGAAATAGCAGAGGAGAGAGGCTTTGCCACGCTCAGTGAAGAAGGGACCGTTCGTCGATGAGAGCCTGATGAACAAGGTAGAACGGATTAAGGCAGTGGACTCTCACCAGGTTATCAAGACATGGTCGAGGCGGTCAACTATNATACCGGAGTTTATCGGGCTNACGTTTGCCGTGCATAACGGGAAGAANTTTGTTCCGGTATTTATAACCGAGGATATGGTGGGGCACAAGTTAGGTGAGTTTTCNCCTACNAGGACATTCCATAGCCATGCTGGAGGAGATAAGAAATCGCGGTTGAGGGGTAAGAAGTAGTANGNTGAACCGCCCTTTTGCTTCAGAGCNGGAGCAGAATGAGGGAGGCAAAACCACGCAGGGATGAGTTTAGAAGTGGAAGTCAGGGCTAATGCCAAATACATACGGATATCACCTCGGAAGATNAGATTGCTTATGAGAGAGGTAAAGGGGAAAAGGGTTGAGGAGGCATTNAACCTCCTCGGCTTTGCTCCCCAGAAGGGGGCCCGGATNTTGCGCAAGCTCATCAATTCCGCTGTAGCGAATGCTGGCCAACATCCTCATATCGATGTCGACCATCTGTTTATAAAGCACATCGTTGCGAATGAAGGACCAACCTTAAAGCGGTTCAGACCACGGGCCATGGGTCGAGCAACAAGGATAAGGAAAAGAACGAGCCACGTGGCGATTATACTCGATGAACAATAGGCCGGTTAAAGTAGCCGGAGGATTGTGGAACGGAAAAACCATAGGTAGGAGGTTCGGGTGGGTCAAAAGGTACATCCAGTAGGACTGAGACTGGGTATCAACAGAACGTGGAATAGCAGGTGGTTTGCTGGTCCGGAGTTCCCCTCACTAATCGTCGAAGACCATGGGATTCGGAAATTTTTGAAAAAGCGGCTGTATCAGGCTGGGGTATCCAACGTAGAGATCGAGAGAGCAGCCAACAAGGCAAGACTGAGGATTTATACATCGAGACCTGGAATAATAATCGGTAAGCGGGGGGTAGAAATAGAAAACCTCAAAAAGGAGATCGAGGGCAAGATAAAGCGGGAGGTATTTATCGATATCAAGGAGGTGAGAAGGCCAGAGTTGGAGGCCCAACTGATTGCGGAGAACGTAGCGATGCAATTGGTTCGGCGGGTGGCCTTTCGGAGGGCCATGAAAAAGAGCGTTGCCTCGGCCATGAGGTTTGGGGCACAGGGCATTAAGATTTCCTGTAGCGGTAGGTTGGGTGGTGCTGAGATGGCGAGAAGAGAATGGTACCGAGAGGGGAGGGTGCCATTGCATACCCTCAGGGCGGATATAGACTACGGGTTCGCTGAGGCTTTCACCACCTATGGAGTCATAGGAGTCAAGGTAACCCTTTGTAAAGGCGAAGTTTGGCCTGATCAGGTGGAATAGAAAGGAAGCGATATGCTCAGCCCGAGAAAGGTAAAACATAGAAATGTACAGAAGGGGCGAATGAGGGGCAAGGCGTATCGAGGTTCAAATCTCGAGTTCGGTGATTTTGGCCTCCAGGCAGCGGAGTGTGGTTTTATGTCTGCCAGGCAGATTGAGTCTGCACGAATAGCAATAACACGGCACGTGAAGAAGGGTGGTAAGATATGGATCCGGGTTTTTCCCGATAAACCGATAACGAAGAAGCCTGCTGAAACAAGGATGGGTAAAGGCAAGGGTAACTTTGAGGCTTGGGTGGCGGTGATAAAACCTGGCAGGGTATTGTATGAGATAGAAGGGGTCGGCAAAAGTGTGGCGCGAGAGGCGTTTCGACTGGCTGGCAACAAATTACCGTTTGCTACGAGGTTTTTGACAAGGAGCTCATAACACCGTGAAGGCGGGGGAATTACAGGAGTTAAGCATCCAAGAGCTGATGGAACGGGAGAAGGAGTCAAGGAAGGAGCTCTTTAACCTGAGGTTCCAGATGGCCACGGGTCAGTTGAGCAATCATGCTGCCCTGAAAAAGGCACGGAGGGACATTGCCCGCATCAAGACCGTACTGAGACAGAAGCACGATAACCAACAAGGAGCTGAGGCCGACGATGGACGGACGCGGTAAAAGAAGGCAAATGACGGGCGTTGTCCTAAACAGTAGTATGGACAAAACTGCTAGAGTGCAGGTTGAGAGGCTGGCTAAGCACAAAAAGTACAAAAAGTACATTCGTTACCGGGCGAAATACCTCGTGCATGATCCCGAAAATCGCTGTGAGTCCGGTGATAGGGTTAGAATAATTGAGACTCGTCCTCTGAGCAAGTTGAAGAGATGGCGAGTGTTGGAGGTTTTGGGGACAGGCAAGTAGCTCTTCTTTGGTGGGATGCACTGAGTGCACTGGGATATGGGAGGTATATGATTCAGGCTCAGACAATGTTGAATGTGGCGGATAATTCAGGTGCCAAGAGACTTTACTGCATCAAGGTCCTCGGCGGGACAAGGAGAAAGTATGCTCGGGTCGGGGACGTGATTGTGGTATCGGTCAAGGAGTCCCTGCCCAACAGTAAGGTAAAGAAGGGCGAAGTTTTGAGAGCGGTCATCGTGAGGACCAGTAAGGAGATTAGACGGGATGATGGCTCATATATCAAATTCGATGAAAACTCAGCGGTCTTGATCAATCAACAGAATGAACCGATTGGGACGCGAATCTTCGGCCCCGTCGCCCGTGAGCTCCGGGCGAAGCGGTTCATGAAGATAATCTCTCTTGCCCCTGAGGTATTGTAAGGGGCCCGATGGTATTCACAATGGGCAAGCGAAAGTTCTTCATAAAGAAAGATGATAAGGTCATGGTCATGGCCGGCAAAGAAAAGGGCAAGATTGGATCCGTTTTGAGGGTGATTCCCGAGAAGGAGGGGGTCATCGTGGAAAAGCTCAACATGGTCAAAAGGCACACCAGAGCCGGTCCGAAAAGCGGAAAAGGCGGTATTGTGGAAATGGAAGCCTCCATTCACACCTCCAACCTGATGCTCGTGTGTGGCAAATGTGCTGAGCCGGCAAGGGTCGGGAGGAAAGTGCTCGAGGATGGCAGCAAGGTACGGTTTTGCAAGAAATGCGGGGAGTTCTTGGACAGATAAGCTTTGACCTTTATTCCTTGGTTCCATGTGCTCCAGTGGGCCTTAAGCTTTGTAAGGCAGAATAACAAGGCAAATCTAACTAAATCACTATGTCTCGCTTGAGGGAAAAATATGTGAAGGAAGTTGTACCAGCCCTGATGAAGGAGTTTGGATATAACAACATCATGGAAGTGCCAAGGCTGGTAAAGATTGTCCTGAATATGGGTCTCGGTGAGGCGATCCATAACATTAAGGTTCTGGATTCTGCTGTTGAGGAACTAGCAATTATTGCTGGACAGCGACCTGTTGTTACCCGGGCAAAGCGCTCCATTGCAGGCTTCAAGCTCAGGGAGGGTATGCCCATTGGATGTGTGGTCACGTTGCGCAGGGAGAGGATGTACTATTTCTTGGACAAGCTCTTTAACGTATCCCTCCCGAGGGTGCGGGATTTCCGGGGCCTATCGGATAAAGCCTTTGATGGACGGGGTAATTACACCCTTGGCATCAAGGAGCAGATCATCTTTCCTGAGATAAACTATGACAAGATTGACAAAGTAAAAGGTCTCAATATCACTATTGTCACTACCGCAAAGACGGATGCAGAATCGCGTTTTCTGCTTGAGAGGATGGGTTTGCTCTTTCGGAGGTGAGAAAGGGGTTGTTTTGGCGAGAAAGGCTTTAATTGCAAAGGCGCAAAGGACACCTAAGTTTTCCTCTCGTCGGTATAATAGATGCCCAATCTGCGGCAGAAGCAGAGCCTTTTTAAGAAAGTTCGGGATTTGCCGGATCTGCTTCAGAAACATGGCCTCACGGGGTGACATACCAGGTGTCATCAAATCCAGTTGGTGAGAGGGTAGCGGGGAGATAAGACATGACGATGACCGATCCGATCGCTGATATGCTTACGAGGATTAGAAATGCGATTATGGCTTCATATGATGAAGTCGGAGTGCCGTCATCGAAGATGAAGGTGAATATAGCCAAGATACTGAAATATGAGGGTTATATTAGAAACTACAAGATTATTAAGGGAAAGCCGCAAGATCGGCTCGTCATCTACCTGAAATATGGAGAGGATAAGAACCCTGTGATTAACGGGCTCAGAAGGGTGAGCAAGCCGAGCTATCGGACATATGCGCGGTGTAAGAGAATCCCGAGGGCATTGAATGGCCTCGGGATTAATATCGTATCAACGTCCAAGGGAGTAATGACCGATAGAGAGGCACGGAAGATGGGCGTAGGAGGAGAGATTATCTGCTCAGTCTGGTAGTGATCGTTATCGGTGAGCGGGGATGTGATGGAGAGCGCAGAGGGGCGATGTCGAGGGTAGGCAGAAGACCAATTGTGATACCACAAGGGGTGGAGATTCACTTAGATGGCAGTATGTTGTCGGTGAAAGGACCGAAGGGAGAGCTGCGGAGCCCGATCCATTCTAAGGTAACATTGAGTATCGATGATTCACAGATTGTGGTGAAAAACACTGACAGCTCCAAGGAATCTCGATCACTTTATGGCTTGTTTCGTTCCCTAATAGCGAATATGGTTCTTGGCGTTACCGAAGGCTTCCAAAAGACGCTTGAAATCACCGGAGTTGGTTACAGAGTCGAGCGCTCAGGCAATCAGTTGGTTTTTCACTTGGGCTATTCGCAACCTATCAGCTTTGAGATTCCCAAGGGGATTGATGCGAAGGTTGATCAACGCAATAGGCTCGTTCTGAGTGCAATCGATAAACAGCTCCTTGGGAGTACGGCGGCCAAGATTAGAAGTTTTAGAGCACCTGAGCCTTATAAGGGAAAGGGTATCAGGCATTTTGATGAAAAGATTAAGCGGAAGGCGGGAAAGACTGGAGTAAAGAAATAGGTCGGTCTTCCCATTGGTGATCGGTTATGATCAATGTGGCGCACAAAAGGCAGGCTCGCTTGAAGCGGAAACAGAGGGTAGCGAAGAAGATACGAGGAACGCCCGACCGACCACGGTTGAGCGTCTTCAAGACTGCAAAGCATATCTATGCGCAAATTATAGATGACAGCACGGGCCGGACCTTGGTGTCAGCGTCAACGNTGTCCAAAGACCTCCAGTCTAAGGCAGAGGGCATTAGCGGTAATATCAAGGGAGCANAACTGGTTGGCGATTCTATCGGAAAGAAGGGTAAAGCGAAGAGGATTAANGCGGTTGTTTTTGANAGGAANAGCTTTCCGTATCATGGCAGGGTGAAGGCTCTAGCCGATGCTGCACGGGAGCGGGGGCTCAAATTCTGAAGAAGTTCGCCGNTGTTTGAAGATAAAGGAGCAGTAATTGATTAGAGAAGATGAAGACATAGGGCTTATCGAGAAGGTTGTCTACATCAATAGGGTCGCCAAAGTCGTAAAGGGGGGTCGAAGGTTTAGCTTCAGCGCGATTGTGGTGGTCGGTGATGGCGATGGCACGGTGGGCGCCGCGCTGGGCAAGGCTAATGAGGTTCCTGAGGCTATAAGAAAAGGAGTAGAACGGGCTAAGAAGGATATGAGGCCTGTTTCGCTATTGGATGATACCATTCCACATAAGGTGATTGGGGTTTCCGGTTCGAGTTCTGTTCTGCTCAAACCAGCACGGCCCGGAACAGGCATTATCGCTGGAGGTGCCGTGAGGGCTGTTTTGGAGGCGGCTGGCATCAGGAATGTAGTGAGCAAATGTTTACGTTCCCACAATCCCCATAATCTGGTCAAAGCCACCCTAAATGGACTCATGTCTCTGAGAACACCGGAGGAAATAGCAAGGGCCCGGGGCAAGACAGTAGAGGAGATCGCAAGCTGAGGATGGAATTGCGGGAGTTGACATGAAGCTGCATGAGTTGGCCTCATCGAACGATTCGAGAAAGAGGAGAAGGAGAAAGGGCAGAGGACCCGGCTCTGGGCGCGGGAAAACCGCGGGCAGGGGGACAAAGGGTCAGAACTCGCGCTCTGGCGGGGGGGTAAACCTGGGATTTGAAGGCGGCCAGATGCCTCTACAGAGAAGAATACCAAAGCGGGGGTTCACCAATATCAGTAAGAAAGAGTATGAAATCATCAACATAAAGGATCTAAGGAAGTTTACCTCAGGTGATATAGTAGATAAGGGCAAATTGCGCGAGGCGGGGCTTGTTAGAAAGCCCCGTCCGGTGAAGCTTTTGGGCATAGGTGATATATCCTTTCCTCTTACCGTTAAGATCGATAAAGTCAGTCGATCGGCAAGGGAAAAGATTGAATCCACAGGGGGCTCAGTAGAGGTTATCTGATGGTCATCGGCGGTTTTCAAAACATAGCAAAAATTCCCGAACTGAAGAGGAGGATACTCTTTACCCTCTTGATGCTGGCGGTCTACCGGCTTGGGTGCCACATACCGACACCGGGCATCGATGCAGCAGCTTTGGCCGCCTTTTTCAGTGAAAGACAGGGAACCTTGTTCGGTCTTTTCGACATGTTCTCGGGGGGCGCCCTTAGGAGACTTTCGGTAATGGCCCTGGGGATCATGCCTTACATAAGTGCGGCTATCATTCTAGAGCTGCTTACCGTTGTTATCCCGCACTTGGAGAAACTGAAAAAGGAGGGAGAGGCTGGCAGAAAGAAGATAACACGGTATACCCGATATGGCACGGTATTACTGAGCCTCATACAGGGTATGGGCATAGCAGTTGGTTTGGAGAGTATGACGAGCCCCTCAGGAGCGTTGGTGGTGCCGGTTGGAGGCTGGGGCTTCAGGCTCATGACCATGATAACCTTAGCTGCTGGTACGACCTTTCTGATGTGGCTCGGTGAACAGATTACCGAGCGCGGCATCGGAAATGGTATTTCACTAATCATTTTCTCAGGAATCGTCGCACGATTACCTTCGGCTGTGGGCAACTCATTCCGCCTGATGGGGACAGGGGAGATGAGCCCCTTCTTTGGGATCCTCTTAGTCGTTTTCATGGTTGGCATTGTAGGCGTGATCGTGTTTATCGAGCGAGGCCAGAGGCGAATACCGGTCCAGTACGCGAAGCGGGTGATTGGCAGAAGAATGTATGGCGGGCAGAGCACTCATCTCCCCTTGAAGGTTAATACCGCTGGCGTTATTCCGCCAATATTTGCTTCATCGATTATTATGTTTCCAGCTACCATAGCGGGTTTTCTAAACGTAAAGCAGATTGGCTGGCTTCAGTTCATTGTGAGCTCCCTAGCACCCGGTCGACCGATCTATACCCTCCTGTATGTGGGTTTTATCATTTTCTTTTGCTATTTCTATACGGCCATCCACTTTAACCCTGCCGAAGTCGCTGATAACATGAAGAAGTATGGCGGATTCATTCCTGGCATTAGGCCCGGAAAGAGTACCGCAGAATACATCGACAAGGTGCTCACGAGGATAACACTCAGTGGCGCCATATATGTTTCCCTTATCTGTATTTTGCCTGAAATCCTTATATATAGATTCCAAGTCCCCTTTTATTTTGGGGGAACAGCCCTGTTGATTGTGGTCGGTGTCGGTATGGATACTATCACTCAGATAGAGACGCATCTGCTTACCAGGCATTACGAGGGCTTCATGAAGCGGGGGTTAGGCAGGGTGAGATAGACGATGAAGGTGCGATCATCCATAAAGAGGAGATGCAAGAACTGCAAAATAGTTAAGAGGAAAGGTGTGCTCCGGGTAATCTGCGATAATCCTCGGCACAAACAGCGACAGGGTTAAATGCTGGCCGACAGGAGATGTCCCGGATCTTTTAGGGAGAAGGAGTTGTGCCTAGAATAGCTGGAGTTGATCTACCGAAGGGAAAGCGAATCGAGATAGCCTTGACCTATATTTATGGAATAGGCAGGAGTAGCTCTCGCAAGATCCTTGAGAAGGCGGGNGTGGACCTCAATACNAAAGCAGACCAGCTCACCGAGGNGGAGATCACAAAANCGAGGAAGGTTATCGATGAGTCCTTTAAGGTTGAGGGAGATCTCAGGCGTGACGTATCTATGAACATTAAGCGCCTCATGGACATGGGGTGCTATCGAGGGTTGCGGCACAGAAAGGGTCTTCCAGCTCGGGGGCAGAGAACGCATACCAATGCGCGTACGAGAAAGGGGCCCAGAAGGATCATTGGGAGACGGAGAAAATAGAATTCTGGAGGAGCAATGCCCAAGGAGGGAGGAAAAACAGCTCGAGGCAAAAGAGATAAGAAGGTTGTTATTAACGGTATCGTCCATATCCAATCGACCTTTAACAACACGATAATTACCATCACCGATATGAACGGAAACGTAATAGCGTCATCAAGTCCGGGGCAGGTGGGTTTTAAGGGTTCGAGAAAAAGCACACCGTTTGCTGCCCAGCTAGCAACCCAGAACGCGTTACGAAGGGCAATGGCTCTCGGGTTGAAAACCGCAGAAGTTCGGGTTAAGGGCCCTGGTGTCGGGCGAGAGGCAGCCCTGCGGGCGTTGCAGATGGACGGTTTCTCCGTAACCATGATAAGGGATGTCACCCCTATTCCCCATAACGGTTGCAGGCCCCCGAAGAGGCGAAGGGTTTAGGAGGAAGAAATCGTGGCTCGATATGCTGAGGCTACCTGCCGACTGTGTAGGAGAGAAAAACTGAAGCTGTTCCTCAAAGGGGATAGATGTTACACGGACAAATGCGCTTTTGAGCGACGAGCCTATGCCCCAGGCCAGCATGGCCAGAGAAGGGGCGGAAAGGTTTCAGATTACGGAATACAGCTTCGGGAAAAACAGAAGGTGAAAAGGATTTATGGGGTGTTGGAAAAGCAGTTCCGAAGGTATTACAGCCGAGCTGAGCGGCAGAAGGGCATTACCGGAACCAATCTACTGATTTTGCTGGAACGCCGGTTGGACAACATAGTCTATCGCATGGGGTTTGCGTCCTCAAGGAACCAGGGAAGACAGCTGATCAGACATAACCATTTTACCGTGAACGGAAAGAGGATCAATATCCCTTCTTACCACGTCAAGGTTGGCGATGTGATAGAGGTAAAGGAGAAGAGCCGTAAGATACCGTTCATTCTTGAGGCGAGGGAGACAGTCGTAAGGCGGGAGACACCATCATGGTTGGAGGTCGATGGTAGTGATTTCCGTGGGCTTGTTAAGGACTTCCCCAACCGGGAAGAGTTGACTATGCCCATCAATGAGCAACTGATAGTAGAGCTTTATTCCAAGTAGCGTGCACGCCGGAGCAAGCCTGTCCTCAGAAAATCGATCATATTTCGAGACACAGTACAAAACAATATGTCTTTGAGGTGATTAACATCCATGAAAAAGCTACAGCAGAAGAATTGGAGGGACCTAATAAAGCCGAGGATGATAGAAATAGAAACCGAAACCTTTACGGACTTCTATGGGAAATTCGTTTGTGAACCCCTCGAGAGAGGTTTCGGGATAACCCTCGGCAACGCATTAAGACGAATTCTCCTGTCCTCACTTCAGGGGGCTGCAATTGTCTCCGTTAAGTTTGACGGTGTACCTCATGAATTTACTACCATTCCAGGGGTAAAGGAGGACGTAACGGACATCGTCTTGAATCTCAAAGGAGTAAACATGAGAGTTGTCGATGATATCGGGGAAGATGAGGAGATTAAGCTGGTCTTGGATCTGAAGGGGGAGAAAGAGGCGAAGGCTGGCGATATCGTCATCGATGGGAAGGTTGAGATTATGAATCCTGACCAACATATCGCGACACTCAATAAGGATGCTGCCGTACATGCTGAGATGATCGTTAAGACTGGGAGAGGATATGTTCCGGCTGAGAAGAGCCTGACAGAGAATCAAGAAATTGGCGTAATTCCGATAGATGCTCTCTACTCACCGATCAGGCGAGTTAGCTACATAGTTGGTAACGCACGAGTCGGCCAGAGGACCGATTATGATAAGTTGACGCTGGAGATTTGGACTAATGGAACGGTAAACCCTCAGGATGCTCTCGCATTTGCTGCAAAGATTCTTAAAGAACAGGCCACACCCTTTATTACCTTTGAAGAGGAACCGGAAGAGGAGGCGGAAAGAGAGGAAAAAGAAGTAGAGGAGAGGATCAATGAGAATCTATTCAAACCAGTCAGTGAGCTTGAGCTATCAGTACGTTCTTCGAACTGCCTGAAAAATGCTAACATACGATACATCTACGAATTGGTTCAGAAAACAGAAAGCGAGATGCTCAAGACGAAGAATTTTGGAAGAAAGTCGCTCAATGAGATAAAAAGGATCCTTGAGGAAATGGATCTGCATTTCGGAATGGAATTGGATAATTTTCCCTTCCCTAAGCATGATGAAGACGTAGCGGAAGGGGAGGGAGAAGAGGACTAAGAACAAATGCGGCACAGGAAGGTCGGAACAAAGCTGAGCCGTGATTCAAGTCACAGAAAAGCGGTTTTGAGAAACCTNGTTACTTCTTTGTTCAGACACGAGGAAATCTCCACGACACATGCAAAGGCCAAGGCCTTGNGGCCCATTGCGGAGAAGATGATTACGCTGGCCAAAAGAGGTGATCTGCACGCTCGTCGCCAGGCCCTCTCTTATTTGATGGATAAATCCGTCGCCCATAAACTGTTTGGTGAGGTGCAGGATCGTTTCTCGGATCGCCAAGGCGGCTGTGTTAGGATCCTAAGGGCTGGTCATAGGATGGGGGATAATGCACCGCTCGCTATTGTCCAGTTGCTTACCGCAGACAAAGGGAAGGGGGCGGGTAAACCGGCGAAGCCGGAGCTAAAGGCGGAAAAAAAGGCCCGTAGGAAGGCTCCAGATGCCGAGGTGAGCGCCGAAGTTACGAAGGAAGCACCTCAGGCAGCTGAGGACAGCACCAAGGAAAAAAAGAAGGCCCCGGCGACCAAGAGGAAGAGCACCAAGCAGGAAATGAAGGGCGCTGAAGAGAAAAAGCCGATCTCTAAGGGAAGGAAAAAGGAGGGCAAGGCAACGCAGGGGCGCCCATTGGACNAGGTGAAAGCGCCAAAGGGTAAAGGTAAGAAANCGGAGAAGACGTAACGCGGGGAATGTGCTACCCAGGAGATGAGAGGTTAAAACTCAAACCAAGCGAGGAGCTTTTGCCCGGCAACGAAGCCCCCTTCATAGTGCTAAAGGGAGGGGGCTTTTTTTTGGGTGGTCGCCGTGTATAGGTTCAGTCACAGAGATCTGTTGGGAATTGACCAGCTTTCGGTCAATGATGTGAATGCGATACTGGATACCGCCGAGGCATTTCTTGAGATCTCCACGAGAGATATAAAGAAGATTCCAACCCTGAGGGGCAAGAGCATTATCAGCTTCTTCTACGAACCGAGCACGAGGACAAAGACATCCTTTGAGATGGCTGCTAAGCGACTCAGCGCAGACACGCTCAGTCTCTCGGCAAATGAGAGCAGCATGGTTAAGGGAGAAACACTCATTGATACGGCGCGCAACCTTCAAGCCCTGAATCCGGGGATATCATTATCATCAGGCATCCGTCCAGCGGGGCGCCACATCTTCTCGCCAGACACCTGAATGCAGGAGTAATCAACGCCGGTGATGGAATGCACGAGCATCCCAGTTAGGCGCTTTCAGACCTGTTTACCATTCGAAAGAAGAAGGGCCGAATAAAGGGGCTGCGAGTTGCTATAATCGGAGACATAGCGCACAGCAGGGTTGCGGGCTCTGATGTACGAGCCTTCAACAAGATGGGAGCAAGAGTGACCGTGTCAGGTCCGCCTACCATGCTCCCAGCGAATGTGGAATCATTGGGGGCTCAGGTGGTTTTGGATCCGGCAAGGGCACTGAAGAATAAGGATGTCATCATGATGCTGCGGATTCAACTCGAAAGGCAGATTCGAATCCTGTTTCCAGGCCTCCGCGAGTACTCCAATTTCTAATGCACCCGGGCCCTCTGCACAGGGGAGTGGAGATAACAGGTGAGGTAGCAGATGGCGCCTATTCTGTAATTCTTGATCAGGTAAGTAATGGTGTTGCCGTCGGAATGGCCCTGCTTTACTTGCTCATAGGAGGGGGTAGAGGTGATCACCTGGATTAAGGGTGGAGATGTTATAGATCCTCGGCTGAGAACGCGAAAGAGGCAAGACATCACCATACGCAAGGGGAAGATAGAAGGGCTCCTGGCTCCCGGCAGCTTTAGGCCTCCCAGCGATGGAAATGTAAGGATAGTGGACGCGTCAGGGATGGTCGTTACCCCTGGCCTCATCGATATGCATGTCCACCTGAGGGAGCCCGGAGAGGAATATAAGGAAACTATAGCCACGGGGAGTAGGGCTGCTGCCGAAGGGGGGTTTACCGCTGTGGCATGCATGCCAAACACCAACCCTATTAATGATTCGCGATCTGTTACCGAATATATCTTAGAGCGGGCGCGAAAGGCAAACATGGTGAGAGTGTATCCNGTCGCTGCGATAAGTGCTGGTCAGAAAGGTGAGTCACTGACGGAGTTCGGCGACCTGAAGCAGGCAGGCGCCGTAGCGGTGTCTGATGATGGGAGGCCGGTTACCAGTAGTGAACTCATGAGGAGGGCACTGGAGTATGCGGGGTTCTTCGGTCTGCCAGTGATATCGCACTGCCAGGACATGGATCTGTCACAGGGGGGTGTTATGCATGAGGGTTCTGTCTCAACCCAGCTGGGCCTGAGGGGAATCCCTGCGGCAAGCGAGGAAGTCATGGTCGTGAGGGACTTGCTTCTTGCCAAGTTGACTGGATGCCCTGTTCATATAGCGCACGTTAGCACTGAGGGATCGGTTAAGTTTATCAGACAGGCAAAAGAAGAGGGGATTCCGGTGACAGCTGAGACAGCCCCCCATTACTTCAGCCTTGATCACACTGCTGTCATCGACTATGATACCAACGCGAAAATGTATCCCCCATTGAGAGAGCCAAAGGACGTCGAAGCGATAAAGAAGGGGCTGTCTGAAGGCGTCATCGATGTCATTGCAACCGATCATGCCCCGCACAGTCAGCTTGAGAAGGACGTGGAGTTTGATAGGGCCTCATTCGGCATCATCGGTGTTCAGACTGCTCTGCCCCTCACGCTGGCCTTGGTCCGCGAAGGCGTGGTGGATCTGCCGGATGCAATAGCAAAGCTCTCGTATAACCCTGCCCGTATCCTTAATGTCAGGGGCGGCGTCATTGAGGAGGGTAAGGAGGCAGATCTGACCATCATAGACCTCAATAATGAATATGCATTTACCAAGGAGCGTATTAAATCCAAGAGCCATAACTCGCCCTTCATCGGCATGAAGATGAGAGGCATGGTCGCATTAACCATGGTCAAAGGGAGGATTATTTGGGAGTCCGATGAACTCAATCCTAGTAGTTGATGATGAACTGAGCATGCGGGAATTCCTTGAGATTGTGTTGAGCAAGGAAGGCTATGATGTTCATTTTGCGGCCAGCGGGAAAGAGGCATGCACGCTCTTGGACAAGGAGGCCTTTGACCTGGTCATCACCGATATCCGTATGGAGGATATTGACGGATTAGGGGTTCTCAGAAAGGTAAAGGAGGTCAGCACGGAGACCCCGGTCATCATGATTTCGGCGTTTGCCACCGCCGAGACAGCGGTTGAGGCCATGAGGGACGGGGCCTACGATTACATTCCCAAACCATTTAATGTTTCTGATTTCAAGAAGATTGTTGAAGATGCCCTCCAAAAGGAGACCATCTCCAAAGAGGAGGATGAGGGAGAGTACCATTATGGGTGCTTGATCGGTGAAAGCCCGCAAATGAAGAGGATCTATGACCTGATCAGACGGGTTGCGAACACCAAGACGAATATACTCATCTCCGGTGAAAGTGGAACGGGAAAGGAACTCGTGGCTCGGGCTATCCACGGCCAGAGCCCGAGAAAAGACCAACCCTTTGTTGTTATCAACTGTGCCGGGATTCCCGAGACACTCATTGAAAGCGAACTGTTTGGTTACAAGAAGGGTGCTTTCACCGGTGCAAATGCCGATAAGGCGGGTCTGTTCGAGGCGGCCGATGGTGGTACGGTATTCTTTGATGAAATAGGTGAGCTAACTCCAGCTATTCAGGTCAAGCTCCTGAGGGTGATCCAGGAGAAGTCCTTTACGAGAATTGGGGAAACGGAAGAGAGGCGGGTAGATGTGCGATTCATATCCGCCACAAACGTAAATCTTGAAGAGGAGGTCATGACTGGTAATTTCAGAGAGGACCTCTTCTTCAGGCTTAACGTGATTGAAATAGCCATGCCCCCGTTGCGGGAGAGAAAGGGAGATCTACCTCTCTTGGCCCGGCATTTCTTGGGAACATACTCTCACGATCAGGGCAAAGACATCAAGAAGCTGTCCGCCTACGCAATGGATATCTTGAGTCAGTATCCATTTCCCGGTAACGTCAGGGAGCTGGAAAATATCATTGAGCGAAGCGTGGCGTTGGAGGCATCAAACATTGTGCTCCCACAGAGCCTGTCGCTATCCGATTTTAAGAAGGGCCGAATACGGGAGAATCGTCGGCGCACAGACCTGAACGACAGCGGAATCAAGCTTGATAAGCTGATGGTTGAACTCGAGAGGGATTATATCATCAAGGCACTGGACATGGCCCACGGATCAAAACAGAGGGCGGCAAGGCTGTTGGGTATAACGCTGCGATCACTGCGATATCGAATGAGTAAACTGGGCCTTGAGGCCTTTTCTGGCGAATTACAGTAGTCTTGAAATACCGCTGGGAGACTTGCTGTACGCACCGTTTCTCCTCCAATACTTCTCGTGAGATTTTAACAAAAATTGTCATTACTCTGACAAAAAATGTCTGCAGCAGGCACAAAAATGCCATACGGGACTGGGCGTCGAGGTGGATTTATGGGCATAATGGGGTTAACTATCTGGAAATATTAAAGATTATGTTTCGATTGAGAATTTTGATTGAATGGCACGCTACTTGCTTTACAACATAGCCAAGACGGACCTGTTTAGCGGGAAGGGAGGTGATTTGTCAAGCATACGTTGTTTAAGTTTCGCAATCATGTACCATGCAAATAAATCATAGGAGGATAAACGGATGTTGTTAAAGATGAACAAAATGAAAGATCAGAAAGGTTTCACCCTAATCGAGCTGATGATCGTTATCGCGATTATCGGTATCCTGGCGGCGATTGCTATACCGCAGTTCAGTGCGTACAGAAAAAGATCCTATAATGCTGCCGCGCAGTCTGACCTGAGAAATGCCGCTA
>JGI24422J19971_10000861_pt1 | contig 17713 bp, 19 predicted proteins | sample DeeMarSWOR152_54_FD_19971 | JGI IMG/M metagenome (IMG submission 19971) | reverse complement strand
CATGAGCCTAAGAGTTTGTGGTCGCACTCGTTTGTTACCAAAAAGCAGAGCCAGTTCATGAGTGGCGTGAAGCAGCCATTTTGCATTTTGAATTGTTCTGTAAAGGTCTCCTGGTTGCACTCGGAATCTTTCAATTGCTTGATCTTCGCTCATTTCTTCGATCCAGCCTTTCAAGACCATGGCGGTTTTTACCTCTCCTAAAAGTTCTTCGTAGGCTATTCTGTCTTCCCACTCATCCGGTACGTCCACAAGCAGTTCTTCTTTGTGGTCTTCCATGAAAACTGCTACTTGGTCTATCTCTTGTGTGTATGGTCTCAGTTTTGGAGACATGTCAGGCGTGTGAGCAATCATGTGGAGGAGACTTAACTCCGTTAAATATGCAGGTCTATATTTTAGTGCGTTGCGGATTATGACGGCTGAAACTGGGTCTATGTATAGTTCGCTTACTCGTTTTCCGAATTTTGTGGCGAGAATGTCATCGCCTGCAACGTCAATCATCTCTTCATCGTACAGGTACTTCAGGATTTTGGCTATTACGCTCTTGATTGCTTTGACGTCATATTGGTATGCGTAAAAGGTTCTTCCGAAAAACTCGTAGATTCCCTTTTCTGTGTGAGCGAAATCTGCTGCTATTGTTGCCAGCACGTGAGATCTCAAAATTCTTTCAACTGCGAGCTTTGACCATATTCTCTCTGGTTTTGCAAGAATGTAGCTTTCCATTAAGTAGTCTGCTTCGTCACTGGTTTTGGCTGTAAGTATCGCTTCGCCAACCTTGTCGTATTTTGGTCTTCCAGCCCTACCTGCCATCTGTTTGTACTCAAGAACGCTGATTGGATAATAACCATATCCTGATTCGTATCGCCTATAATCTTGAATTACAACAGTTCTAGCTGGCAAGTTTACGCCGAAAGCCAATGTAGGCGTGGCTGCTAAAACCTTGATTTTCCCACGTCGGAAAGAATCTTCTATTACTCTGCGATGTCCCCCACCCAAACCAGCATGGTGAAAAGCTGCTCCATGCTGAACTAGTTCAGCCAGCAACTCGCTTATTCTTGTTCTCTCTCCAGCCGCCAAGATTTTCTCAGCGTCACGCACCAGTGCACGTTTTACAGGCTTGGATAAGAGTCCTTCAACTTCGCTGGTAGCCTTTTTTGCGACCGTGACAGCTTTTCTCCTTGTATTTGCAAAGATTAGTGCTTGTCCGCCGCTTTTTATGGTGTTTAAAGCCAAGTTTATGGCGGAATTTCCTGATTTTTTCTCTATTTTTCTAGCGTCTCCATCTTTAAATTGGATTTCCTCATCTAGAACAACGCCTTCATTCAACTGGATTGGTCGCCACTCCGTTGTGACGTAGCCTGCTTTGAGCCATTCTGCGATTTCCTCAACATTGTTTATTGTTGCGCTTAAAGCCAGAAGCTGCATATCTGGATTAACCTGCATTAGCCTTGCTAAAACAACTTCTAATGTTGGTCCTCGCTCGCCATCATTTAGCAAATGCACTTCATCAGCGACTACGAGTGAGATCTCATCCATCCACTTGGCTCTGTGTCTCAGAAGTGAATCTGCCTTCTCATTCGTAGTTACGATTATGTCGTATCTTTCCAGCCATGCGTCAGTGCTGTCGTAGTCGCCTGTGCTTATGCCTATTCTTATGCGTCTTCCATTGGGCTTTTGTATTGAAGTGTATTTTTTAAATTCTTGATATTTTTCGCTTGCTAGAGCCCTCAAAGGCGTCAGATAGATGGTTTTTCCGTTTTTTTCTAGTATGTGTTTAAGGGCGCAGAATTCAGCCACTAGAGTTTTTCCAGAAGCTGTTGGACTTGCCAAAACAAGGTTTCTTCCTTCTAGAGCCTCAGCTTTTATTGCTTCTTCTTGTGGAGGATAAAGTCTAACGAGTCCAGATTTGATTATTATTTCTTTAACGGATTCTGGTATTGACAAATCAGTTATTTTCACTGAACCGCGCCCATTTTTCTCTTACAACAGCAATTACCCTTCCATCAATTTAAAGTGTTACTGCAACACGAAAATCCTTTGGGTTATGTTTTTTTATAAGATGCGGATATTAGAAGTTCCAGTGGAAGGACTTGAACCAGAATGATTGAGAATATAAAGGAGCTGCTTAAAGCACACGAAAATCTAAAACGCGAAGTTTACTTAGATATTGAGAATTCAAGCATGGTCCCCAAAGAAGTCGTTGACGCAATGTTACCATGCTTTAGTCAACAGGCATATGGTAACCCGACACTAACACATAAACCAGGCTGGGAAGCCTTTGAAACAATAATGCAATCCTCGCAAAAAATAGCCACATTCTTGGGCTGTAAAACACTTGAAGAAGTCAATTTCACTCCCGGAGAAACCGAAGCTAACAACCTAGCACTCATGGGAACAGCTTTTTCGATGAAGGATAAGGGTAAAAAAATCGTGATTTCCGAAATTGGACCTTTAAGCGTTTTGCACGTCGCTGATTTGCTCAATAAACATGGTTTCACTATAGTGAAAATCCCAGTTGACAGTGAAGGCTTCATCGACCTTGAAAAATTAAGAGGAGCTGTAGATAAACAAACAATCCTCGTAAGCGTGTCAACTGTGAACCATGAGATTGGCGCAATAGAACCAGTTAAAGAAGCACTATCGATAGTCAAGGACAAAAACTCTGAAACGATATTTCACACAGATGCCTCAGATGCTTATGGAAAAATTCCATTTGATGCACGAGACTTAAATGTGGATTTGGCAACGATAAGCAGCTACAAAATTTTGGGGCCGAGAGGAATAGGTGCGTTATACATTAAGGAAGGCGTTACCATAAATAGAATCTTAGAAGGTCAGATAGGGACGCAGAAGCTTTGGCCAGGGGTTGAAAATACGCCCTCAATTGTTGGTTTTGCAAAAGCATCCGAACTGGCATTCCATAATTTTGAAGAAAATGTGAATCACATGCGAGGACTCAGAGACAAATTAATTGACGGGATAATCGGGAAAATGTCAGACGTTAGGCTTAACGGACCTGAAGGCAACAAAAGAGTTGCCGATAACGTGAACATAAGCTTTCTAAGATGCGAAGGTGAAGCATTAACAATCGAACTAAGCCTGAACGGAGTCTACGTTTCAAGTGGAAGCGCCTGTACCAGGCGTCTCCTTCAGCCAAGCCACGTTCTCGTTGCCATAGGCAGAAAATTCATCGAAGCCCACGGCAGCATCCTAATGAAGGTTACAAGATACCATACCGAAGAAGATATAGACTACGTTCTAGAGGTTATCCCAAAGGCTGTCAAAAGAATAAGAGGAATTGTCGGCTCCATGGAGATGAAGTAACCATGTCTAGGACGCCACTTCCATACAACCCGAAAATACTCGAGCTTTTCCGGAATCCAAAAAATCTTGGAAAGATGAAAGATGCCACGGTAACGGCTGTCGCAGGAAATCCTTCATGCGGAGACATGATAATTTTCTACCTAAAAATAGACAGCAAAGATGTTATTGAAAAGGCGTCGTTTGAAAGCTACGGCTGCGCCGCAAACATAGCAACCTCAAGCATAGTCACCGAAATGATTAAAGGAATGAAGCTCGAGGATGCATGGAAAGTATCATGGAAAAGCGTTGTGGAAGCTGTCGGCGGCCTTCCAAGTGTGAAGTTTCACTGCGGTATCCTAGCCGTTGGAGCATTGAAGAGAGCAATAAGAACGTACTACAAAAACAAGGGAGTTTCTCCCGATTGGCTGGTGAAGGAACGAACGTTCGAAGAAAGGCAAGCCGTAGAAGAGGAAGAACTAGCGAAAATACTTTCAAAAAGAATGAAAGCTGAGGAAAAAAAATAATGTTGGATCCTTACAAAATCAGACAAGACTTTCCAATCTTAAAACGGAAAATAAACAACCATCCACTAATCTACTTTGACAATGCAGCCACAACACAAAAACCAAAACAAGTAATTGAAGCCATCAAGGAATTTTACGAAAATCACAATGCGAACGTTCACAGAGCCATCCACACGCTTTCTCAAGAGTCATCTGAACTTTATGAAAATGCACATGAAGAGGCTGCCAAATTCATTAACGCAGACAGCATGGAAGAAATAATTTTTGTAAGAGGCACCACTGAGGCAATAAACCTTGCTGCATACGCTTGGGGTCTTCAAAATCTAAAAAGCGAAAATGAAGTCTTAGTCACGTTGATGGAGCATCACAGCAACATAGTTCCTTGGGAAATGCTCTCAAAAATAAACGGATTCCAAGTCAAATATGCAGAAGTAAACGAAGATGGAACCTTAGACTATGAATCTTTTGAAAACGCGATCTCCCATAAAACCAAAATCGTCTGTTTGTCCCATGTCTCCAATGTTACTGGAGTTATAACCGACATGGAAAGAGTTGCGAAGATAGCTCATGAATACGGCGCCTTGGTGCTTGTGGACGGAGCTCAATCTGTCCCTCATCTCCCTGTGGACGTTAAAGATTTGGATATAGATTTCCTTGCATTTTCAGGACACAAAATGTTAGGTCCCACAGGTATAGGAGCCTTGTATGGTAAGCGTGAAATTCTTGAAGAAATGGAACCATTTCACGGCGGAGGCTCAATGATAAAAGAGGTCGCCTTTAATACCATGGCCCGGCGTTGTTCATTTTCTCTGAATGATTTGCCTTGGAAATTCGAAGCCGGAACCCCCAATATCTGCGGCGGTATAGGCTTAATGGCGGCTGTTAAATATCTAAATGATATAGGCATGGAAAACGTCAAAAAACATGAAGAAATTTTGACGGAGTATGCCATAGGTCGTATGCAAGAATGCGACGGAGTCAAGATTTATGGTCCCGAAGATGCGTCCCTAAAATGTGGGATACTGCCATTTGGTGTTAACGGCATAAGCTCGCATGATGTCGCCTTGTTCCTTGACAGTTATGGAATCATGATTAGAAGTGGCTTCCACTGCGCCCAACCACTACACGAAAAGTTCGAGTTGAAATCATCAGCGAGAGCAAGCTTTTACATCTATAACACGCGTGAAGAAATTGACCGATTAGTTGAAGCGTTGAAGGAGATCGAATAGTAAGTAATGAGCACCATTGAAGATTATGTAGCTAGAATTGAAGAAACATGCGGCGAAGAAAAAGACTACATTGTGATATTTAAATACGACTTGAGAGATCAAGCAATCGCAAAAATCCTAAACAAAGCAAAAATGGAAAAATCAATTTCTCGGATAATCTTTGAATTAACCTTTGAGAAAATCTCTTTTCGTCTTTACGGGACTGGAAAGGCTATTTTTCGGAATTTGAAGGACAAGGAAGAATTGCAGAAAGTTTTAGCTAATCTCTTGCTATGATCAGTCTACTTAGTCAGTCATCCGCCTTGAAATGGGGAAAACTTTGAGAAAATGAACCAGCTTCAACACCTGTGTCCACATGGATATCCCATTTGGCTTCAAATGAGGCTTCTATGTTCAAACCTACAGGAGGCCATTTCTCGTTCGTTACCACAACAAAACGCAAACATCCCTTCGACATATTTGAAGCCTAATAGAAATAATACATAATACCCCTAGAGGGGTCTAGCGCTTTGGCAGAGCTTAACTTTCCACTACGATTCTGGAGGCTTCCATGCATAATGAGAGACCGTTTTAGAACTTGCTTCCTGGATCATTCTTCCGAAAAAACTTTGGCGACCTTTTGCAGCTCCCGCGTGATCGGCATCAAAAATTTAACTCTCTTCTCAGCTTCTGATTTATAGGAGTCAATGATCGATTTCAATTTCGCCATAATCTCACCAGTGATCTCCACAAGCAGGTCGTGATTCTCCTTGTCTGCAAGATTAAGTATCTCCACTTTCCCGTTTCTGTAAACCAGCACTAGCTGTCCAGTGAGATGCAAATGAGCTTTACTTATTTGCTCACTATAACTTTCAGGAAGAGACGACACAGAAATTTCAAGCGTTTTGCTGAAAGGCTTCAAAATTTTAAGCAAAGAATTAAAAAATTCATTCACCAAATTCTCTTCTTCCATTTCAGTTTCCGATATCTGCCCCGCTTTCTCCTGCATTTCCTTCAAAAACTCCACGGATTCTTCCTTGTCCACCCTTTCCTTTGCCGGCGTTGCTTCCAAAGTCACCTCAGGTGCAACGTCCTCAGTTGCAGATGAAGTGGATTGTTCAGTCATCAGAATTCACTCCCAACTTGAATAACCACGATGGTAATCGTCTTCATAGTGATAATAAACGTTAGTCTGTGTAGGGAGTTCACACACAACACGTGAATATGTCACGGGAATCATGTATCGTAAGACATAATGTTTTTATCGCACACGAACGATACAATGTTTAGGGGACGCGATGAAGCAGAAGCGGAAAGTGGGTGGGATTGGGTATGCTACTGATTCGATTAAGGAGACTGGGGAGTATTCGACGAGGACTGAGTCTATTTTGGTGAGGGAGGATAATTTTCGGGTGAAGTTGGATATTACTAAGCGTCGGAGGATGTCGAGGTCTCCGCAGTTTGAAAAGTATGATATTGCGAAGTATGATCTTCATCCTGGTTATTCTTTTCCTGAGTCGTTGGAGCCTATGATTCCGATGGGGACTCCGGAGTACGTGGATAGTGGTCAAAGGTATGTGGAGCGGATTATTCGGGCGTTGTTTTACTTTAAGCAGTGTGCTTTGATAGGGCCTTCGGGGACGGGTAAGACTCACATTGTCTATCTGATAGCCGAGCTCACCGGGCTTCCTGTGTGGGAGGTGAATTGTGGTCTGCAGACCTCATCTTACGATTTGATCGGTCGTTTTATTGGTCTTGGGAAAGAGAATTGGATTGATGGTCAGGTGACGTCTTGGCTGAAGTATGGCGGTATTCTTTATCTTGATGAGGCTAACATGATGAAGCAGGATGTTGCGACGAGGCTGAATCCTGTTTTGGATACGAGGGGTCATTTGGTTTTGACTGAGAAAGATAATGAGATGGTTGCGAGACACCGTTTTTCATATGTCATCATAAGTATGAACCCGTTTTCAGCTGAATTCGCTGGGACTAAACCGTTGAACGCTGCTTTCAGGAGAAGGATGAGTGTTTGGATAAACTTCGAGTATGAGAGTTTGGGGGAAAAAGTTTCTGAGCTGGAAGTGGAGCTTGTGGTGAAGAGGTCTAAGGTTGATCGGGATACGGCGTATAAAATCGTACAGGTTGGGGCTGAAATGCGCAGGCAATATCAATCGGGTGATCTTCCGTATGGGCCTTCAGTGGGTGATTTGAGTCACTGGGCGGTGTTAGTAGTGGATGGGGTTGATCCTGTGTCGGCGGCTGAAGAGACTATAGTGACGTTGACGAGTGACAGTGTTGAGGTGCAGGCGGATGTGCGAAGGCTAATCAAGTCTGTTTTCACTGGTTAAACGTTTTGTNTCGCGCGGTGAGCTGTGTGGGGTTTCTGGAATACGCTCGGTCAATGTTGTTCGAGAAGGATGAGTTGAAGATTAAACTGTCGGTGTCTCCGAAGTTTCGGTTTCCCCAGTTTTTTCGCGATGAAGTTGGTTTTGTAATCGTTTTGCCAGAGCCAATAGTTAGAGAGGTTGAAGGTGAAGAGAAAACGGTGTCGTTGATGGGTTATTGTTTTCCTGGTGATTCAGAAGGCAAGGGGCAGCTGGGGTGTCTTTTTAGGGCGGCGGTTTTTCATCTTAGTGCTCATGCTGTTTCGGCGAGTTTTGAGGATTATGAAGAATGGAGAAAGCATAAGGATTCGCGGTTGACGAAGTTTGCGATTTCGGTTGTAGAGGATGTGGTGGCTAATGCTTATGTTTCTGCGCGTTATCCTGATAAGCTTGTTGATTTGGCTTTTGCGAATGTTTTGGCGTTGAAGAGGTTGTTGCCTTTGGATAATTTGGTGAATCCTGCGACTAAGGTTATGGCTGGNCTTTTGGTGAGGGTGAACACTGGTTTTGTGAAGGTTGAGTCAAGAAGGGAGCAAAAATTGATTAATTCGCTAGCTGGGCTTCTGGATGGGTTGAAAGAAAAGGCACTTCTTTCATTTGAAGATCAGAAGGTAGACTTGAGCGATGAGAAGGTGAAGGTTGCCGAGGAGATTTATTCTGCGGTCGAGGATGTAGGTCCTGTTACTGAGGTTCCGTTTCTTCCGCATACAGAGGAGCTGGGTAAGTGTTCTGTTTTTTATCGGTCTTATTTTGTTGATTCGGATGCTATCTGTGAAGATGATTTCAGGAAGTGTTTAGAATTTCTGGGTGGGGCTGTTCCGTTTTCTGAGGGCGGAAAAGAAACGTGGAGAGGAGTGGGTGGAGTTGAGGGTGTTCAGACTTTTAATTCGTGGGAGCATGAGAAGGAGAGGAATGAGAAAATTGTTGCTAGGTATGAGGCTCTTTTGGTTTCTACGAAGTTTGAGGGTGTTGAGATTCCAGAGTTGGGTTATACTGAGTTTTTGAGGTCTAAGGCTGGGTGTAAGAGTGAGGCTCATAGGCTTATAGAGAGTTTGCTTGTGGCTAGGGATGCGATTGATGAGGATCCTAGGAAGATGTATGGTGTTTTGGATTTGGCGGAAGTGGTTCAGGTTGTGGCGAGTAAGAGTCCGAGGATGGATGTTTTTATGTTGGATGAGAACATAAGTAAGAGTTATGCTTGGGTAATCTTGCTTGATGCTAGTAGGAGCATGATGTGCATAAAGGATTTTGCGTTGGAGCTTTTTGTCATGGCTGGGGAGGCGGCGAATCAACTGCTTTTGGATCCGACTTCTTGGGGGATGTATGCGTTTAATGATCGTTTTTTGGTGGTTAAGGATCCTAAGGAGCGGTATAATCAGCGTGTTAAGTCTCGTATTGGTGGGATAGAGTTTGAGGGTTTCACGTTTATGCCTGATGCTTTGAGGATTGCTGGGGATATTATTAAGCAGAGGAATGAGAATTTGCGGTTGATCACGGTTATTAGTGATGGGTGGCCTTTTGGGTATGAGGGGATTGATGATGAGTTGTCTGAGGTTTTGGGTACGCTTCAAAAACGCAATATAGCCGTGATAGGTATTGGGGCGAAGAGTCGGAGGATGCAGCTTTATTTTAAGAATTATTGTTTGGTTTATACTTTGCGGGATTTGAAGAAGAAATTTTCGAACTTGTATATGGAGGCTAGCAGGATAGCGGTGGAGACTTAAGCTCTGTCAAGGCGATAGACCCCCCTTATATATAGAGCCTATGTGTGGTTATTTCTGGGCTTGAATTGTGTTGAGGGGTTAGTCTTTGGTGCCGACTACTGCTTTGGCGATGGTTTTTAGTTCGGTTTTCAGTTTTCTGAATAGGCTGATTCTTGATCTTATTTTCTTTCTGTAGGTTGCTACGACTTTTGCGAGTTTGGGCATTACAACCCATAAGACGGTGATGACGATTTCTGGTGGGTATTCTGCTAGAAAAGCTGAGTGTGCTTCGCCTTTTTCATGATAAAACGTTAGGTGGCCTTCTTCGTTCAGGATTACTCTTTTGATTTTTTTGTTGACTCGGATGTTGCGTGGTGAAATGTCGAATGAGACGCCGAGTTTTTTCATGATCTGTTTGATTGACACGCAGAGTTCATTCATTAATCTGTTCTCTTCTGTGAGAAACTCTCTTAACTGTAAAGTCTCTTCGCTTATGTCTTTCAATAGTTGCTGAAGTTTCTGTTCAACTTCGATCTCGGATTCGTCTATTGCTTCTTCGCTTTTGGTTGAAAGCTGCACGGGATGGAAACTTGTTTCTTCAGCCATTTCTTTTTGGCTTTCGTCTTCTGTTTTTGGCAACGTCTCCGCATCTTGTTTGGGTTTTGCATTTATTTCCTCCATGAATGTGTCTCCTAAAGATCCTGCAGTAACCTTTGTCAATTGACCAAAACTTTCGAAAGAGGATAATAGAGTTAGTATGTGACGGATTATTACACACTAATAAGGCGTGAGGAAGAAATTCTCAAACTTGTAAATGGGAGTCTTCAGAATCGCGGTAGAAGCTTAAACGCTGACAAAAACGATAGACTCCTCTATAGATACCATGCATCATCACTAATAGGCTTCATACTCCTCCTGGTTTTCTACGCGACTCTAACCATACAGGTCATTCCAGTTGTGTGGACAGGTGCTGCGCTCATGGGTGTAGTCTTCATAATCTACGGCCTTTATCATATCATAAAAGGTTAGAAGCCTATAAACAGCGACGGGCTAGTCTTTAGATTATGTTTTGTGGGGTTTTTTACTGGATGGTTAGGTATCCACATTGACTTCTAAAAGAAACTTCCAGCATTAAGCCTCTCCACTTATTCTGATTAGTTCTCTTGTTTCGATTATATGTTTTCTGATTCCAGTATCCAGCAAATATGACGGTGGAACACTTGAATCTGGAGCCTATGTCCAGCCTATTTTTTGTCACAGCTCTGTATGCTAGATTGTCAGCTCAAAAACTCTGTAACCTCGTCAACTGGTTTTCTAGGTCTGGGCTCTGGAATATAGGCGGGCCATCCGAGTGCGATTGCTGCCATGAGCTTCCAAGGCTTGCCAAGATGTTCCTTTAGAGCTTCAAGTGTGTAGTAGATGTCGCCTATCCATACCGTTCCTAATCCTAGAGCGTAAGCCTTGAGAAGCATGTTCTGAATCGCTGCAGCAACACTATGCGCTTCAGTCTCCCAACCCATCTCCCCAGCGTTCCAAACCATAATCACAACAGGAGCCTCCTCCATAATACCATAAGACCCAAAAGAAGAACCCACGTTCTCCCTACCAATCCTCTTAGAAACCACTTCCAACTCACGTCTAAAAACATCAGTCAAACCCCTCTTCGCCTCACCCCTCAACACAGTAAAACGCCACTGCTGACCATTCTTAGCCGAAGGAGCAAAAGTACCAGCCTTAATCACCAGCCTAACCAACTCATCCGACACACTCTTGTCAACGTAACTCCGAACACTCCTCCTACCCCTTATCGCCTCATCCAAATCCATACACCCCACCAAGCCCTACCCAATCAATAGTTTAGTATAACAACCTTCCGCCCGAAAGTATCCTTTCTACATTCCTGTTAGGGTCAATATTCTATACGCTATCCCACCCACAAAAATCGCAAACCCTATTTCAAAAACCGTGATAAACAACGCTCTTCTCCAACCCTGCTCCTTAACCAAAGCCGCAATAGTTGCAACACACGGAATATAAAGCATCGCCACCAAAGTAAACACAATCATCTGAACTGATCCGAAGCCCGGTACATTTGCAAAGTCTGTTGTTCCAAATTCTGTTTCGAAGAGCATTAAGAGTGTCAACAAGGTCAACTCTTTTCTCAACACTCCGAAAATCAACGTTATCCCCGTAATCGCAGGCAATCCCAGCCAAACGAAAGTTACAGGGCTGAGAATGTTAGCAATGGGTTTTAACAAGCCGACAATGTCTATGAGTTTGATTATGAAGCTGCCAGCTATTATCAACGGAAACGCCATCACAATAAACTCTTTCAACCTAAACCACGCTTGCGCTACTACTGTCTTCAAGTGCGGCGTCCTATAATCATGCATCTCCATTATCAAACCAGTAGACTCACCAGGCAACACCTTAAACGCTATCCTCCCAAGAACAAAAATAATCAGCAAATCAATAACGTACAACAGCAACGCCCATTCAAAACCAACATACGCACCCACCAAACCAAGAATAATAACCGAAGTCGCCGCACAAGGCACCAAAGTAACAACAAAAATCGCAAGAAACCTCTCCCTCTCAGTCTCCATAATCCTACACCCCAAACAAGCAGGAACGTTACAACCAAAACCAAGCATAGCAGGAATGAAAGCCTTACCATGCAAACCAACCTTATGCATCAAATTATCCATCAAAAACGCAATCCTACTAAGATACCCAGAATCCTCAAGAAAATACAACACCAAATAAAAAGGAATAAGATAAGGCAACGCTATCGTAATCCCAGCAATCAACCCTTCAATAATACCTCCCCAAACCAGCGTTGCCAACATCCCAGTCCCAAACACGCCTTCATAAGCAGAATAAAAATTCTCAAAAACTGCACCCAACAACTGAGAAGTATAATCCCCAAAAGAAAAAATACCGAAAAAAACCGAAAGAATCACCCCAACCATCACCGGATACCCCAAAATCCTATGAGTCGTCAAAGCATGCAATCTTTCCCTCATCGGAAGCCTCGTCGGCGGCACAATTTCTTGCACTTCCCTAGCGACACGTCCCGCAATCTCGTACCGCTCAGACGTTATCACAGTCGAACATGAATGCCCATGAATCCCTTCAATTTCCTCCGCAAGCTTTCTTGCAACTGACACAATTTTCGGATCTAATTGGCGAATTCTCTGTTCTATCTGCTCGTCTTCTTCCAACAGCTTTATCGCAACCCATCTAGCAGGATAAGGAAGCTGAAGCTTACTCACCACTTCGCTGAGCTTTCGAATTCTTGTTTCTACTTCTTCACCATATCTAATTTTAGTGGGTTTCCCAACACCTTTTTCAACAACGTCAACCGACGTCTGCATCAATTCATAAATTCCTGCACGACTCGTTGCCACAGTCGGAACCACAGGTACCCCAAGAATCTTTTCCAATTTCTCTTGATCAATCTTTATGCCCTTCTTTTTCGCCATATCCATCTGATTCAACGCTACAACAATAGGTGTTTCAAGCTCCACCAATTGCAACGTGAAAAACAAGTTTCTTTCAAGAACTGAAGCATCAACAACATTTATCACCAAATCAGGATTCTCAACCGCAATATATTCCCTTGAAATAAGCTCCTCTATGGAAAAAGTTGACAACGAATAGATACCAGGCAAGTCAACAACGTCAATCGTATGCCCTTTGAAGTGAAGCGTCCCCTCCGCCTTCTCAACCGTCTTCCCAGGCCAATTCCCAATATGCTGATGCAACCCAGTCAAATGATTAAATATCACCGATTTCCCTACGTTAGCGTTCCCAGCAAGGCCTATGACAATCTTGTCCTTTTTCACTTCTCCACACTCACCAGAATCCTCTCCGCCATTCCTCTACCTATCGCAAGTCTAGAACCTCTCACATGGATTTCTATAGGACCATGAAAAGGCGCAGACTTCACAACCACTACCTTTGTTCCAGGAGTAAGACCCATGTCCTCCAACCTCCTTTGAAAACCCCAACCATGACGGCGATGATGCCGATGGTGCATAGTCAACGCTTGAATGGAAACAATAACACCTGTTTCTCCATGCTTTAACTGACTTAACTTTTTATCCAAATTAGCTTCCTCACTCTCCAGTAATTTTAGGGTTACCTAAATTTAGGGCATCCTAAATCTTATATTCTATGGCTTTAGGCTTATTTGCACGTTACCCTAAAAAAGTTAGACACAATGCTAAGAATCGAACAAAACTCGGAAAATAGGTTAAAACCTAACTACCCTGCCTTTATGCTGTTGTTCGTTTTTTCCTCGCAGTATTTCCTAAACTGTTCCATCCATCTTCCCATGAACTTCGGACGATCAGCAGCGGTAGCCTGAGTAATAAACTCAACAAACCTCGTAAACTGCAATATAGTCTTCGAGTCTAATCGATGCTCAAGCACATGAGCATCTTTAGCTGCAACATCCTCTGGCACCAAAATTATTTCCAGAAACTTTTTGAACGTATCATGTCTCATCTCCACCGTCTCTCCAACATTCCTTCCCTGTGGAGTAAGAGTGATGCTCCCATATTTCTCGTAGACAACAAAACCTCTGTCGTGAAGTTTTCTCATCATCTCCACAACAGAAGAAGGCTTGACTCGCAACTCTCTTGAAATATCCTTTATGCGAGCATAACCTTTCTGCTCGATAATCTCATACACTGCTCTCAGATAGTCCTCGACCCTTCCAGAAATGCTTTCCTGCATGCAGACTCCCTAATAAAATTAGGGGGCTCTAATAAAAAACTTTTACGTTTGTGCAGCTACTGAAAAGTCAGCTAAGAACTTGAACTTATCTCCAGCTTCCGCTTCCTTCTTCGGTTTGAAAACTATCTTTTCCGGGGCTCCATCATGTATGTACGTTACGTAAAGCACATCTTTCCCCAAACCATAACGTTCCAAATCCCCCACAGAATTTTTAGCTTTCTCCAGCCTGTCAATCTTATCTTTTAGCTCTTCAACCGCTTCAAAAAGCATCTCTGCCTCTCCAAAATCGCCAGAACAAAGCATTAAATCCTTAAACTGAACCCATTCTGATGAACCGCCAATTTTTTTCTCTCCCTTTTTCCCTCCTTTTCTGCCTCCCATCTTCAACAATTTCTGCAGTTGAGCAGCCTTTTTCACCCACTCCTGATTCTTTGAAGATTCCGGATTTCTCAACAGAGTTCCTAACCATTGACTGTAATCTTCCAACAGCATCTTGTACTGGTTTATTTCTTGTTCTATACTTTCTCGGATTTCCTTAAGGGAATAAAACGTTCGAATTTCCGTTAAAAACTCATTCAAGCCCCACACCAACATGTTCACGTTTCTTGCCCTTTGGTCTTTGCCCTTCCATAAACATATCTCCTAGAGATTCTGCAATAATTTCTGTCAACTAATCAAAATTACTTGAAGATAATAGAGTTTGTGAGTGATGAACATTACATACAATAGGCTTGCAGTCTCTATTCTTCTTGTAGGGGGAAGGATGATGGCGCTATACCTCAGCCAACTTATATAAGTGATGATGATAATATTGCGAGTGCGCTCAAGGAGAAAGTTGGAACAGTAAATGGATGAATGTTTCGTGTGTAGTGTGATTGGACGAAGAGAAAACGCGAAAAAGGAGGGATAACATGACAGAAGAAGAGAAACCGACGGAAGAAAAAAAAGAAAAGAAACCGGTGGAAGAAACTGTTAAAGAAGAGAAGACCACGGAAGCACCGCAGAAGCAGCGAGTTGCTCAAAACACGGTGTTCATTGGTGGAAAACCACCGATGAATTATGTTCTAGCAGTCATCACAAGCCTATCGGCATCCAATGCTAAAGAAGTAACCTTGAAGGCTCGAGGACGAGCAATAACAACAGCAGTTGACACAGCCGAGATAACTAGAAGACGCTTCATCAAAGACTTAAAAGTAAGCAAAATCGCGATAGGAACAGAGGAAATGCCACCGAGAGAAGGAGAAAACAGAGCGAGAATGGTTTCAACAATAGAAATAACGCTTACGAAAGAGTAGGAAAACATTGCGAAACAAAGTATCAATCGGCGAATACCTTGCCTTTCTTTCAATAAAACACGAAATCGACCCAGACAAACTTTTCTATGCATTAATCTCAGCTTGGGAAAACCAAGAATCTACATGCGGAAACCTTTCAATCAAATGCCGCAAAAAAACCCGCGACACAGCCGTCTTCCTTTTAACAAAAGGCCCAAAAGTCATTGCACAATTCCCTATACCCAAAAGCTTTCTTTTGGAAAATCCCAATCCAATTAGAACTTTCAGAAAAACCGACTTGCTCCGCAGATATCTAGCTAAGAAAGCTGAAAGAAGACAACATCCCCTTCATATCAGAGACCTAAGACGCGGAATGAAACAAATCAACCTGAAAGCCAAGGTCCTAGAAATTCCAAAACCCAAGCTCGTTTTCACAAGATTCTGCAACAGCGCAACGGTAACTAACGCTCTGATAGCAGACAAAACTGGAACCATTAAACTGTGTTTATGGAACGAACAGATAAACTCCGTTTCAGTAGGCGATATCATCCAGATTGAGAACGCCCATGCATCCGTATTTAGGGGCGAACAACAGTTAAGGATTGGAAAAAATGGAAAACTAAGCGTTATAGAGGACGCAGAATTTCCTTATGAAAATAGGTTTATTAAATATTAATTCCTTAGAGCGCGCTTATTAAGGATAATAGATTCAGTATGTGAAGGATTGTTACACACTGTGAGGTGTCAATCGCTACAGCGTGGCCTATAGGGCTTAACAACCAGAAACGCCATAACCACATACAAAAACATGCCTAAAGCTTGCCGCATCAAATCTGGAGCACACCAAAACCAACTTGTACCTCCGCTGAAATGTAGTCCAGCAATAAACCATGCAAATACAATGTCAACAAAAAATTCTGTAACCAAACCTATTTTGAATGGGAGTCTAACAATGTAGGAATCCAAACTCAAGGTCATGTAAATTGGCATGTTAACTACGAGAACAAACAATGTTAATCCCAGTGGAACGCCGAAGCTTTCCATAAAGCCTCTGGCATACAAATTGGCTTCTTGATAGGGAGCTTGACAATAAATGAGTGTTACGAAATAGTCGAAAAAAACGAAAGCAAAAACTAGGAAGGTTCGGTTCAGCCAATGATTATTTTTAGGGAAAAACAAATGTTTTAGGCTAAACTGGATTTTTGGCTTCTGCACTTCTCCTTCTCCCTCAGCTTCTCCAACCTGCAACTATTGACTATAATTTGGACGATTGTTGCTTTAAGTCTTGAGGTATGTATTTTCAATTCATATTTCAGGTTCAGAAGTATAAAATATAGCCTAAGCCAGAATCGGGTTCTGTCTCAGAGTTAGAATCTTAGAAAAAAGGAGCAAGGCTGCAAAAAAGGGGTTAACATGGAATTATCGGTTGAAAAGCCTGAAAGTATCGAAAAACTGTATGATGAAAACAGCGGATTATGGAAATTCGTAAGGATAGACAAGGGACCAACCAAATCCGTGGAAATCATCGAAAAAACCTTTTGCAGACTCGGTTTGTCAAAAAATGAAGTGAAGGTTTTCATGCACCTTGCAAGGACAGGCGAGCATAAGGCGAGCGAAATCTCTGAAGCTCTGTCCCTTCACAGAACCGAAACGTATAGGATTTTACGTGATTTGGAGAAAAAAGGGTTAGTATCATCTGTTTTTGAGAAACCACTAAAGTTTATCGCAACACCCTTCGAAAAGGCTCTAGACGTACTAATAGAAACCAAAAAGATGAGGATAAATCTCTTAGAAAAGAAAAAAGAAAATTTAGTTAATCTCTGGCTTTCCCTTCCTCAGCCTGAGATGGAGCCTGAAAGAAAGGAAGTATTCCAGATTTTAGAAGGTGAAGAACAGATCATCTTAAAAGCAGACGAGATACTCAACAACGTCGAAAAAGAGGTTCTCATCTTCATATCAGAATATGACATAGCAAACTTCTATCATTCAGGGATTCTAGACAAGCTTGAAAAAATGTCAAATAAAAGCGTAGGAGTTAAGCTGCTAACCAATTATTCCCCAAAAAGCTGCTTTTTCATCGAAAAAATAAAGCTTAAAAAAACCAAGTATTCACTTTCAACGGTTGATGATGGACTGCCAACTTTCATTTTGGCGGATGATGGACAACTGCTTTTGCTGATTAGAACAGATAACGGGAAGAAAAAGGTGGCAGCGTTATTGACAAACTATGATGCCTTCATAAAAGCTTTGAAGGTGCTTTTCCTTGAGTTATGGAGCAATTGCCTTCATAAAAGCTTTGAAGGTGCTTTTCCTTGAGTTATGGAGCAATAAAGCTTAAGTTATTATTCCTTTGACTTTGAATTTAATTTCTTGCCACACCGAATAAACTAACAATCTTGCTTCCTTGTCAATTACCATTAACAATGCTAGATAAATAATTCCACCTATTGCTGTTGCAACTAAAGTCAAAAATATTCTTGTTGGATGCGGGATAACAAATAGAACAGTTGCCATAACGGCTGAAGCAAAAACGTATTTTGCAATTTTCTTCCATGGAATGTCTATTTTGACCATTTT